>ENA-OSEO01004361-OSEO01004361.1-sediment-metagenome-genome-assembly--contig:-NODE-4361-length-15024-cov-4.050913_pt1 | contig 15024 bp, 8 predicted proteins | sample MGYA00237883_ERZ534232 | MGnify/ENA metagenome assembly ERZ534232 | reverse complement strand
CATTCGTATTTGTTTCGGATTTTGTGCTTCGGATTTAGAATTTGGTTGTCAGGACGCCATTTTAACCCCCTTCAAGGCGGTCATCTGAGGCCACCCGCTCTGCGGGTGAGAGACTCACTTGCGCAGATGCCGCAGGGCCTTGCCGTCATTGAAACTCATGGGGATACCTTGCGGATAGAACCACAAAGTGGCAGATGAGGTCTTGACACGAATCCTCTCAGACACAATCTTTCGTATAAATAGGACTCAGAATCCTGGCGACAGAAGTTTGAGGGAAGGGCAAGCAAGCGGCAGTCATATGGCCGGGATATGACACCCATTGTTCAAGAGGATAAGAGGCAAGGGGGCATCATGGAAAAGAAAACGACCTATTTTCTGGTTGATGAACAGACGATATTCCGGCACTGCATTCGAATCATGCTGGATAGTGAAAAGAATCTAACCTGGGCGGGGGAGGCTGAAAACGGGCTTGAAGCCGTCAGTAAAGTAAATACCTGCCGCCCCGATTTGGTATTGATGGAGTTTTATCTGCCAAAGTTAAACGGCGCATCGGTGATAAGGGAAGTTAAAAATCGCAGCCCCGGCACCAAAATTATTGTACTCAGTTCGAACGACTCGGAAGAAAATATTCTGGCGGCATTCAAAGAGGGCGCCAGTGCCTATTGTTTGAAGAGTGAAGCGTTTTCAGAACTGCTGCAAGCCATCCATCAGGTTGCGGCCGGGCGGACCTATTTGGGCCCGGAAGTTGCAGGAAAAGTGCTGACATCACTGTGCGCTTGAAAGAGATGTCAGGGGATCCCGGTCGAAATCCGGATGAGTCTTTTTCTCCCGGTCCGCTGGTTTCGATGGCACGGCCGGTCAATTAACGGCAATCAGTTCAATCTCAAAGATCAAGGCGGCGTTGGGCGGAATCGGTCCGGCGCCGCGTTCACCGTAGGCCAGCGCGGCGGGAACAAAGATCTGCCACTTGGATCCGGCCTTCATGAGCTGCAGGGCTTCCTTCCACCCCGGGATGACGCCTCCTACCTTGAAAGTAGCCGGCTTGTTGCGCGAAAAGGAACTGTCGAATTCTGTGCCATTGAGGAGCATCCCGCTGTAGTTGACGGTGACCGAATCGGTCGCTTTGGGAATACCGCCGTCACCCGCCTTCAGAATTTTGTATTGCAAACCGCTCGGCAGGGTGATGACCCCTTCTTTTTTGCTGTTTTGAGTTAGAAACGCTTTGCCTTCTTCAAGGTTTCTTTGGGCGACCTGTTCCCTCATAAGCCGTGCACTCTCAGCCATGCGTTTCTGGATGTCGCCAAGAATGGCACGCATTTCCAAAGGGGCCAGCAACGGTTTGCTTCCGTTTAAACCGTCTTCTAATCCCCGTGCAAGGCTTTCCGGGTTGATGGGAACCTTATTTTGCTTAAAGTTGACGCCCATCTGGTACCCCATGCTGTAGCTTTCCTTATCCATCTGCTTTTTCAGTAAAGCATTATCTTCGGCCAAGCCGGTTTCCGTCGCCAACACCGTCAAAAGTAAAACCATCATCAGACGCTTCATCATGCAGCTCCTCCTGTAATTCATTAACTCAAGACCACTCAAAACAACATGCAGCATGATAACGCTCCTGTCAATCGGTTGAATACGGCATCGACCCTATATTGTCCCTCCAAGTCCTGTATCTTGGACGCGCAGGATTCTTCAATCCGTCAATGATTCCTTAAAGACACACGCCGAGCGGCAGAATTTTCGCAGGCCGGGGACCATCATCGATTTTCGGACAAGGTGTAGGTGGTCACCTGGAGCGTCAGTTCGAGTGACCGGTTCTTGCCGCTGCCGGTGGGTTGAATTTTGATTTTGTCGATCAGGAGGAGATTCCGCGACTGTTCGATGCGATGGAGAAAATCGACCAACTGCTTTACGTCGAGCCGGGCCAGGCGCATTTCGATCCCGGTGGGCTGCATGGGATCGTCGACTTGCGGGAAGCTGACGGGTTTAATGTATTGGATTTTTGTGTCGATGCCCCCTTCACGGGATACCTGCTCCAGATAAGTGAGCAGGGTGAATTGACCGCCGCGCCGGCTCAGGACGCTTTCCGCCTCGGCGCGGCGATCCTGAAAAGTTTTCCATTCCTGCTGCAGAGCGAGCATTTGCCGCAAATCATCCGCTTTGTTGCGAACGTATTCAGCCAGGTCCCGCTGCTTGGAGACGGCCGGCGCAATGACGAAGATGTAGCATAAAAGCAGTGCCAGGCCAAAGACGGCCAGGGTAAAAATGCCCAGCTCGCGTTTCCTGAATTTCATTTCTTTTTCTCCAGATGGAAACCGAAGCGCACCATGCCGTCCTGGCTGTCCATCTTGGCGCCAACGAGCCTGATGGACTTGAAAAATTCCGATTTTTCCAGTGTGCCTTTCAGGCTGTCCACCGTTTTGAAGGTGGCGGCGCGGCCGTCCAGCAGAATCCGGACGCCTTCAAGGGAGATATTGTCGACGGTTACCTCCGGGTAAAGGCTGAAGGTTTGCGTCAGGACGGACAGTACGTCCAGAACGGAACTCGACGCGCTGATATTTTCAAGCCACCGGTAACGGTCCTTTTCCAGGGCGATTTTTTGCTTGAGCTGCTCCAGTTCTCTCCCCCTGATAATGACGCCGGCGCCCGGAAACGTTTCCTTCAAGGTGTTTGCCAGCTGCGCATTAATCATCTGGTATTGTTTTTGCCATAGCGACAGCCGGTGATGCGTGTTGTAGGTCAGCAGTCCCATGAGCAGGATGAGGGCTCCCATGGCATAGACCACTACATTTTTCAGTTCAAAGGGCGTCTGCAGGCTGAATTCTTCTTTGCGTAAATCCAGCGCTTTCGGCATAGCATGCATGGGTCCCACGGCCAGCGCCAGGGGGACGCTCAGCTCGGCGTGTTCATGGTCGCTGATTCCCGGCGGCATATTTTTGATGTATGCCAGTGGCTTCCAGAGGGATGTGGAAATACCGGTGAGCGCCTCGATCTTCTGCGTCAACCCGGTTTCGACTGCTTGCGCTCCGGTAACCAAAATTTCGGCAACCGGAAGGTCGGGCTTGCGCATCCGGTAGAGCGCCAGGGATTCCTTCAGGAAGCGAAAGTCCGATGCGCCGTCCAGCACCACGCGCATGAGCACCGGTTTCTGGCGGTAAACTATCTGGATGACCGTTTCACCTTCCCGCAGATGCGCAATGGCCGTGGGCTGATCCTTTTTTTCAGGACAGAGGTAGTTAAACAGGTGAAATAAAGCTGTGTCCTCAAGCGTCACCAGGTTCGATTCCAGCGAGGCGGCAGTCAAAACGGCCAGGTGCTCGGCTAAAATTGACTTGGGAACGGCCATCACCAGGATGGGCTCTCCCGCTTCGGCCGGCAGGAAATCGACGAGGGTTTCCTCGATGGGCCAGGGAATGTAAGGCTCCGCCTGATATTTTATTATTTTTTCAAGCTTTTTAAGGTTCTTCAACGGAAGGGCGATTTCCCGGATCACGGCCCGGGAGGTTGGAATGGATGAGTAAATGACCTCCGGCCTGAGTTTTTCCTTTTGAAAAAATTCGAGCATTTCCTTGCCCATTTCCGCAGGATTGTCGGCTTCATGGCGCAGCAGCCGCTCCACTGCCGGTGATCCGCCGGGGTTGCCGATCTGCACCGCATGGATGCGGCTGCCGTCGATCTGCAGCCCGACAACGGACTTTGGACGAAATATGTCTTTGAATATGCCGAACATTACCGCCTGTTCCGCGTGCTATAAGTTCCCCTGTCCACAGGGACGGAATTATGAATCTCCATTTTTGCGACATACTAACCCTTAAAGAAGATCCCGTCAAGGCATCCCTTTCGATAAGTGCGGTGAGAGAATAGGCAAGAGCGAACCGCAGAACCGCAGAATGTCGAAGGGCGGTTTCGCCTTTCGCTCGTTTGGGGGTGTGCCTTCCGCTCTGCATTGATTTGACAGGATCAACAGGATCTGCAGGATTAAGGGATAAAAGCGAACCGCTCGGACCGGGGATGTCGCCATGATTGCAATAAGGAGATTCCTTATAAAGAATAAGTAAATGTATGAGCACATACATACTTTTCATGCGCAAAATAGGTGTTTTCGCCTATGGTCCTTTCAGAAAAATCCGCCATAGTAGCCATGAATTCCGAGAACTGCGCTCAGGTTATTTAGGCAACCCTGTCAGGTTTGCAGGCAAGCGGAACAAGCGCTGAACAAAGCGCAAAATAAAACAATTAATACCATAATATCAATATATTACGATTTATAAACCAATGGAAGTCAGGGGCCGGAGGTTTAGATAAAGCTAGTCTTTTGGATTATCGGTTTCATCACATTCCCATCATCCACCCTATTAAATGAGATCCGAAATGATTTCAAAAAAAACCAAAAACCGGGATAGGAAGATCAGTGTCCTTATTGCCGATGACCACAAGGTGTTTTGCCAGACGCTCTCAGAGTTCCTGAACGGTCAGGAAAGCATCATGGTAGTGGGCCAGGCCCACAGCGGGCAGGCGGCGGTGGAACGCGCCCTGGAACTGGCGCCCGATATTGTCCTTATGGACATCTGCTTCTCCGACTTTGAAGGGTTTACGGCGACCCAGCGCATTCTGGAAAAAGCACCGGATATCCGGATCATCGCCCTGACCATGCATTTCGGCCGGGAATATTTTCAGAAAATGATGAAAGCGGGTGCGGCCGGCTATGTGGTCAAGGACTGCGGGGTCGAGGAATTGCTGCGGGCGATTCAAACGGTTTATGGAGGCAAGTCCTACGTGTGTAACGGGATGGCCAGCGTACTGATCGAATCGTACCTTGGCCAGAAAAGTGTGGCTTCCGGCCGGAACCTGACCCAAAGGGAACGGGAGGTGCTTCAATGCATCGCGGACGGGATGAGCACCAAGAAAATCGCCGATTGCCTCGAGGTCAGCGCCAAAACAGTTGAAACCCACCGGCGTCAGATCATGCGCAAGCTCGGAATCTTCAATATTGCGCAGCTCACAAAATTTGCCATCCGCGAAGGACTCTCCACCCTCGAAACCTGAAAGTTCCTGTTTTCCTTAGGCGCATGCAAGGAATTGAGAGCAGCCGAATCTATCACCGCAGGGATAAAATACATTATCCACTCGATAGTATTGCATCAACCAGGGGTGTAAATATCGGCCGAACACTTGTTCAGTCGCATGAAGCGTTACATAACGAGACGGGACGGGTCCGTATTTTTTTGTTCCGGTGAAAAAAATCGAAGCACTCCCGAAGTATGAGGCGATTCCTTATAAGTACCGAGAGTTTTTTTCTAAACGATTCAGAAAACAGCAGGTGAAGCCGAGTGTTTTTCCGATTCCGCCATCATGGTTTTCATGACACGGATTTTTTCCCGGCAGCAGCAAAATACGGTTTTCACTCCATTGTATTGATGCAGGGTAAAACCTACACTGCGATGCAAGAATGCGATTATTGTCAGGAAGAAGCTAAGAGTTAAGGTAATTTCAAACCAAGGAGGAAATTATGAGGCGACGTCAAAGATTTGTTTCTACGGCTAGGGTAGGATTGAGTCTGATCCTTTCCATGCTGATCCTGAGCGGCTTCCTCTGCAGCAGCGTTTACGCCCTGAGCTCTCTCACGGTTCAGGATCAGGCCGGCAGTCCCATCGGGAACTACCGCTGGCTGCTGGAGGAAGACGTGACCTTTCACCCGGATCCGACTGCGGTCCTGCCGGATCCGGATCCCAATGCCATCGGCACGAACTTTCACAAGAGCTACATGCCGGTGATCGCTGAGGGCAACTCGACCCAGCTGGCAAACCTGTTTGCCGCGGTCGATCCGCTCAAGCACTATTTTATATCCATCCTTCCCGCCGACCCAGGGGGCAACATCGCCTATACCCTGGGCGGCGGCGCGGTCAAATCGGGCCAAGCCTCTCTGACGGTCACCGTCAATAGTCTGCCGATTCCCACGGCCCAGATTTCCATCTTCGTGTTTCACGACAATGCGCCCATCAACAACACCCCCGACCTTCCCCAGGAGCAGGGGCTGGCGGGCTTTCAGGTGGTCCTGGAAGATCCGGGCGGGCAGTACGGCGTGGGCGCCGGGCAGCTCATTTTTGACGCCTACGGCAATCCCCTGGGCACCACATACCTGACGAATCCGGACGGAAGCTATGTCCTGGTCGGCGGTGCGCCGGTGGTGAACGTGCTTGGCTCCGGCGGCGTGCTTACCGACGCCAACGGGATCGCTGTCATCAAGAACCTGCCTCCCGGAAAATACGGCGTGATCATCGATCCCCCCGAAGGCCAGGGCTGGGTGCAGACCAGCACCATCGAAGGCTCCCCGGTTATCGATGCCTGGGTCAAGGCCAACGAGCCCCCTTATTTTACCGAGTTCGGTCCGGCCGGACATCACTGTGAGTTCGGCTTTGTCCAACAGTTCAACAATATCCCGGGCGGCGGCAATGCCACCATCAGCGGCCAGGTCCGAAATACGCACATGTCCCGGCCGCCGGATTACTCTTTTTATAACGGCCATGTCTTCCCGGACGTCTGGGTCGGACTTAACGACATGACCGGCGGTGTGGGTACCGGCATTTATGCCGCTCCGGCCGATGCCAACAGCAATTTTTCCATTTCCGGCGTTCCGGCGGGTACTTACCAGTTGGTGATCTGGGACATGCCTCTGGACATCGTCTTCGCCTCCCGGGGGATTACCGTGAACGCCGCCGGTCAGTGCCTGCAGCAGGACGGCAGCTACGGCTCCTGCAACCTGGGACAGGTGGGGGTGTTCAACTGGTTCAGCGCCCTTAACGGCAGCGTGTTCTGGGATGATGACCAGGACGGTTTCCCGGATCCGGATGAAGTCGTGTGGCCGGATGGGTCGCCCAGAGGCATGGACAACCAGGCGGTTAACATCCGCTGGCGCGACGGTACGGTCTACGGCATGAACAGCACCAACGCGTCGGGTGAATACGAATATCTCGAGGTTTTCCCCTTTTTCAACTGGCTGGTGGCCGAGGTGGACTTTGCCCGCTACAAAGCCACCGGCGTGACCGTGGTGGTGGACGGCGGCGGCCCGGTGCCGGCCCATAACGGCTGGACCACTCCGTCTTACGGCCGGCTCAATCCCCAGGTCCAGGATCAGGTCAATTCCCACACCGGCAATGCGCTTTCGCGAACCGAAACGGGACCTGTTCTGACCCAGGCCTTCCAGGGTTTCCTGGGCCAGACCAGCTACATCCACTGGGGCAAGCATGAATACGGCCCCGGCCCCGACACCTTTTATGGCACAGCCGATGACGAGAACGGCGGCATTTCCGGCATCGTCTTTTACGATACCACCCGGGCCGAGGATGATCCCCGTTTCAACGGCGGCGAGGTCTGGCAGCCGGGGATTCCCAATGTCACCGTGCAGCTTTACCGCATCGACGGGCGGGATCCCAACGGCAAGCCCAACGCCTTTACCCTGATTAATGAGACCCAGACCGACTATTGGGATGCCAGCGAGCCGGACGGCTGCCCCGGCGACCCGGCCGATCCTTACACCAATATCGCCGGCGACCCCAACGGCAACTGCTACGACGGCCTGCGCAATTTCAACCAGGTACGGCCGGGCATCTTTGACGGTGGCTATGCCTTTACTACCTACTTTACCGGCGGCGTCGATGTGAACGGCGTCGGCCAAGGCGACGAAATGCCACTTGAGACCGGCAATTATGTGGTGAAAGTGGTGCCGGCGGCGCCCTACCAGGTGGTCAGCTCGCTCGACAAAAACGTGGATTTCGGCGAAGAATACAAGGCTTCCCAGCAGCTTCTCCCGCCAGTCTGCGTGGGTGAGGAAACCACTGTTCTCATGGGGACCGAACTGAATCTGTTCCCCGGCGTGACGGCGCCCCTGGCGGAAACAAGCGACTATACCTTTACCGAGTGCAACATGAAAGAGGTCGTGGTGCAGTCGGCCAGAAACGCGGCCGCCGATTTCTTCCTCTTTACCGAGGTGCCGCCCGCAGCTCATGTCAAGGGGATGATTCTCAACGACTTTGCCAACGAGTTCGATCCCAACAACCCCAACTTCGGGGAAAAATTCGCACTTCCGTTTGTGCCGGTTTCCTTCAAGGATTTCACCGGCCGCGAAATTACCCGGGTCTATTCGGACCAGTACGGTCAGTACAATGCCCTGGTGCCGTCGACCTTTACCACCAATATACCCAGCCCCAGCGGCATGAGCCCCAACATGCTCATCGCCTGCATGAACGATCCGGGTCCCATCGAGGATCCCGCCAATCCGGGAACCTTTATTACCGACCCGTATTATCAGACGCAGTATACCCAGTTCTGCTACACCTTCCAGTACATGCCGGCAACCACCACCTACCTGGATACGCCGGTGCAGCCGATTGCAGCCTTTGCAGGCCAGAATCAGGAGGTGCTGGACTGTGAATTCCCGAGCGGCACCCCGATTATCCGGATGGCCGCCGGGCCGGTTTACAACGGCCCTTATGTGGAAGGCGGGCAGGTCCTGCAGATCACGGCCATGGGCCCCACCGATGTTCCCAATCCCGGCGGCATGCCGGCGCTGGTTGAACGCGACTATGGCTTTGGCGCCACACCGGGCAGGGTATGGATCGGCAGTACCGAACTGGCGGTTGATCCGGCCGGCTGGGCCGACGGGGTCATCAGCGTCACGGTTCCCGGAGGCACCGCCAGCGGCCAGCTCCGCGTCGAACGCGGCGACAACGGCCGGTCTACGGTGGAAGGCGTAACAGTAACCGTGGGCCCCATTGCCGGAACCGTCCGGACGGTTTTTCCGACGAGCGATCCCCTGGCGACACCCATCACCAACGCCATCTACACCGCCAATCCCGGAGACCTGATCCTGGTGACGCCGGGCACGTACTTCGAACTGGTGGTCATGTCCAAAGAGGTGAAGCTCCAAGGCGCGGGCGCGCCGGTGACGGTGATCAACGCCGTCAAGTCTCCCGGCGACAAGCTGCAAAACTGGAGAAATTACATCACGGCCCTGGTAAATGCCGGCCTCGTCCATCTGCTGCCCGGCCAAGTGCTCAATTTCGATCCTCAGAACAACGAGCCCGGGCTGTTCAATACCACCGAAGGCCCCGGGATCATGGTCCTGGGACAGTCCGACCTCGGCACTCCGGCCGTCAGCACCTGGTCCGGCGCCGCCCGCATCGACGGATTCAGTTTTATGGGGTCCGACATTGCCGGCGCCATCGTGGTGAACGGCTATACCAACGGGCTTGAGATCAGCAACAACCGCATTATCAGCAACGCCGGCCTGTACGGCGGCGGCATCACCGCCGGGCTGCCCCTGGTGGCCGGAGACGCGGTGGACGGCCAGAATGACGGATTGAATATTCACAACAACCACATTACCCAGAACGGCGCCATGACCGGCGGCTCCGGGGGTGTGAGCCTCTTTACCGGGGCGGACGGTTATGCGGTTACCGATAACTACATCTGCGGCAATTTCTCGTCCGGGACCGGCGGCGGCTTTGGCCATCACGGTTTAAGCGACGGCGGCCTGATCGCCCGCAACCGGATCCTTTTCAACCAAACCTTCAACCAGATGATCGGCTCCAATTCCGCCGGCGGCGGCATTGCCGTCGAGGATCTGCCGCCATTGGGCGGCGGACTCGGCGTCGGCACCGGAGCGGTGACGATCGATGCCAACCTGATCCAGGGCAACCTGGCCGGTTCAAGCGACGGCGGCGGCATCTACCTGGCCTTTGTGGACGGACAAGATGCCGACACGGCTCCGAATGAAATCCGGATCACCAACAACATGATCGTCAACAACGTCACCGGCCTGGCCGGTGCGATATCCATCCAGGATGCCCTGGATGTTTCCATCGTGCACAACACCATTACCCGCAACGACAGCACGGCCACAGCCGCGGATGCCTTTACCGGCGGCGGCACGTCGATTTCCACGCCCCAGCCGGCCGGCATCGTCTCCCGCGCCCATAGCACGGACCTGGCGGTTCTGGTGGGGGCCGGATTTTCGAATCCGGAAATTGTCAACAACATCATCCGGCACAACCGTTCCTTCTACTGGGATATCAACGCCGTGATCGGGCCGATCAGCGGCACCCCCATCGGCGGGCTCCTGCCGGATCCGGCCACCCCGGTCTTCAATGACCTGGCGGTGCTGGGTTTTGCCGGAAGCCTCAACCCCATGTCATCCGTTCTGACGGATGTCGCCGGATATGACGATTCCAACATGGCCTTCGAGCCGATTTTCGCTGCCCCCTATTTCAACGGAAATTCGCTCCTGACCGCCATGCCGGAGAATACTACGCCGCTGACCACCGCGGCTGCGGTGGACGAAGGCGGCAGCTTCATCGACGTGCGCTTCGGGCCGCTGACGCCGGTGGGAGACTACCATCTGATGAGCGGTTCGCTGGCCATTAATGCCGGGGAAAGCGTGTCCGGGCTTGGCATTGCAGCCCTGGCGACGGATTTTGACGCTCAGAGCCGCGACGTCGGCGGCAATCCGGACGTAGGCGCCGACGAAGTCGTCGCCGCAGCCGGGGGAGATACAGTGACCATTACCACGGTTTCATATCTCACGGACGGAAGGCTGATCGTTGAAGCCACCGCGCTTCCGGCCGGCGGGACGCTGACGGCGTCTGCAGTTATTGACGGGACCAGCGTCGTCCTCGGCGAGGTTTACTGGCGGGATGGTCTGGGCTACTACCGGACCGTTTTTCCGAGTGCGGCAGTGCCGGGGATGCCTGATGCTGTGGTAGTTACCAGCAGCGGCGGCGGATCGGCTACCTGGACGGCGGATGTCGTGTCCATCACCCAGGTTTTACTTCTCGCCGACGGCAGGCTGATTGTCGAAGCCACCTCAACGGCCCAGCCGGGCGCGATGCTGAATGCCTCCGCGGTTGTGGGCGGCAGCAGCGTTAACCTGGGCGCAGTGTACTGGCGGGCTGGCCTGGGCTACTACCGGACGGTTTTCTCAAGTGGAGTGGTAGGCGGCCGGCCGACGAGCGTGACCGTTACGAGCAGTAGCGGCGGCGCAGCCACCTATACCGCCGATACGGTGATGATCACCAATGCGCAGTATCTTGCGGACGGCAGGCTCATTGTTGAAGCGACATCATCGGCCCAGCCGGGTGCGACGTTGACGGCCTCTGCGGACGTGGGTGGCCCCGTTAACCTGGGCCAGGTGTATTGGCGGGACAGCCTCGGATACTACCGGACGGTTTTTTCCGCCGGGGTGGTCGGGGGTGAGCCCACGAGCGTAACCGTCAACAGCGATCGCTTGGGTACCGCGACGTTGCCCTAGTGTACGGGCAGCAGGTGAATACATGCCCGCCGGGTTCCTACTTAATGAACCCGGCGGGTATAAAAAAAATATAATTCTTAATAAACAGGAGGACCATGTTATGAAAAAGAGCTGTAGATATCTCCTTCTGGTCATCCCGCTGCTGCTGGTATCGCTGGCTACGATGCCTGCACGGGCGACCATTTTTGTCCAGTGTCCCGGCGATGCAAACGGGGATCTCATCCCCGATCCGGGCGAGCCCGGCTACAATCCCGACGTGGTCTGCAGGCACCTGACCGGCGGCGACGGTTTTGCCAGGATGGCCGACGGGTATGATCAGTACATTTTCAGCTTCGGGCAAGTGGCTCAGGGAGAGGTCGTAACCCCCGACCGGGTGCTTCCGGAAAGGGCCCTCAAGGCCATGCTGCCGGCGCCGGTGATCGAGCTGAACGAAGGCCAGGAACTTTACCTCACGCTGAGCAATGTGGGGATGATCATGCGGCCGGATCTGTTCGACCCCCACTCGGTGCATTACCACGGTTTTCCCAACGCAGCGCCGATTTTCGACGGCCTGCCGGAACCCTCGCCCACGCCCAATATGGGGGCCAGCCTGACCTATTATTACAAGGCGGCGGTGCCGGGGACCTATTTCTACCACTGCCACGTGGAAGCCGCCGAACACATGCAGATGGGCATGATCGGCAACACCTGGATCAATCCGGCCCAGAATCGGCTTGCGTCGGGCACCGACCTTAACGGGTTTACACATCAGGATGGGTACACTTACGTTTATAACGACGGTGACGGATCAACAAAATACGACGTCCAGTACCCGCTGCAGATGATCGGCTTCGACAGCGTGTTTCACGATGCCCACATCGCGGTCCAGCCGCTTCCCTTTGCGGCCATGTACGACAATTATCCCATGATTAACGGCCGGGGGTATCCGGATACCATCAATCCCAACCCAATCGTAAACAGTGAAGGTTTTGCCGCCCAGACAGTCCAAACGCTTATTCAAGCGACGGCGGGCCAGCGCATTCTGTTGCGGGTATCCAACGTCTCCACCACCCATCAGTACACCATCGCCACGACCATGGGCGTGCCGTTCAAGGTGGTGGGCCGGGGTGCTGCGCTTCTAAGGGGGCCGGGAATCGTTCCCAAGGACACGTCTTTTGAGGTAAGCGTGCTTAACGTGGGAGGCGGCCAGGCATTTGACGTCATCCTGGATACCCAGGGCGTGAACCAAGGAACCTACTTTCTCTATACCACGGACCTGGCGAATCTTTCCAACGGTCCCCAGGAACGTGGCGGCATCATGACTGAAATCAACATTGTGCCCTGATGGGCCCAGCGGATTAAGGAGGATAAACATGAAAACTTTTCTGAAGAAAACGGTTTGGCACGCCGGTTTTGTCTTCATGCTGACGCTGGTGACCGCCATCAGCGCGCAGGCTGATATCCAGGGCGTCACCGGAACCTTTTTCAATCTCGAGGCCAAGCAGGATTTTATCGTCACCTCGGACGGCGACAGCTTCCTGATGTGGGGCTACACGGTCGGCGCCAATCGGATGCAATATCCGGGCCCCACCCTCATCGTCAATCAGAATCAACCCATTACGGTAAGGCTGACCAATCGGCTGGCAGTTCCCACGTCCATCGTCTTTCCGGGGCAGCGGGTGACCGCCGCCGGCGGAACCCAGGGGCTGCTTACGCGGGAGGCTGCGGCAGGGGGAGGAATCGTTACCTATACGTTTACACCCACCGAGCCGGGAACCTATTTATATCGCAGCGGAACCCGTTCCGATGTGCAGGTGGAGATGGGGCTGGTGGGGGCGCTGATCGTCAGACCGACCGGTTTTGACCCGGTTGCCAACAAGATCGCTTACAATCATGCAGAGTCGGGCTACGATCGCGAGTTTCTGCTCCTGCTGACCGAAATGGATCCGGTCATCCATCGGCAGATAGAATCCGGCGGGTATGCCACCGTAGATATGACCGCCTATTTCCCCACCAACTGGTTCATCAACGGCCGCAATTTTCCGGATGTCATGGCCGCAAATTTCGTACCCTGGCTTCCCACCCAGCCCTATAACTTTCAGCCCATCATGCACCCCGGCGAAAAAGTCCTGGTGCGGAGCATCGGCGGCGGGGTGGACGCTCATCCGTTCCACTACCATGGGAACGACTTCGAGGTCATCGCCGAGGACGCACGGATGCTGTCCAGCGCTCCCCCCGGGGCCGGGCCGGATCTTGCCTGGAAGGCCACCACGCGCAGGGTTTTAGGTGGAAAGACCGCCGATGTGCTCTGGACCTGGACGGGTGAAATGCTGGGGTGGGATATTTACGGACATGATCCTGATCCCGGGCTCAACACCTACCCTCGGGCAGATATCGATCCCACCTATCCTGGCGGCGGGTTCATCTGCGATCAGTACGACCCTGACTTTGTGGAGACTTATTTTGACCCATTGACGCAGGAATACTGCCCGGATCACGGCGTTCCCTTCCCGGTGATTCTACCGACCCGGGACAATCTTACCTTCGGCCAGTTTTACAGCGGCAGTCCCTTTCTGGGCGGCACGGGCGACTTGGCGCCGGGAGATCCGGGGCTCAACGCCAACGGCGGATTTTTCTACATGTGGCACTCCCATACGGAGAAGGAGTTAACCAGTAATGATCTATGGCCCGGCGGCCTGGTGAGCTTCATGATCGTGGAGCACCCGGCCGTATCTCTGCCATTGGAATAACCAAAAGGAGGATGTGAAAATGATAAACATCGTCAATATGCGATTTATGAAGGTAGTGCTGGGCCTGATCCTCCTGGCCGTAATGGCGGGGGGGACGGCATCAGCCGCGAGTTTCAATCTGTGTACCGGCCAGGCCGTCATGACCATGCCGGACGGCGCGCCGGTGACGGTCTGGGGGTTCGGGGAGGACCCCACCCAGAGCGGAGCCTGCAATGCAACGGTTCCGGGACCTGTCCTGCGGATTCCGTCGGACGATGTCGCGGTACCAAATCTTACCATTAATTTAAGAAATACCTTATCCGAACCGGTGTCGCTGCACATCCTGGGGCAGCAGCTCACCAACAATACCGGACCGGTCTGGGACGACGGCGCCACGGGCAGCCGTACTGCCGGCAATGTCACCGCCCGGGTGCGATCCTTCAGCCACGAAGCTCCTGCCGGCGGCAGCGCCACCTATGAGTGGAATTCGTTTAAGCCCGGAACGTACATGCTTCAGAGCGGGACCAACCCGGCCAAGCAGGTCCAGATGGGAATCAGCGCGGCGGTGCTCAAGGATGCCGCGCCTAATGTCGCCTATACGGACAATCCCGCAACATCGGTGGTGGAACCGGACGTTGCCTATAACCAGGAACTGATCCTCGTTTTTCAGGAGATTGACCCGGCTATCCATGCGGCCGTGGCAGCCGGAACCTACGGCCCCGGCGGCGCCATCACCAGCAGCGTCTATCGCAAACCTCGTTATTTTCTGATTAACGGCATGGGCCACCCGGCTGCCGGTCTCGATCCGGTAAACGGCGCCGCTCCGGTAAATGTGGGCGAAAGTCTCCTGATTCGTTTCATCAATGCCGGCGCCGAGACCCATGTACCCCAGATTTTACAGGATTATCTGACCCTGGTGGCAGAAGACGGCAACATTATGAAATACCGAAAGACTGCCTACAGCTTTGAGCTGAACTCGGCCAAGACCGTGGATGCGCTCTATGCGCCGCAGACCCC
>ENA-OSEO01004360-OSEO01004360.1-sediment-metagenome-genome-assembly--contig:-NODE-4360-length-15028-cov-3.299244_pt1 | contig 15028 bp, 13 predicted proteins | sample MGYA00237883_ERZ534232 | MGnify/ENA metagenome assembly ERZ534232 | reverse complement strand
AATCCTGTCCCCATATTCCGCCAGCAACCCGCGGTCTCCCGCTACCCGGAAAGTTGTTTTCTCATACAGAACACTCCCCATTTCGCTTCCTCCCCATCCCCGGGTCCGTTACATCGGTTTGACCTCTATTCCTTCAGCTTCAAGCGTCTCCCTGATCTGTCTGACCAGATTTACAGCGCCCGGGGTGTCCCCATGCACACAGAGGGTCTGTGCTTCCAAGGCTATCTCCTCGCCACTTATCGCGACGACCTTTCCCTCCCTGGCCATTTTCAACGCCCTTTTTGCAACCTCTTCCGGTTCCTTGATCACGGCGCCCGGTTGTCTGCGCGAAACAAGCGTTCCTTCAGGGGTATACGCGCGGTCCGGGAAAGCTTCATAAACAACTTTGAGGCCGACTTCTTTCCCGACCTGCGTCATCAGGGTTCCTTTTGACCCCGCCAGTGCGACATACAAAAGCTCCGGGTCCACGCTGGGCGCGTCCCGGTCGTAGACGCTCCGGGGGCCGCCGGAAAGGATGATGGCCCGGGGCGCAAACTCTTGGACGGCCTTGAGCGTCATGATATAGGGGTGGATTTCGCAGTAGACCTTGAGTTCCCGCACCCGCCGGGCAATGAGCTGGGTGTACTGGGACCCGAAATCGAGAATGAGGACTTTTTCCTGATGGGGATCGAGCATAGCGGTTCCGAAAGAGAGATTTGGCCCGGTCCAGGCGCCGCCTGATTTTTAATGTAATTAGATAATTATAGCCAGAGGAGTGGTAAAAAGCAAACGAAGTGTGGGGCTGGGCCGCGGCTCTTTTGAACCTCGGGGTTTTTAAGTCTTCGGCATATTTCAGGAGAATTTAGAAGAGCGTGGGGTAGGGTTCGCCCACGCTCTTCGACTTGGCAGGTTTGCCGCTAGGAACGAAGACCTGATAGCACCTCTCACCGGCACACCCGGCAGAGGCGGCGGAGAAGGTGGAAATCGAGGAGATTAGCCCAGCCTGACCCTTTTTCCCTGGATAAGACTGGAATGCTTTCTCTTAACAGGGCGCTCGAGTGATCCTGTTCATCCCTAATCACATATCAAAAGTGGCAGAATGGCTCCCAAGTTACCCTTCTTAGGAGCGGGAATGACCACGTCTCCAGAGACATTGATCTGATAGGCTCCATATCCAGTAGCCCGATAGACCCGGATGTAGTAGGTTCCCGCATCCAGGTTATTAACGGTGACAGTCTTGGGCGAGCCGGTCACGTAGGCAAAGTCAAATGTAGTGTTGCTGCTGTCCCGGATACTGACGGCATTGTTAAAGGAATCCAAGGTACTTGGGAACAGCATCTCAATGCTCAGGGTGCCGTCCTGGGACACCTGGCAGGAGAAGTAGTCGCTGTTATCCCAATACTCTGTGCCTCCTGCGCTTTTATCCCGGTAGTAACCGATGGACCCTAATATTTGGGTGCTCTTGATTGCATTGGCGGCAGCGAGGGTATCGTTATTCTCGGTCTCTGAGGAGGGAGAGACCGCGGCCGTTGCCGTAGTGGTGATGGTATAGCCGCCGTATTTAGAGTAATCGGCGGTATAAAGCCTTAAGTAGTAGGTGCCTGCGGCCAGATGGAGGTCCCAAGTCAGGCTGGTTGCACTCAGATATGTGTAGCTCATGGTCACGTCGCTGGCGCTTTTGACGGATAACGACGTACTAAAGCTCGTCAGAGAGTCGGAGCAAGTAATGGCGAAGTGGACATTGGTGTCACCACTCAGGGTGAGGCGGTAGTAGTCAGACAGGTCCTTGACGTCCTTCATCCGCCAATGCCCGATGGCCCCGGCGAAAAGGTTATTGACGTTGGTACTGGCGGCGCCAATAACGTCGTTGTTTTCTGTTTCCGTGGCTCCCGCGTTTGCCACTGATAGAGTAGCCTGGATATTGAAGTGGCCATACACATCATTCGTCCTGCCAATTCTGACGGTGTAGTTCTCCGCGGCCAAGGGTATGGCATACGTTGACGGCGATACATCTATTATGTCATAGCTTCCAATACGATTCAGGTTTTGGTCCCGGACGTCAAGGTAGTTGAAGTTCACGCTTAAAAAGGTGTTGTCACAGGTGGTCACTAAGGTGACCAAGCCGTCCTGGCTAACGGTCATAGGAAAGTCGAAATATTCTGGAGGGCTGCCGTTGATAAAATCCCCATCCCAGTTGCCAATCTCCTGGGCATCTGCAGGAAAGGCCCAGCATATTAGAGCCATGCAGAGAAAAAGTGCCACGTAAAACCCATTGCCCTTCTTTTTCCGAATCATAAAACCGCCTCCTTTGCCTAATGGGCGTATGCAGAAAACTGACCTGCAACTCCGAAAGGAGCTTGATCTCTAAGCGTCAATAATAAAATTCTCGGATTATATATAGGGCGGGGTATCATGTAAACTAGCACAATATTTTCAATAATTCAATTCTTTTCCAAATAATGTCAATATGCTAACCTAATATACTGGCATTATTAATTAATTATTAAATATCCAGGTGGTTGTATACAACAATAGTGTGTTTTCTTCACCTCTCTCCCTATGCCAGATAACTAATGAATATTTTGGGTTGTTTATTGAAACGATATTTACAAAATTAACCACGGAGCGATATCAAGAAATCTTGGGAATATTGCAGGAAGGAAGGCAGGATATATCTTTGTTAACTTAATAATAGCGCTTATGTTTACAGACTTCGCAAACCGGATTGTAGATAAGCCAGCACTCAGGCAGCCCGTAGCTGCCGGAAAGGGCTTACCCTCAACCATGATTAAAGCCCCAGCGGCGCCAGAAATTGCTGCTCGATCTCTTTCAAGGTGGCGGGGTCAGCGGCTGGATCCCGGGAGGCCATTAGTGCCGTCAGGCCCTGGGCGGTGCGGCGCAGGCGGGCCAGGATGGCCAGGCGGGTCTCTTCCAGGGCCGGCCAGTCCCCCTGGGACGCCACCCGGCGGCAGACTTCGTCCAGTTCCGGCATGAGCAAGGGGTAGAGACCGGGACGCCAGGCCATCATCAGGGCCAGGGAGGGGAGGTTCCGGGTCTCGATCAGGTAAGAAAGCCGCCCCCATTCGTTCATGTCCGCCAGGGCGTCTTTCAGGCCCCGGGCCCAACGTTCCGTCCGGGTCTGGGGGAAGGCGGCGATGACCGCGGGCAGGGCCTGGCGCAGGCTGGGCTCCCGGGCTTCCCCGATTTCATGGTGGATGGCGGCTTCCAGTTCCCCGGCCAGGAATTCCTGGAACCGGGGTTCATGGGACCCGGGGTCCCGGAGCAGACCCTTCAGGCTCAGGCGATATCCGGACAGGGCGATTTTTAGAAAGTCGTTATTCTGCGCCACAGGGTCGGCCAGATGATCCCATAGGTAGAAGGCCAAGGCTTCCTGCCGGGCGTAGATCAAAGAGCCCTGGGTGAGAGCCGGGGTGCCGTCCAGGTCCCGGGCCAGTTCCGGGCCCAGGATGAGGATGGTCAACTCCTCTTGATTCCGTATCTCGGCCAACTCCCCCAGGAAAAAGGTGGGCTGGAGCCCCCGGCTCAAACCCGCGCCATAGGCCAGCCCCAAGGGCAGGAGGCGCTGGTTCACCTCCTCCACCTCCTGGGGTGCGAAGGTCTCCCCGTTGAAAGTAAGGGGTTGCCAGGGCGCGTCTTCCAGGGAATCCCAGACGCTTTCCTGCTCCGCCACCCAGGCCAGGACCGCGTCGGGGTCTGGCTCCTGCCAGGGTTTGAGCCCGTGCTCCCATTTGTAGAGCTGGCGCAGCCTGAGTAGCAGGCCGCACAGGGAGTAATGGTAGGCCCCCCCGGCGCTGGCCAGACGGCAATTCCACTTGACCAGGCGGAGAAAATCCTGGAGATCGCTTTTCGTGGGCTTAGGTTTCATGGGCTATCCCTCCAAGGGGATAGTTTACTATTTTAATAATATATTTAGATTATTGTACGATATACTTAATAATACTTCTCAGATATTCTCCCGCCACTGACCTCGGCCCCGCTCTCCCCTGCCGATAAAATCTAGCCGGTACCAAACAACAGCGGCCCCTGCCCCTTTAAAACTCCGGGATTATTTTTGCAGCAAATCTGCCAACTGCTTGGCCATCTTGGGGTTCAGGCGTTTGAGCGTCTGGTATTCCCGGGCCGCGGCTTCCCGGTCCCCCACTTTGATATAGTAAACGCAGAGGCCGTAATGGGCCTCAACATCGTCCTTGCTGATCCTGACCGCCTTTTTGAAGGTATCGCCGGCTGACTGCCAGCGCCCCAGTTTGATATAGGCCATGCCCAGGTTATTATAGGCCTTGAGGTAATCGGGCTGCAACTTGACCGCTTCTGCGAAGGCTTGCATAGCTTGCTGATGGCGACCCAGTTTGCCCAGAGCCACTCCCTTAAGATAGTGGGCCTCGGCCTTGTCCGGACGCAGCCGCACGGCTTCCTTAAACTCCGCCAGCGCGGCCTGCCACTGTCCCATCTTCGACATGGCTGCGCCCAGGTTGATCCGGGCCGCTTCCCAGCGGGGCTGGAGGCTCACCGTCTTTTTCAGGGCTTCCACCGCCAGGGGGTATTCTTTCAGCATGGCGTACGACAAGCCCAGGTGGTGGTAGGCGTCCGCATAATTCGGCTGCAGCTTAACCGCCTGCTGGAAATCCTGGACGGCCTCCTTAAACTTCCCCTCTTTTTCCAGGCGCACGCCCTTATTATAGGCCTGGAGCGCCTGGGGTTTGATGTCCCGGGTGAGGCTCGGGCCGTCCTCGGTTTTAGCGCTCCAGGCGTTTGCCGCCAGGCAGAACAGGGCCAGGACGGCTAGCAGGGAAATAACTCGTTTCATGGTTTATCCTTATCTTGAATTTTGCAGGGCAAATGGATCAGTATCCTCTCCCTAAAAAGTGCTTAAAATTTTTCTCACCCGCTCCGGGGCAATAAGACGGATCAAGCCGGCGCCGGCCACGAAGCCGCCCACGTGCGCCCACCAGGCCACGCCTCCCTCCCCTCCCCCCACCCCGAAGATGGAAAACGCGCCCTGGAAAAACTGCAAGATGAACCAGAAGCCCAAAAAGACATAAGCGGGCAGTTCGATCACCGTGAAGACAATAAAAATGGGCACCAGGGTCAGGACCCGGGCCCCGGGATAAAGGCTGAAGTAAGCCCCCATCACCCCGGCAATGGCCCCGCTGGCCCCCACCAGGGGAGTAGCCGAATTCGGGGCAAAAAGGACATGGGGGACCAGGGCCGCCAACCCGCAGGCCAGATAGAAGAAGAGAAATTGGCCCCGGCCCATGACATCCTCCACATTGTCCCCGAAGATGAACAGGGTCCACATATTGCCGATGAGGTGGAGCCAGCCCGCGTGCAGGAACATGGAAGTGAAGATGGGGATGACCGCCAGGGCCACCGATCCCTGATAAAGGCCGTTCAAAAAGTGGCTCGGCGTAAAGCCAAAGAGGTGGATGGCCCGCGGCAGGTGGGGACCCAGGGAAAGCTCAAAGAAGAAAAACAGGACATTGACGCCGATGAGGGCATAACTGGCGTAAGGCCGCCGGGAGGAAGGAATATTGTCTCTCAGGGGAATCATGGCGCGCCCCCAAGAGGAAGAAGGTTATGGTTCCACATGCCTAGTTAATGGTAAGGAATTTCTCCCGGGAGGGCAAGCCACCCCCATTATTTTTCAAGGATGGTTCAGCAGCAAGCGTTTCCCCTGCATGGTCAGGGCCGGTTTCGCATTCTGGAGGTAGCTTTCCAGGGGCGTGGCGTCGTCCACCAGCAGAAAGACCTTCCGGGGTCCGGTCCACAGCTCTTGGAGGCGGGCCGGGGAAATCAGGTAATCTTTCCCAACCGGCACCGGGTAGGGAAACGCGGGCAAGCCTTGGCGCTGCACCATCAGGATATGGCGGCCGGAAAAGTATTCCAGGGAAGCCCCGTACTCAAATTCCTCGATGCTCTCCATAATCACCAGGTCCTTAGGCCCCGCGTGGCGCCGCAGGTATTCCCCGGGAATTTTATCACTGAGGTGGGGGGAAAGGAGCACCAGGGTCTGCATGGTGAAATAGCAAAGCATCAAAGCTAGGGCTCCGTAACCTGCGGCTGCCACCCGGGGATGCCGCCAACCCGCCAGGATGGCGAGAAAGGCCACCCCGGGAATCCAGTAGGTCGCCTGCCGGGTCACCGGCGCCAGCAACTGGAACATGCCCAGGAACTCCCGGCGGTTGGCCGCGCAAAGCCGCTCCAGGGAGGGAATCAAAAATAGGAGACCCAGCCCCAGCAAACCGATCAAGAGCAGAGCCCAGATCAGGGTGCGGTCCCGGGATGCTTCCAGGTAACGGTCCAGGCGCCAACCCAGGATCAGGGCCAGGGGCGGTAACGCGGGCAGGGAATAATATTCGATGCGGCTGGAAGATAAGGTGAAAAAAACCAGGATCACCCCGGCCCAGATCAGTAAGAGGCCGCCTCCCTCCACCCCCTTTATTTTGGCGCGGGTCTCCTGCCAGTAACGGTAAAGGGCCGACGGCAGCAGCAGGGTCCAGGGCATCAGCCAGATACCCAGAAAAATCCAGAATCCGGTGACGGAAAAAGGGTTGATATCCGGAGGGTTCCGCTTGCCCAGAAAGCGCAGGACCTGCTCATTAATAATATAGTGCCGCAGGAATCCCGGATAGACGTATTCCATGGCCGCCAGCCAGGGCACCGTCACCAAGGCCAACAGTCCCAGACCCCAGAGGTTGAAAATCAGCCGGTAGAGGGCCCGGCGATTCCGGAACCAGAGAAAGAGGCCGCTGATTAACAGAGGAAAGACCAGGCCGATAAAACCTTTGCTCATAAAGCCGGCGGCCAGGGCCAGATAAAAGCCGAGAGCCCAGCGCCGCTCCGGCTCTTCCTGCCAACGCCACATAAAATAGAGGGAGGCGATAAGAGAGAGGGTAACCAGGTGATCCGTGAGTATTTGCAGGTGCAGGGCAAAAAAACCGATGCTGGAAAGAAGGATGAACCCGCCCAGCCAGGCGGCCCTGGGCGTAAAAAGCCGCCGGCCCAGAAGGTAAGTCAGCCAGATTTCCCCCAGAGTGCAGAGCAGCGTGGGCACCCGGGCCACCCACCCGGAGGTCCCCAAAATTTTATAAGCGCCGATGGTAAGCCAGTAAAGGAGGGGTGGTTTATCCAGATAAGGCGCGCCGTTCAGAGTGGCCAGGAGCCAGTGGCCGGACTTGGCCATCTCCAGGGGAATGAGGGCGTACATGGCTTCGGCCCGGATTAGGGGAATCTGGAACATCGGCGGCAGATAGACCGCGAGAGAGATCAGCAGCAGAAAGGGTCCGGACCAGAGGACGGAGGGCGCAGGGCGGTTCATGAAAATCAGGGCGCGGCAGCCGGGTCATGGGGCGGTGGCGTCTGCATCCGGGATCAGGTGAGGTTCCAGCGCAACAATTTCCACATGTCTTTGGCGTGTTGTCCCGCCTGGCGCACCACCGATGGTTCAAATCCCGAATGCATCATGCATTGGGCGCAGCGGGGGTCCCGGCCCACTCCGTATTTCTCCCAGGGAGTGCGTTCCATCATCTCCCGGAAGGTGGGGTAATGGGTGTCCAGAATCTGGTAGCAGGGAGCCCGCCAGCCCAGGGGGTTGCGGGTGGGATTGGCCCAGGGGCTGCACTCGTACTGACGTTCCCCCCGGAGAAAACTCAGATACAAGGGCGTACTGAAAAAACGGAATTTCTTGCCGTTGCCGGTGAGGCGGGTGAACTTCTCCCGGATCTCCTCCCGGCTTAAAAACATCTCCGGCTTGACCCCCTCAAAACTGTAAGCCGGAGACACCAATAAGCCGTCGATGCCGATCTGCCCCAAATAGGTAAAGAGCGACTCAATCTCCCGGATGTCGGTTTCTTTGTAGATGGTGGTATTGGTGCAGACCCGGAAGCCCTGGGCCTTGGCCTCTTTGATGGCCTTGATGGCCGTATCGTACAAGCCCTTCCGTCCCAAAATGCGGTCGTGCATCGGCGCCAGGCCGTCCAGATGGACGCTGATGGTAATGCGGTTGGAACGGGGGATCCGGGGCAATGATTTTTCCAGCAACACCGCGTTGGTGCACAGATAGATATGCTTTTTCCGGTGCACCAACTCCTGGAGCAGCTCAAAGACGGGGGGATAGATCAAGGGCTCCCCGCCGGTGACCGTGACCACCGGCGCCCCGCACTCGGAGACCGAGTCCAGGCACTCCTCCAAACTCAAGGACAGGCCCAAAGTGTCCCGGTACTCCTGGATGCGGCCGCAACCCTCGCAGGCCAGATTGCACTGGTGCGTGGGCTCCAGCATCAAGACCATGGGGAACTTTTCTTCGCCCTGCAAGCGCTTCTTCAGCAGGTAGCGGGCCAGATCCGCGCTGAGACTTAAAGGGAATCGCAAGGTAAACCCCTTATAAAGAAGAATTATTGCAGAACTTCAGGCAATTCTTCTTCTTGATAATTTATAAAATCGTTGGTGAACAAAGGACCTTTATTTGCATTATAAGAGATATCATCCAGTTCAGAAATTTTTGTTATCTTATGAAATTTTTTAACTTTGGTAATATATAAATTAACTTCTCTATTATGTTTTAATAAGTTAAGCAAGTTAGCTAATGTTCCTCTACTGTCACCATCCCAAATTAGCAAGGCTTGATGAGCCATGCCAATCATCTCATTATCTTTTCTTGAATAATAAATAAAATCTCTTTTCTTTTTGGTGGGTTCAATTAATTTGATTTCCCAGTTTCCAATATTATTCCTACAATTACCCACACAAAATACAGTGACATTCAAATATTGTTTCGAGAATAAATATTTTTGAATAGCTTTATCAGCTCCATTAGCATCACCAATAAGGATAGAGTTTCCCTTTTCTATGATATTATCTAATTTTTTTAAAATTACTTTATTTAATCTCGATATTTTTCTTGAACCTCCTACAAAAATATTTATCAAGATTTACTCCTTGCCTTTGTTAAAACAAATGTAAAAACCTTATCTGCCTGACCTTGTTCATATAAAGACTTCGTTGCCGCAGTTAATGTTGCTCCTGATCTATACAAGTCATCAAAAAGCAAAACATTTTGGCCGACCATTTTCTCTTTGTCCACTACGAAAACGTTTTCTAGTATATTAAATCGCTCCCTGTAATTAAATAATTTTTTAAGTTGTGGAGTTTCCTTGGTTTTCTTTAGATAATTTGCCTGCAGAGGAATCTTGAGCCCATAACTGATACCTTTAGCCACCTCCAGAACCGGCTGGTAGTTTCGAAAAGTTTTTGACGGAGGTATGGGAATGATACTGCTTAAAGAATCATGAATGCGCCAGTCATTTTTTATAAAATTTATCGAGATTCTTATCATTCTAGGTAAGACCGATTTATCTGATCTATACTTCAGTCTATATAGCAATGCACCCATTGCCGTCCTTGAGGTATCAAAAAGTTTTTGCCCTTTTTCACCATATCCGGCAAATTCGCTTTCTAAGGTATGCACATCCAAAGCATAACCTTCATACCAATTGCCAGAAATTTTTATGGGATTTATTTTAGTCTTAAATCTCTTAGTAAACCAGTCAAAGATTTTATACCAATCCATTATCAAAGGCATAGTTTTAGTAGGGGCGAACCTGGTGTTCGCCCGGCAGACATCGGGGCGAACACCAGGTTCGCCCCTAGGGAAAAATCTGGGTTTGATAAAAAATTGGTATTAGACATAACCGTTATTCTGGAACCACTCCACCGCCTCCGCCAGGGCCTGCTTGGCCGGAGTCTGTGGCAAACCAAGTTCCTGGACGGCCTTGGCGGAGTCAAAATACATGAATTTTTTGGCCATACGCACCGCGGTGACGGTCATGCGGGGAGTGCCGCGGCTGAGGTGCCGGGCCCAAAATTCATTGATATAGGCCAGGGGCAGGACCAGGGCGTAAGGCAGTTTCACCGTGGGCGCGGGCAGGCCGCTGATCTCCGCCAGCAGGTGCAAGATCTGGGAGAGGCTCAGGTTTTCGTGCCCCAGGATGTACTTCTCCCCCACCCTCCCCTTCTCCTCCGCCAGCAAATGGCCCCGGGCCACGTCCTTAACGTGCACCAGATTGAGACCGGTATCCAGATACGCGGGCATGCGCCCCTTTAAAAAATCCACGATCATCTGGCCGGTGGGAGTGGGCCGGGCATCCCAGGGACCCACGGGGGTGCTGGGATTAACCACCACCAGGGGCAGCCCCTGGCGGGCGAAATCCAGGGCCACCTCTTCGGCCAGAAACTTGGAGCGCTTGTAGTGGCCCACCATCTCACCGAGGTCCACCGGGGTGTCTTCGGTGCCCGGGGCGCCGTTGCCCGGGTTCCCCAAGGCCCCCACGGTGCTGGTATAAACGACTTTCTCCACGCCCGCGGCCTGCGCCGCGGCCAAAAGATTCCGGGTGCCCTCCACGTTGCTGGCGTACATCTCCTCCGGGTGCGGCACCCAGAGGCGGTAATCCGCGGCCACGTGAAAGAGGCGGCTACAGCCCTGCACCGCCTTTTCCAGGGACGGGGCCTCCCGCAAATCCCCGGCGGCCACTTCCACGTCCAGCCCGGCCAGGGCCGGGTGTTGGGGGTTCCGGGCCAGGACCCGCACTTCCCGGCCCGCGTCCAGGAGTTCGGTCACCACCGCCCGGCCCACAAAGCCGGCGCCGCCGGTGACCAGGGTTTTTTGTCCTTCAGCCAATCTAAAAAACCCCCTCAATCCCCCTCCAAGAAAGGGGGACTTTATGACCTCGCTAAGTAATTTTTCTATTTATAAGTATAGAGGATATCTAGGGATAAAGGTTAAAATTGAGACCTCTGCGAAAGTCTCTTTTCTGTCATTCTGAACGGAGCGAAGCGGAGTGAAGAATCTCGTTTTTGGCAGCACGGCTTTTACAGGCCATGCCGATGATTACTCCCCTATTGGTAATCCCAGGCGCTAAAATACAAGATCCTTCGCTACGCTCAGGATGACAAAAACATTTTCGCAGCAGTCTCAACTTGCAACTCAGTTTTGGCTTACCAACCTCCCTTGCCTTAAGAGGGGTTGGGAATGATTTTTTCCGGATTATAAAGCAAATAGTGGGGAAGTCTATTCTTCTCCTGCGCTCTCCACCGCTTGCAAATACTGCCCCAGGGCCATCAGCGGAAAGCAATCCCGATAGAGGTGATAGCGGATCATGAAGTGGCCCGGAAAGCCGGTGCCGGTATAGTAGGGCTCTTCCCACCGGCCCTGGAGGGTTTGGGTCCTGAGGAGATACGCCACTCCGGCTTCGACTTCCGGGGAGCCGGCTTCCCCCGCGGCCAAAAGGCCCAGCAAGGCCCAACCGGTCTGAGAGGCAGTGCTGGGCCCGCACCCCTCCATCTCCTTATCCAAGTAGCACGAGCAACACTCGCCCCAGCCGCCGTCCGGGTTCTGGTGCTCCTTAATCCAGGACACCGCCCGGCGCACATAGGGTTGGCGCAGGTCTTCGCCGATGGCCTTTAGACCCGCCAGCACCGACCAGGTGCCATAGACGCAACTGACTCCCCAGCGGCCCCACCAGGAGCCGTCCGCCTGCTGGGTGCGCCGGATAAAATTCAGGGCCCGGATGGCAATGGGGTGGTTCAGTTTGTAACCGAAGACCCCCATCATCTCCAGGACCCGGCCGGTGATGTCTTCGGTGGGCGGGTCCACCAGGGCCTTGAGGTCCCCGAAGGGAATGGCGTTGAGCCATTCCTTGGTGTTGTCCTTGTCAAAGGAAGCGAAGCCCCCGTTTTTCGACTGCATCCCCAGGCACCAGTCGATGCCCCGCTTGATCTGGAAACGGTGTTCCTCCGGGTCCTCCAGGCCTTCCTTCAAAGCAACCAGGACCATGGAGCTGTCGTCCACGTCCGGGTACCAGTTATTGACGAACTCGAAGGCCCAGCCTCCCGGGGGCAGATCGGGGCATTTGATACACCAGTCCCCGGGTTTGAAAATCTGCATGGACAACAGCCAGGAAGTGGCTTGGGCCAGATTCGGGTGCTCCGGGGCTACGCCGGCCGCGGCCAGGGCGCGTACCGCCAGGGCCGTGTCCCACACTGGGGAGATGCAGGATTGGAGCCAGGTGCGGTCACCATCGTGGAGTTCAAAAAACTCCAGACCCTTAAGGCCTCGCTGCATAACGTCGTGGTCCGGCTGGTAACCCAGGCAGTGCAAGGCCAGGATGGAATTGAGCATGGCCGGTTGGATGCCGGCCCAATCGCCGCTCTCCTCCTGGTGTTCCAAAATCCACTTCTCCGCCTGCTTCAGGGCCAGGTTCCGCACCCAGGGCAGGGGCAGCCGGTAATAGAGCTTCAACAGCCGGTCCACCAGGACGAAGACGTTCTCCAGGTGGGGCCCCTGGGGCTTCCAGGAGACCCGGTGCCGGTGAATCGGTTCGTCAGGATGGGCGAAAAGCTCGCTGATCCCCTGTTCCGGGGGCAAAGTGCGGACCGGGCGGTGGGCCATGACGATCATCAGGGGCACCACGGTGGCCCGGGTCCAACTGGAGAGCTCGTAAATGCTGAGGCCGGACCAGGAAGGCAGGAGCATGAATTCCACGGGCAACAGGGGGATGCCGTCCCAACTTACCTGGCCGAACAGGGCCATAAAAATACGGGTGAAGACCCGGCTTTTTAAAGGCCCCCCCAGGGCCATGATAAACTGGCGAGCCCGCACCAGGCGTTCATCATTGGCCGGCAGGCCCGCGATCTTCAGGGCCATGTAGGCTTCCACAGTGGCGCTGAGTTCGCCGCCGTCGCCGTACCAGATGGGCCAACCGCCGTTGGGAAGTTGCCGGGCCAGGATATCCGCGGCCAACCTGGGAATCTTGGACTCGTCCAGACCCAGGAAACGCTGGAGCATGATGTATTCGGAGGTGATGGTGACGTTGGATTCCAGTTCGGCCCACCAGTACCCTTCCGGGTGCTGGAGTTTCAGCATGGCTGCCGCGGCCCGGCTCACTGCCTTCCGGAGCCGTCCCCAAGAATCCTTAGCCGGGGCCGCCTCTAATTTCTGGCCCGCCGGAATAGACTTCCCCCCCAAGTCTCTCCCTCCCTGGTTCCCTCTGAATCTTAATAATATATCACAAATGCCGGAAAGGCCAAATATTTTTCGGTCCCAAACCCCGGGCAGGAAGCAGAGCAAATCCCATGATCTCAGGTGATTACTCCGTCATTGCCGGAACTCTCCGGCTGCAACTCCAATTCTCCCGCCTTTCCATATGCCGACTTTCAAGGAGAAAAAATGAAATAATATGCCTGCAAAAAAAAGTTGAGGGTAAATAGAGGTACCGGGCTAAGCCTGTTACCTGAAACCCCGCTACTCGCCTAGGCTTTCACGTAATTATCACAACGCTATTTCCTTGCTTTCTCTCCCCTTTAGTCTGGCGCTGGGAAAAGGCAATCGAAACTGGGGGAACAACTATCAAGTCCGCGCATATCAAAATAAACTTTAATCTCCCTTACTGCCCCCCATTCTCGGAGCAATTCGATATCACCTCAAAGCTACCTTCAGTAAAAAAAGAAATATTCTCCCGAATGTATCAGCGATTCGATGCGGCTTAATACTTATTTCGGGCTTCTCCATGAAGACCGCTTCCATGAAATAAATATGCAATATAATCGTTTAGTTAAGGTTTTATATCTAACCTTTATTTTCTATGTTTTGTAAATATTGCTCGAAAATAATTATTTTACCTATGATAAAACTTAAATATTATTTAAGTTTTCTTAACATCTTTCCGAAGTTATATATAGCAGACTCATGAGGCTTGTGTTTATTAAGATTTGTGACTTTTACTCATCCCCCTTGACGGGGAAAGGCTGCAGCAGTGATGAAAGTTCCGGGGATAACGTTACAGCTCCTTCGCCACCACCCCCTCTCCCAAGAAAAGGTTATTATCCCGGAGTCCTAATAATCTCCAGGCGTTTGCCACGGGGAGGAGGACTGCATGACATGCGGGGGCTAATTAAGGGCGGAAAACGCAATTTATCGTTCTTATGTTTATGCTTCTTCCTATTTCCGGCCGGAGTCTTGGCCGATGAGGTGGGACGCTTTATCCAAGTGGAGGGTAATGTCGGCCTCCAAAGACAGGGGAAACCTGTAGCTATTCCGGTCAAGAAAAATACCGGGGCCGAGGAGAAGGACGCGGTCAAAACTGAGGCTTTGTCCCGAGCCCAAATCCAGTTTCTGGACGCCTCCACCCTCATGATCCCGGGTCATTTTGGTCCGCACGGCCTGGGGGCAGAGGGCGAAGACCTTGATGCCCTGGTCTCCGTAAGTGATGGCCATGTTTTCCGCAAGCCCCACTGCCGCATGTTTGGTCACCGAATAGGGCGCCGAGCCGATCTGGCTGAGCAAGCCCGCCGCGGATGCGGTGATCAGAAAATAACCGCCACCCCGCTTGATCATGCCGGGAATCAGCGCTCTCGCCGCGTAAATGTGCGCCATCACGTTGATCTCCCAAATGCGCTGCCACTCCTGGTTTGACGCTTCAACCCCACCCGGAACGGCAATACCCGCGTTGGAGCAGTAAACATCAATGGGCCCGAAGTTCTCCTCCGTTTTCCGTACCATCTGGAGGATATCCGCTTCCTTGCTCACATCGCAAGTGAAGGGCATCCCCTTGATTGCCCCGGCAACCTCTTTTGCGCCCTTTTCCTCAACGTCTGCCACCACAACCGCCTTTGCTCCCTCCCTGGCAAATCTCTCACATAAGGCCCTGCCGATGCCGCTTGCGCCACCTGTGACCACAATGACCTTACCCGCCACCTGCATGATGGATTCTCCTTTCGTGGTTTTTGCCGTGTGACCGCAAACACGGCATGATGGAAGTTTGTCCCATGGATAAAGGAAAAAACCGTCCAAGAAAGCTTTTTTCGACGATGAATATAGGGGACTGGGATTTGGGTGTCAAGGATGCATCCCTGGAGTTCCATGAAATGATTGTTGCATTCCCACTGTTCGTGGCGTAGAGTTTGACGTTCTTTCAAGGGTTTCTTGAGATGGAAACCCCCGCCTCCCTTGATTTGCGATTTTTTTCCCTCGCGGGGA
>ENA-OSEO01004359-OSEO01004359.1-sediment-metagenome-genome-assembly--contig:-NODE-4359-length-15029-cov-5.902488_pt1 | contig 15029 bp, 11 predicted proteins | sample MGYA00237883_ERZ534232 | MGnify/ENA metagenome assembly ERZ534232 | reverse complement strand
ACCCCCTCCGCTTCGCGGGTAACAACTGCATTTTGCAACCTCCACCATTTCTGACATTCCATCATTTTAGATTGCTTACGAAATAGTACACTACGTGTCACAAAAGAAGTTCGCAATGACAGATTAAATGACAGATTAACAGACTTTTGCAATGACAGTTCCTGATCGTGCCGGTCTCGCCTGCCCTGGTTTTTAATCCAGGGCGACCGTGCACGGGAATTGACCGAAGGTCTCCATATGACCTTTCCCGTCATAGTGAGATACGAAGCAATCTAAACTGTTTGCACACCGAAGTTTCTCATTTTAGTGCCCTGAAAACAGCTTCCCAACGAGAGAATATTCAAAAAATACCGAAAAATGAGAAACTCAGGAGTAAGCCTTTGTTAATCCCGCAGGGTTGCCAAATTAACCATTAACTGACTGCAAGTAGCTGACTGACACCAAAATAAACAAAAAAAAAGAGGCTGCCAAAAAAATGAACAGCCTCTTCTTGTTCTCTGCAGTTATCTATGGCAAAGTATTGCTCGTCGCAAAATCATCCCCCAGCACCACCACAATATGGATAGGCGCGTTGGGGTCATAGGCATAAATAACCCGATAGGGTTGAGTTACTGCCAGAAAATCCACCAGGTAGTGCAGGGTATAGGGTTTGGCTCCGTAGAACGTGACCGTGGTATAGGTGGAATATGCCGCTTCGCCCTGTTCAACCACATTGATAGCCTGACTTTTCAGGTATTCTGCGGTTCTCTCAGCCAAATTCGGGGTGCTGGAACCATTAAAAACAGAGACCGTTGCCGCTTCCTCCGCCAGCACATTCAGCAGGACGGTGGGGTCCTGGACGTCGATTGCCCCTCCTCCTCCAAATACACTGTCACGTAAAGCGCGAATGCGATCCGGTATTGGTCGTAAAATCGCCAAACCATCGGGGGAAGTGCCAGAAGACACATCCTGCCAACCAATAGCAGTATGGACGATCTGGTCGCGCGGAATATCATTGAGCACTTTTATGCCAAGCTGAATAATCTGTTCGAGGGATAAATTAGTGCGGATGCCCTGGGAAAGGCTGGCATAAAGTTCTGGCGCGCGCTGAATCAACTTGGGCAGCATGTTGAACTCCAGGATGCGGTCGCGAATAGCTAGAATCACCTGCTGCTGCCGCTGCGAGCGGGAAATATCGCCGCCGGTTGGCTCGCGGTAGCGCACGTATGCCAGCGCCAGGTCGCCCGGAAGGGTGTAGGTGCCCGGTTCCAGCCATTGTGAGAATTGTGTGTCAACAATATTTAGCTGCACTCTCTCTGTTGAGGTAATCTTGACGCCGTCAATTTGATCGATGAAGCTGACAAAAGCCTCGAAATCGATCTGGGCGTAGTAATGAACAGGCACACCGAGCAGATTTTCAACGGTCTTTGCAGCCAGCGCCGGACCACCTCCAGGCAACTGATAACTTTCACCAATGCTGTAAGCAGTGTTGATCTTGCCGTAATCCGAGCCGGGGATCTTTACCCAAAGATCGCGCGGAATGGAAAGCATGCCAGCAGTGTTGTTGACCGGATCGAGTGTAAAAAGAATCATGGTGTCGGTCAGCGGGTTAGCGGCGTCAGGGCTGCGGGCATCAATGCCCATTACCAGGACATTGACACGGGATTTGCCATCCCACGCATCCGGCATGGTAAAGGTGTCGAGCGGAGGAGCCGTTGGGGTTGAGGTGATCCCAGGTTCGAGCGAAACGTTTGGGTCAGCAGTAGAATCGTTCAGTATAGGCGCGCCGCCCGGATTGAAGATTGTTGCCGTGGCAATAAAATTACTGCTAAAGCGGAACAGGAAATATCCGCCCAGTACGCCCAAAACCAGGAAGACGATCAACGTAACCAAGGACTTCCCCCGGGGAAGTTCCCACTTTTTCTTATCTGTATTTGTCATAGGTCCTTTAATCTGGCACGCTTTCGCTCAGACCGGCATGGGAGGAGGCACGGGCAAGTCTTCCTTCTCGGTAGCACGCCACTTATCGCCTTCATCAATGCGCATGATCAAAATGCCATCCCAGATGGGGTATTTTCTGCCGCAATTCTGGCATATCAGCCAATATTCGCCAAACATTTCCAGTGTGCCGGCATTCTCTTTTACGCAAACGGGACAAGCCAGTTTGTCGAACAATTCTTTACTGATCACATCAGCCTCCATCATATACCTTCGGAATAGTCTTCCGATGGCGGATAAATTTTACCATAGGCAGCTTTGGCTCGCCCAAGTTTAGCGGTCGCCAATATCTGTGCCTGGACCATAATTATACCCATCAGGCCAGGGAACATAGGTGGTGTGAATGTAATCGGTGAAATAAAGCGACCCGTCTTTGTAGACGTTGCGCTGCACCGAAACACTCGCGCCATTCACTGCCCAGTCCACCTGCTTGATCGTGCCGGTTGGCAAAGTCGGGTCCTCGCGATAGATCGGTTCGGGGGGCGGGGTGACGTTGGTGACACCCGTGGTATTCCAATCCACGCTGCGTCCATCGCTGGTGGAATAAAACTTCCAGGTGAGCGAGTAATCGGTGGCATAGGTTTCCATCAGGATCCAATAGGGCGTGTCGTTGCGGAATTTGAAATCCACAACCGGCACGTAGACCGTGGCATCCAGACCAGCCAGGTTGGTATTCACCCAGCCGTTGGCATCTTGTTCATAATAGCTGACGCGATAAGCATGCGGATACCGCTCCACGATCGGGAACCCGGCAAAAAACGCGGTTCGGAACAGCGTGGTGCTCACCTGGCAAACACCTCCACCCACCCCGCGTACCGACTGATCACCCACGATGATAATCGCTTCGGCATAGCCGTTTTCAAGGCTGATGTCGGTCAGGTATTTCGCCATGGAGAAAACTTCGCCAGGCGCAACCATAACGCCATAGAAGCTGGCTGCGGCTGTACGAATATTCTGAATTCGATCCGCGGACGAGCCGTAATAATAAGAATGACCTTCATAAATGAGCTCAGTAATACCCAGGCTGGCAGCCGTTGTGTCGTCTTTCACGGCCGGTTCGACATCCCTCATAACGAGTGTAGCCTCGTGCTGCCCCGCCTGGAGCTGGTCGATGATCTGGTCCACACTTCGTTCAAGGTCGAGAGCTTTACCGATGACAGCATTCTGGACAAGCTCAATTTCTCTGCGTTCGTCGTTAAAAAACATGCGCGCGTTCACAGGCTCCACCCGCAAAGAGGGCGCAATGCTGCCGAGGTAATTAAGCAGAGACTGGCGATTGAGGCTGAGGCGATACCCAGCTGTGCCATCCTCAGTGTAGCGTTCAAGCTGAAGCAGGCTTGCCAGGTCCTGCGCCTTGATCACCCAGGGGCCTGCCCCAAAATTTGGGTCAGCTGGCTGGATGGTGAAATCCTGGCTGAGAATGCTCTTTGCCAGATCGGCGGTAGCCTGTACGTCCATGATAACAGGAGTGGTTTCTTCAATAACCAGCGGGATTGTGCCGCTTATTTGCGTCAGAAGATACGGTTCCAGCTTTTTGAGCGTGGCTGGGATGTTGAGCCTGCGCCCCACCTGACCCGCGCTGACCTGCACTTGTGTGCCTTCCAGGATGATGGCAGCTTCAATCACGGGCTGGTCAATCTGCCTGGCGATCTCCTGCAGCACCGCGTGCGCTTCGCGCTGGTCATAGACCACGCTCGGGTCGATGTTTACGCCCGACTTCATAGCCAGGAATTGACCGCTCAGGTCTGCCAGCAAGCCCTGCCCCCGACCCACCCTATAAGCCTGCTCCACAGCACCGATCGGCTCAAAGGTGTAGCCCAGTTGAGCGGGGTTGAAAGCCCAGCGGGAATCTCCATCGCTGAAGAAGATCTGACCTTGTTTGGGGTAAGTAAGGCTTGCGTTAAGTTTAACCACAGCCTGACCAACCGTGAGTCCTGAAAGGTCAGTGCCATTCACTGAAACCCCCGGAAAGATGACGTTTTCGTGTTTGGCTTCAAATCCAAACACGATCGCAAAGAGAGCTGCAAGCGCCAGGAGAAAGCCAAAAATAAAAACAAAGCCGATTTGTTTATGTGTGTGCGCCCGCTTGGCGGAGATGGTAGCTAAGGGTGCTACCGGGATTGGAGTGGTATCTTCTGTCATAATCATCCAGATTATAGTTTAGGCGGTTGAAGTTAATCAACCTGAGGGTGCAGGCTTTGAGCTGCAGGTTTTATTCCTGTTTATCAGACGCTGAAATCGGGATTTGGTTCCCCTTTATGCGTCTTTGTAAATTTTACCCGCATAAAGCCACATTTCAAGAGTATCGCAAGCGCACTGGAACAATCTAGCCTATGTCTGATCTAACAGCGTGCTAAAATTAGCGCATGACCAAAACAGACGCGCCGATTGGCGTTTACGATTCCGGGGTGGGTGGGCTTTCAGTGCAGCGCGCGATCCACAGCCAACTGCCCTTTGAGGCCACGCTCTACTTCGCAGACCAGGCAAAGGTGCCCTACGGCGAACGCTCCCTTGCGGAAGTACGCCTGCTTGCGGAGGGCGTCGCGCGCATGATGATGGAAAAGGGTGCCAAACTGATCGTGATCGCCTGCAACACGGCTTCGGCTGCCGCTCTCAAACACCTGCGCGCTCTCTACCCGGAATTTCCCTTCGTGGGCATGGAACCTGCTGTTAAACCAGCCGCAGAGCAAACCCTCAGCGGCAAAGTGGGCGTGCTGGCGACGCCATCTACTTTTCAGGGGGAGTTGTATGCCTCAGTGGTGGAGCGCTTTGCCCAGGATGTGCAAGTTTTTCAGGCTACCTGCCCCGGACTGGTTCGGCAAATTGAAAAAGGCTTCCTGGAAACGCCAAAAACCCGTCGGATCCTGCAGGAAGCAATCAAACCCATGATGGAGGAGGGGGTGGATACCTTTGTGATGGGCTGCACGCACTTCCCCTTTGTGATTCCTATGATCCGGAGAATAGCCGGCGAGGATGTTAGGGTAATTGACCCCGCGCCCGCCATTGCGCGTCAGACTGAACGCCTTCTAAGCCAGCTTGATCTGCTGCGTTCCTCCAGTACCAGACCAACCCACCGCTACTTCACCAGTGGAGATCCTGACCGCTTTTCGCGCTCACTGGAGCAGTTACTGGGCGTGAAGACGCAAGCGGAAAAATGGCATTGGGATGGGGACCTGCTGCGCAGCGGATAATGCCGCAAGCTTGCTCACCTTCACTCTTAGCCTGTGATAAGATTGCCGGGTACAGATAACATCCCTGAGGTCTCAATGACAGAAGTCCCAATTCAATGGTTGAAAAACCAGCACGCGTTTGAAAATCCAAAATCCAAACTCGCAGCGGAACTCTTCCCCCCTGGTTTACCACAGCAAATTCGCCGGATCCACAGCGAAATTCCCGGCTATCGCATGAGCCCGCTCAAGAGTTTGCCGCGCCTGGCGAAGCGCATAGGCGTTGGCGGCATTTGGGTTAAAGATGAATCCGCGAGACTTACGTTAAATTCTTTCAAGGTGCTGGGTGGGGCTTTTGCCATTTACAAAAAACTCCTGCAGCGCGGAGGCTTTAGCGATGAGGAATTATCCCTGCGCGATTTATTACACCTGGAGGGCGGAAGGCGCGAAAAGTTGGGTCATCCCATCTTTGCCACAGCCACCGATGGTAACCACGGTACTGGTGTGGCATGGGCAGCCAGTAAGATGGGTTTCCCCTCGGTAATTTACGTCCACTCTCTCACCACCCAGGACCGCATCCGTGGTATCGAGCGCCAGGGAGGGCAAGTGGTTGTGGTTGACGGTAATTATGACGACGCGGTGCGCCAGGCTTCGCTTGACGCTCAGAAAAATGGTTGGGAAGTAATTTCTGACACCTCTTGGGAGGGGTATGAAGATGTTCCAAAGTGGATTATGCAAGGCTACGCCACGATGTTTGTTGAAGCGCAGGAGCAGTTTGCTGCCCAGGGTTTTCAACGACCGACTCATTTACTGGTGCAAGCAGGAGTAGGCTCCCTCGCAGCAGCAGCTATTGGGTTTTATTCAGTGCTTTTTGAGGACAATGTTCCGCTTTCAATGGTAGTGGAACCGACTAAAGCCGCCTGCCTGTATGAATCCATGCGCATCGGTGATGGCAAGCCCCACAGCGTCACCGGCGACCTGGATACCATCATGGCTGGTCTGGCTTGTGGAGACCCCAATCCAATGGCATGGGAAACGCTCTACAACTGTGCTGACTTTTTTGCCAAATGCCCCGATTATGTGGCAGCCAAAGGTATGCGCGTTTATTCAGTACCCTTGGCAGAAGATCCGTTTATCGTTTCCGGGGAATCCGGCGCGGTTACCCTGGGGGCTCTGATGTATATGATGGAGTATGAAGGCGCGCGCGAATTGCGCGACGCCATGGGACTCAACGAAAAATCGCAGGTGCTGCTGATCAACACCGAGGGCAATACCTCTCCGGATGAATTCCGCAGTGTTGTCTGGGAGGGCAGTCTTCCTGTGCCCGAAGAATACAAAATACACGCCAAGGAAGATGAAGAATAAGCTCTGCTTATGGTTTATGGAAAACGCGACAAAAAACAGCCCTGTTTCCCAGGGCTGTTTTGATCTAAAGACGAATTTTCTAGCCGATAGTCGGCAAAGCCGATTTGGCGGCACAGACGATGCCTACCATACCGCGACCGGTGTGGGCTCCGAGGGCTGTTCCGAGGGTCACAGTTGGCTCCCAGTGACACTTGAAGACTTTTTCCATCGAAGCTTTCAATTGCTCTGCCCCGAAAGGGTTGGCTGCTGAGACGATCTGCGCCACAAGCTCGGTGCCTGCGGGGTGGATCTTCTTCACCAGTTCAGTGATGCCATCGATTGCCTGTTGGAAGGAGCGTTTCTTGACTTTGTCGTAGTACTTGCCGTCCACTTTACTGACCTCGATCACTGGCTTGATGCCCAGCAGTGAAGCCAGCAGGCCTCGAAGATGGCTGATACGACCGCCAGCGATCAGGTATTTCAGATCAGGTAAGGTAAAGAAGGTTGCAGTAGCGTCCTGGATCTGGCGTATTGTTTTGACCACTTCTTCCAGCTTGTGACCAGCTTTCATCATTGCAGAAGCCGCGCGCAGTTGCCAGCCAGTGCCCGCAGAGAGTGTGAGTGTGTCAATCAGGGTAATTTTTGCCTCAGGCACCATGGCAGCTGCCTGGACTGCAACATTGAAAGTGGCGCTCAGGCCGGAAGAAAGATGGATCGAAAGGATTTCCGGATCTTCTGCAGCGAGGCGTTTGTAAACTTCAACAAATTCACCTATAGATGGAGTGGAGGTGATGGGCATTGTTGGGCTCGCATCCATCAAGTCATAAAATTCATCCGGATCGATATCTACCCCAGCGTTGTAGGATACGCCATTCACTTCTACTTTCAACGGAAGCATGGTAATTCCGAGCGATTCGCATTCTTTGAATGAGATGTCCGCCCCACTGTCTGTCACAATTTTCATATTAACCTCTTTGGTATCCTGGATGGCTGTTGGATTAAATACGAGCAAAAAAGGTCGGACTTTCAGCCACCCACCGCTTACCATTATAACTGGAAAAAGGCGAAAAAAATCAAACACAATAATAATTGTACAAAATGCATTGAGCGAACAAAAACAGCCCCGGAATTTCCGCGGGGCTGTTACGTTATTCGTCTCTTAAGCGCGGAGAATATTGCGCCAGGCTTGAATCACCTTGCGGTTGCGCTTTTCAAGCGTTTGGGTCATCTGATCAATTTTTGAGAGGATCTCCGCCATACTCCATTGCTGCTTGGAAATCACCTCTCTGACGGCCTTTTCTGTGTTTTCACTCAGGCGCGATTGGCACAGCATGTCTACCAACTGCCAGGATGAATGCGCCTTTCTCAGTGTGTCGGCGGTGATATCTTCCAGTTTCTTGAGAACTTCAGCCATCATCCGCTGCCCAACTTGCAGATCCGCTGCTTCGATGTAAATACGGTTGATGGGCTCCGTGCCAGAAGCCCGCATGCGCAGGTAGTAGTGATCATCCCCGCTCTGGTCGCTGAGCTGCATTTCCACCAGTTCATAGCGAATCCCGCCGAGGTAATCGATGTTCAACCCAGCAATCTTCAACCCGTCCTGCCCGGGATGATCCGGCAGGTCAAGATAGTAATCAATAAAGGCTTCTTTTGCTTCCAGCGGCGCGTCCACGTCTGAGCGGCCGGCATGTGAGGTGGGATCAGAGGAAGTGCCGTATGATTCCCAAAGTCCGGGCAGATTCACAAGTTCATCCCAGATTTCCTGCAACGTACCCAGCGGCTTCTCAGGGCGGGTGCCGTAATAGGCAAGCATGTCCAAAACGAGCAGGTTAGCCCAGGGACCGTCCTTGTCGGTGATATGACCGCGCGTGGTCAGACCGGAAGATTCTTCACCGCCGATCAGGATGCGGTCGCGCCAATCGTCCGGCAGAACCTTGAGGTTGTTATAGGCGCTGTCGGTGCGGCGGATTTCCTCGATGTATTTGATGCCCACAGGCACGGCAAAAGCGTTTTGGAGGCTGCGCGAGGCGATATCGCCCACACGCGGTTTATAAATGCGCTGCCCCACGTATCCGGGCAGGGCACCATCCGCAGGTTTATTGGCATCATTAGCCGGGATCATGCCTGCCAGCACTTCGAGCAGGGGGGAGCCGGTTTGGGTGGCGATGACGCGTCCGGTAATACCGCGGTCCACGCCCAGGTAGCGCAGCAGCATCGGAAGGATCTGGTTGGGTCTGAAGTAAATACCGCCCTTATCCACAACCCCATAGCGGTCGGCGTCTGTATCCATGCCCATGCCGATTTGCGCGCCAGTCTGAGCCACTTTTTCTTTGAGCATCTGGTTGAAGGGCTCTTCAGGATTGGCGTAATCCTGCCCGCCAAGATCCGGGTCTACATTGGCATGGATAACCGTGTAGCGCACACCTGCTTCGCCAAGTAAACGAGTCAGATAACCGCGCCCTGAGCCGTGCATTTCGTCCACTACCACCATCTTGTCAGCAAAAAAGTGCCGGATGCGGTCAAAGTCGATCGGGATGCGGGCGTTACCATTACCGTTATTTTTGATCCAAGTGACGTAATCATCGAGGGGATCAAAGTCCTGCACCAGTCTGCGTGCCCGGGCATCTTCAACCTGGCTCTGTCCACCGCCGTGGTCCATCAATTGAAGTTCATTGATGCGAAAAGCAATAAAATCAGTGACGTTGGTAGGGGCAGGATAGCCCAGGCGGGGGTTGAATTTGATGCCCTGCCATTCGGGAGGGTTGTGGCTGGCGGTAGCAATGATCAGCCCCGCCACTTCATCGGGTGGAACCACCTCGGTTTCATAAAATGCCAGGGCTGGCGTGGGCACGTCGCGCGTGCCGATATGCACCTTAAAGCCATTGGCAAGGCAGGTTTCCGCGGTCCACTGGGTGACCAGGTCCGAGTGACGGCGGGTGTCACGCCCAATGACGATCACTTTCCCCGAGAGATCTTCAGCGCCAACGAAAGCAGGCACGTTTTCATTATTCAAAAAGTCACACACTGCCTGCACGACCTGGCGGGCACGGGGTTCAGTGAAATCAAAGCCCCATCTACCCCGCACACCAGAGGTGCCAAAGCGCAGGTATTTGCGGTCATAAATTTCCCGCAGCAAGCCTTTTTTACCTGCTAATCCCAGCAAGATTGGATCTCCTGTGCGCAGACGCAGGGCATAAAGGCGCTCAAAAATATTGCCGATCTGGATCACGCGATATGCCATGAAGCGGTCTGGGTCCACCTTGTCGTCCAGGCTTTCAAGCAATGGCAGAATTTCAAAGCGGATTGCGTCTGAAAGGCTGGCAAAAACCGGACTTTGCAGGTATTCCCTGGCAATCGCAATGGCTTTGCGGCGCATATCCCCCGAACTGGGCAGGTAATCTTCATCGATTTGGGCACGATATGCCTTGCCCGCCTCATCCTTAGCCTGATAAAGCTCCAGCCGTCCTTGGGTGCCCGTGGCAGCCAGCGTGAGGAGCAGGCTGAAAACGCGCGATGAGGTGACGATATCCTCCCCAATCACGGCAGGATTTTCCACCAGCCAGGTTTCCAGCTGCGAAAGGAAAGCATTCATGGTTTCGATGGCAGGCTGCCAGCTCTGGGGTTTGTCTGCCACCAGGATGGCGCGGTTGAGGCGGTTGAATTGGGATGCCAATCCGGCACTGAATTCAGAGATTCCTGTTGTTGCTTGCATAAATTCTCCTTGTTAGTTTTCGGTTTCAGGGCGGGGAACCAAACCCCCGGCGGAAACGTTCAGAACCTCGATTTTAGCACCAGGTGGGGTGCCCGTCTCGCGTTGTATCAGATCGCAGACTTCCCAGCAGATCACTGCCAGGTCGTGGGTGCTGTGGCGGGTATCGGTTTCGAGCATCAGGCGGTATTTGGGCTCAGTGCCTGAATAGCGCGAGTTGAGCTGCACCAGGCCGGGCAAACGCTGTTTGATCTCATCCAGCTTTGCCTGCAAAGGAACCATGGTTTTCAGATCCAGCTTGGAAGCGACGTTGCAGGATGCCACCATTTGAGGGTATTTTTGGATGCTGGCAGCAAGCGCTGCCATGGAGGGCTGCTCTTGTTGAAGCAGGACCTTGAGCATAAAAACGGCTGTGCGCAAGCCGTCACCTGTGCGATGATTCTCGTCCAGCAGGATGATATGACCGGATTGCTCACCGCCAAGCCCCAGTTTGCCTTCAGGGTTCTGATTTGCTGTCAGCCCGAGCAGTACATCGCTCACATACTTATCCCCTACCGGTGTCTGGATTAGCTCAAAATGATGCTTCGCGGCAAACTGGTGTAAGGATCCGTTAGCCATAACGGTCGTGACCAGTGAATTTGCCAGCAGCCTTTTCTCCTTGTGCAGCGCGTCTGCCAGGATAGCCAGCATGTGATCGCCGTCAATCAACTGCCCCTTCTCGTCCATCATAATCACACGATCAGCGTCACCGTCAAAAGTGATGGCAAGGCTGGCCTGATGTTCGGTGAGCAAGGCTGCCAGGGCTTCCGGTTTGGAACGGGCATATTCCGAGCCGGCCTGCACGTTGATGTTGATCCCATCTGATTCGCTATTAAGCGCGACCACTTCCGCACCCAACGCTCTGAACAGTTCCGGACCCACCCGATATGCCGCTCCGTTCGCGCAATCCAGCAGGATTTTCAGCCCGCTCAAGTCCAGGTCTTTCTGTGTGGCAAGCAGATCTTGCAGGTAAAGATCATAATTTTGTGTGCCATCCTCACTCAGCCCGGTTTGCGGCAGGTCCAGGTCTCCCTCAGGCAGGCTTGCCATATAGGCTTCAATGACCGCTTCCTGGCTTTCAGAGATTTTCATTCCCTGCGGATTTAAGAATTTGATGCCATTCTCTGATGCCGGATTGTGTGAAGCAGAAATGACCGCGCCAGCGGTAGCGCCAAGCTCGCGGGTCAGCCAGGCGATGCCAGGTGTGGGCAAAATCCCCAGATCCATCACGCGCGCTCCACTGGTGAGCAAGCCGCGCGTCAGGGCGTCCTGCAGGAGCGGACCCGAGGTGCGGGTGTCGCGCCCGATTACGAAAAGATCAGGACCGGGCGTTTCCAGGCTGAGCACATGCCCAACCGCCACTCCCAGGCGATAAACAAATTCCGCTGTCATTGGAGTTGTGCCAACTGTGCCGCGGATACCATCTGTGCCAAAAAATTGATTGTTTGCCATAAAAGGCTCCTCTATTGATAGGTAATATCAGCCACCACAGACAGGTGATCAGAAATCGTGTGCGAGAGCGGTGAATTGACGACGAAACACTTGTATTCCACAAGACGTTTGGCTGGAAAAAAGAAAATATGGTCAACCGCGCCTGCACGAGGATGGGTCGCAAAGTTTTCCTGGGGTTTTAGATGGATGATGCCGTGATCCCGTTCAAGCATGTCGCGCAGGGTGTACTCTTCGGCGGTGGCATTGAAGTCGCCCATCAGGATCATAGGCAACTGAGGCAGAAGGACATGCCTCTCAATCAGGCTGATCAAGCCGCTGATTTGCTGCGAGCGTATGATTCTGGCGGCATCCACCACCTCACTCCAGGCGTTTTCTCCCCGCTCCCCGGTCAGGGTGCTCAGGTGGAGGTTCAGGACGAAAGGAAAAGGGGCGTGCTTCAGGCGGGCGAGGATCACATAGCGCGGGTCGGTATCCCGTGAGCCCTCATAGCTGGTCGGTTGATACAGCGGCACATTACGCGGCACGCCGGCTTTATTGGTGTCGCTCAGGCGGCTGAAGGCAATGTTAGAGAATAGCGCGTTGCCTTTGGACCAATCCCACCAGTCGTTGAATAAACCATTCACCATCAAGTCTTTTTTGACCTGCATGTGTCGCTTCATGGAGAGAGTTTCGCCGTAGAAGGCGTGCTGGAAACTGCAATCAGTGTGGATGCGGTCAACCATGCTGTGGGTGATGCCGTCAACATCAATGTAGTGGGCAATCTCCTGGACGCCAAAGACGTCCGGCTTGATTTCTTCAATTAATTGAATGAGAGCTTCAGTCTTATTCTCTGATTGTTCAGGCGAGCCAGTAAAGTTCTTTTCCCCGCCGCCCAGATTAAGAGTCATCACCCTGATTTTGTGCATAACCCATCGCTTTCTCAGATGTTCTGAGAGCTATTATACCAATCAACCTCGCAGCTTCCCGAGCCTGTCTCAGAGTCTGCACAAGGGCTTTACATCGCATGTTTCTACTTATACAATTAATTATGGCTACTCAAGAAGAACGCGAACAAATCACTCCCAAAGCCCTGTATCTGAATCGCAGGCAATTTTTGAAGCAAGCGGCTGTTTTTGGAGCCGGCTTGACCCTGGCTGCCTGCGTGCCTGGGGCGGCACCCGGCGCGGCACCAACTTCTTTCCCGGACGATATCACGGAAAAATCCGAAGCGCTGAACTTCATCAATTATTACGAATTTTCCTTGTCGAAACGCTCTGTGACAGAATTGGCTAAAGATTTTACGATCGAACCCTGGCAAGTGGAGGTCGGCGGACTGGTGGAAAATCCAGTCACTTACACCATTTCCGATTTGCTTGATCGCTTTGAAATCGTGGAGCGGGTCTATCGCATGCGCTGTGTTGAAGGATATTCGATGGTGCTTCCCTGGCAGGGTTTTTTGCTCAGGGACCTTCTTGAGGAAGTGAAGCCGCTGCCGGAGGCGAAATTTATCGCTTTTGAATCGGTCCTGCGCCCGGAGGAAATGCCCGGGCAGGTTTCTCTGCGCAATTACCCCTGGCCTTACCGGGAAGGACTGCGATTGGATGAGGCGATGCACGAGCTGACCCTCATGGCCACCGGAATGTACTCCGAACCGCTTTCCAGGCAGAATGGCGCGCCGCTCAGGGTGGTGGTGCCGTGGAAGTATGGCTTCAAGAGCGCCAAGGCAATTCAGCGCATCACCCTCACAGTCGATCAGCCACCCACTTTGTGGAATGCCCTCGCGCCCCAGGAATACGGCTTTCTTGCCAATGTAAACCCTGCTGTGGACCACCCACGCTGGTCCCAGGCGACCGAACTCCGCCTTGGCGAGGGTGAACGGCGGGCAACCTTGCTGTTCAACGGTTACGACGAAGTCGCCTCCCTCTATGAAGGCATCGATCTGAGAGAAGAGTATTAATCCTTCCGGATTTTTTTGTTGGAATGAGAGGGCTTTTGCAGGCGCACTAAAGGCAATTCCAACAGGAATTCAGATCCACCTGTCGGGTGGTTGCGAACAAATAAATTCCCTCCATGAACGCGCGCCAACCTCCGCGCGATTGCCAGCCCAATACCCTGACCGCCATTGTCAGGATCTTCCTTACAATTTAATTGATAATAGCGATCAAAAATTGTCTCCAGCTTATCCGGGGGAATGCCTGGTCCATGGTCGCGCACGGTCAGAATCGCAAGATCTTCATTTGCGTAGACAGCGATGTCGATTGTGCTGCCTTCCGGGGTGTAGCGCAGAGCGTTTTGAAATAGATTCTCAATAATCTGCTCGATCCGGTCGCCATCAATAACCACAATCACACCTTTTTGCAGGGCGACCATCCGCACACGTCGTTGTTGTTTTATGAGTAAGGATACACAACGAGAAATCACAGCCCTGGTGAAATCTGCCAGATCATGCTGGGCTTTTCGGGGCGAGAATAAGCCCTCATCCAGCATTGCCAACTGGCTCAGGTCTTCCACCAGGCGCACCAGGTGGGCATTTTGCTGCTTGAGCGTGGTAAGCGTCTCCTGGTTGAAGGGATAGATACCGTCTTCTGTCGCCTCAATGCTCGCTCGTTGCACTGCCAGCGGCGTACGCAGGTCATGCGCCAGGTCAGAGAAAAGGCTGCTGCGTTTGAGGTCATTCTTCTCCAGGTTGACTGCCATGTCGTTAACAGAGGTAGTCAATTCAGCCAGGTCTTTGTATGTATGCTCAGGTGATCGCTGCTTGAAATCGCCTTCAGAGATCTTCCTGGTTGCTTTGATTGTTGCCTGAATCGGTTCAAGCAGACGAGAGGCCATAAAAATGGCCAGGAGCAAACCCATAACCAGCGTGACTATTGCTGCCTTTATCAAAGATTCCCAAAGCAGATTGATCAGGGTGTCGCTGAAATCCGGGGGCATACGATCCAGCAACTTACCCGAGACGATGTAACCAACCAACTCCCCCTCTACCTGGACTCTTGTAGCAAAGATTAGGTAGAAGGGCTCGATTTTTGTGTAGTTCATGTTTTGGTTAATGGCGTGGATTACATCCCCTTTTGGAGAAACCAAGGCAATCTAAATCAAATCTGAATAAATAATGGATATAAACTCAATCAGTAAACTGTAAATTAAGAGCATCACCAATCAAGTGGTGAAATAAAAATAAGGAAAAAGATGATGAACAAGAAAATTTTTGGTATCGGATTAACAATTTTGGTGCTTGGCGCCTTGGTATTTTCAGTTGGCGGTTCAGTTTTTGCTCAGGAAGAAACTCCTGAAGTTGAAGTAACTGAATTACCCGAACCTGCCGTGACCCGTAATGGTCGTGGCTTTGGACCTGGCGATGG
>ENA-OSEO01004358-OSEO01004358.1-sediment-metagenome-genome-assembly--contig:-NODE-4358-length-15034-cov-3.887611_pt1 | contig 15034 bp, 17 predicted proteins | sample MGYA00237883_ERZ534232 | MGnify/ENA metagenome assembly ERZ534232 | reverse complement strand
CCATGAGAAGTTCATCGTCCACCGCATCCGTAATGGCTATATCGGTAACCGGCGGATTCGCCGCCACCGCAGGCATTGCGCTAAAAGTCAAAATCGTCCCTATCATCAGGCCAACCAGACCAAATGTTCCTCGCTTCAGATATTCGTTAAAATTCCTTTTACTCATCTTTCTTACCTCCTTTTTTTCATTTTCATCTTCAGCTAAACCGTGTGCCGATGCGATGATCGACCTTACGGTTTTGATGACCGCCAGCCATTTGATGAACCGATACGCAAATCATCAGAACAGGCGTCGACCGAGTCGTCGGCTCCGCCGACATAAAGAATATCGCCCTATAGCGGATCGCCATACCCGCCGAAAAGATATATCCTTGATACGAAAGATCATATGAGAAGCAAGCTATTTCCAGTAAACAGGTCGTCCGTAATAATCGTACCACAGAATTTCATATTCCCTGTTGACCGGCTCGGCAGGATCGTAAACGGGGCTTTCCTTGACGTCTTCTATCATCTGGTTCACCTCTACTTTGCTTTCCTTCCAACTTACCGACTCAATCCGGGCCGGTGTCCGCCACCATGTAGCGAACGGTCCACAACTGGTCATCAAAAAGAAAATCCTTGCAGCGGCCGATCTCTCCGTCCCGTGCCGAAAGAACACACCCGATCATTTCTTTTACGCTTCGCATCGTTTTACCTCCTCGTTCTATAAAAGGGATCCCGGGTTATTGGAATCTGGCGATGATTTTCAACTTACAACTTTTGTGTGCCGAAGCGCCATGGGTCTTATCCTGTATTTCAGGATGATTTAAAGGGGACATCGATCCGACCCCCTTCTCTGAACCGCAGCAGGCCCTCGCCCTTTGGGCGGTCAGGAACGCCGGGGCAGCCTCCATACATGATCACCAGCGGCTGAATACACAATATCTCCCATTGATCGCAAGTCGGCTGTCCGATTAAACTGAATATGATTGACCCGCACGATGGGGTTAATTTCGATATAAATCCTCCACCTTTGGTGGAGGACCCGGATAGGTTCCACCGATCCGGTGTGAAGCGGGAAATGCGCTCGCTGCGATTCAGAAAGGGGGAACCATGATTGATCACTATTCGGCCGGACGTATCCAGATCGACGGCATCCAATACGACGAAGATGTCAAAATCATCGACGGCAGCGTCATATCCCATTGGCGGCGAAAAAAGGGGCATCGGATCGAGCCTGAAGACATCCAGGACATCCTGGACGCACACCCCGACACCGTCGTGTTCGGCATCGGCTACGCCGAAAACGTGCAGGTTTCAGAAAAGGTCGCGCCGCTGGCAATGTCCGGGGGCATCCGGCTGGTTGCGGAGGAGACCTCCCGGGCCGTAAAAACCTATAATCGCCTCTCATCCGAAGGTCGATCGGTATCCGGGGCCTTTCACCTGACCTGTTAAAGACCATCGACCGGTTCATCGTTGGAGGGATCATCGCCCCCGCCTTATCCGGCCTGCCCGCCGGCTGGGCCGGTATGGCAATCGGCCCTGCCAAACGAAGAGCACCGGCCGAATCATTGTTCTCGTCGGGCGGGTCAACACACCCGCCGGGCTGGGGCGATGCGGTAATCGCCCCTACGAAAAACTTTGTCGCCCCGGATCCTTTTTTAGGCTGGCCGCGTCCAGAGCCCGAACAGCAGCATAAGCCCCAATATCACCACAATCAATCCCGACACCCGGGTCATCCAAGTTACCCTTACGATGTGTTCCGGCGCCAGCCGCTCCATAAAACGCCTGAGGATGACTGGCTTGACAAAAATTTCAAACATCCCGAACACAACGATAATAATGCCCACACCGGTTGAATAGTTCATATCAGCCTCCAAATCCGGTTGTGGGCATCCGAGGCTGAAAGCAGGCGCAGATCCGGCATCCATGTCTGGAAAGTGACTGCAGGAGCTTTATGGTTTTCCAGACGAAATTCATGGACGGCATCGAGAAACGGGGCGGCTTCCAGCGCGGCGGGCGCTATCCCCAACATGAACAGGGTAAGGACAAAAGCAATGCTGGTGATCACGTTAACCTCCGGATTGCAAATGGTTTGAAGCGCAAAAGAAACCGCATACCCCGATTCCGTCTATGGCCGGATGGAACTATAGAATTTTCTCAATCGAACAAATACTACCCGGCCTCCCGGGAGACATGGTACGGGTTAATGCATAACACCGGAACGGGCGAACTTTTCAAGACCCGGTCGGCTACCGACCCGAATACGGCCCGGTCCAACCCTCTGCGTCCATGCGTCCCCACAATAACCAGAGCGATGCCATACTCCTGGATGTAGGTCAGGATCTCTTTGGCCGGGTCTCCGGGCAGAACCGATACCTTGACCCGGTGGTCTTGAGCGATATGCGCTTTTCTGAAAGCGTCCACTTTTTTTTCCGCGGCTTCCAGCATGGCGCCCATATCCATCGCAGGAACGACGGCATAAGGAAATCCCACCTCGGCCATATCCGGCACCACATGCAGCAGATGGATTTCGGCGCCAAATTTTTCAGCCGTAAAATTCACCCAGGGCGCAATATCGGATGAAATGTCAACAAGTTCAATTGCAAACAGAATTTTTTTTACTTCCGTCACGGCATCTCTCCTTCTCTTGAGTTAATAGGATTTATTTACGGATCACTTTTTCTGGCATCGGGGACACAGATAGGTCGTCCGGCCGGAAACCTTAATCTGCTGCAATTCGCCGTCGCATTTGGGGCAATGCCCGCCTTTTTGCCGCTGCGGGATAATATAGTCGTCCGGAAATTGAGCCGGGTCGGCGCGACGTTCGATGGCGGTGGGAAGAACCTTCTCCCGCATTTCTCGAAACAATTCTTTAAAGCTCTTCTCCTTCAGAGAATTCGCCTTGGCCTGCGGATGGACGCCGCTTTGAAAAAGGATTTCGTCGGCATATACATTGCCGATGCCGGCCAACAAATCCTGGTTCATCAGGGCTCCCTTGATACTCCCCCGGGAGCGGGAAAAGATTTTTTTAAAATCATCCATCTCCAAGTGCGGCGCCAATGCATCCGGCCCCAGTCCCTTTTCTTCTGCAAAGGCCTGCGGGTCCACGGTGTAACCGATCTTTCCCAGTTTGCGCTGTGAATCATAAGAGAGGTGATAACCGTTCGAAAAGCTGATGCACAGCCGGTCATGGGAGGGTTCATTCTCGGGATTCTTAAAATACTTCAGAAAACCGCTCATCCCGAAATGCAGCACCAGCCAGCCGTCTCCATCCAAGCCCGCAAAAAGATATTTCCCATGGCGCCGGCTGGCGGTGAAGCGCTTTCCCTGAAGATGCTGCCTCAGTTTTTTCCCGGAAATTCCTTTGAGCATAGAGCTGCTTCGGATGTCTACCGCATCAATGGTCTGGTGCAGCGCCGTGGCGTCCAAGTACTGTTTGAATATCTCCACGTCGGGCAATTCCGGCATTTTTTCCTCCTTTTTTATTAATCGTATCTTTCCGATTGAAAAAGGACATGGGGTTGAGAGGGTATTTTGAGGCCGCCGGACCGGTAGGTCATTTCCGGGCGATATTCCTGCCCGGCGCCGGAAAGCCTTGAACGCCCGGTCTTTCCCGTGCGAAGCCGGCAAAAAAACCTGGATTGCCGTAAAATAAATACAGGCTTTCACCCATTACCCCTCTATTCCGAGTTTGATAGGATGAAATATCAAACATTACGGAGGGATTGACATGAAACTCAATGTAAGAGCCTTGGCTGTCGCCGCCGGCATTATCTGGGCGGTTATTCTGTTGATAACCGCCGCGGCAAATTTTGCCTGGGGCGGTTATGGGACGGCTTTCTTAAAACTGATGGCCTCGGTCTATCCGGGGTACAAGGCCTCCGGTACGATCCCGGATCTGTTTGTGGGTGTGCTTTACGCTCTTGCCGACGGCTTCATCTTCGGAGCGGTATTCGGATGGCTGTACAACCGGCTGCTCATAAAGCGTACCGGCGGTCAGCCGGCCTCTTCGCAGCAGCCCATAGAGCCTTAGTGTGCAGCGGCAAGAGGAATTAAAGTAGCATGGGACAGGCTCCCGGCCTCCTTTTAAATCCGAAATGCATCGCTTTTTCGCACCGTTTGGGTGCCATCTATTGTGCTTCCTCCCTCGCCGGAATGTAATGAACGGACGGACGCCCCAATCCCGCCTGCGCATACAAGTCCATCAGCCCATAGACTCCTTCGGGCATATCCGTATGGACGGATACGCCGATGGATTCCGCCCGCTCCACCGTGATCGGATAATCATGGGTGAATTGTCCGCTGGCCAGTGTCGCCGCTATCCTTTCCGCCTTCGGGTGCGGATGCCTTTCTTCCAAAAGGGCGGTAATTAAAGCCGTCACTTGATCGATGGCTTTTTTGGAAACATCCGATAGGATCAGGGTATGATCCTCCACCTCTTCGATCGGTTTCTGTTTCACGACCTTCACGATGGAAGCCGCGGGCAGCAGGCCGATTTGAGGATCCACCGGTCCGAGCACGGCATTTGCGTCCATGATGATTTCGTCTGCAGCCAGGGCGATGAGAGTTCCCCCGCTCATGGCGTAATGGGGTATCAAAACGCTTACTTTGCCCGGGTGTTTCTGCAGGGCCTGGGCAATTTGAGATGCCGCCAGCACCAGTCCGCCGGGAGTATGAATGATCAGATCAATGGGCTTTTCCGGTGGTGTTCGCCGAATGACCCTTAATACCGCTATTGTTGTGTTGGATGATAGATGTTCGCTCTGGTCACGCCCATGGGGTCAAACCATTATTTTGCAGCGCCGCCGGCGGGAGTTAGCGCCGCTTCTGCACCGTTTAGAAAGATCGAATACACGAAGCATCCCATTGATCCGTTTCCCTCCGGAACGTTAAAATCCATATAAAAATGTTAAAGTAAGAGACTGTTTTGATCCGGTGGAAAACATCGACGCCGGGGTCCGTTATTTTCACCATTTAGAGCAACAGTTCGGCAAAAATATTGTCCTGGCCCTGGCTGCTTACAATGCCGGCCCCACGCAGGTGCGAAAAAACGGCGGTATCCCGGACTTTTCCCGTACTCGCCAGTATATTGCAAAAGTGCTGAAACTCTATCTCACCTATAAAGAAAGAGCAGAGCCGGGAGATCCCTTTTAGTCCCTGCCGTCGAATGGGCCGTTGGCCCCACAGCCGGCCGGCCGCAAAACAGAAAAGCGAACCGATGGATTTTAAAAAAAATCCGCCTAAAAATTTCAAGAACATCGATGAGTTGAGCAAAGAAGCGGCACGAGCAGAAATTAAAGCCCTTCGCGAGGGAATCGATCATCATGATTACCTTTACTATGTAAAAAACCAGCCCGAAATCTCCGATGCGCATTACGACCGACTGTTCCAGCGTCTCCAGGAGTTGGAAGAAGCGTTCCCGGAACTGCAGTCCGAAGACTCCCCCACCCGGCGGGTGGGGGCCGAACCCGAAAGCAAACTGGAAAAGCTGGAGCATAAAGCCCCCATGCTGAGCCTGAACGCCTCCCGCGAGTTGAAGGAAGTCAAGAATTTTTATGATTTTGTACGCCGCCGAATCGATGGGAAAAAGGCGGACTTTGTACTGGAGCCCAAGTTCGACGGCTTGTCCGTGGAGATCGTCTATGAAAAGGGGATGTTTAAATGCGGCGCCACCCGGGGAGACGGCAAAATAGGGGAAAATATCAGTCACAACCTGAAAACCATCCGCGCCTTACCGCTGCGCCTTCAAGGCAAAGATGCCCCTGCTTTTCTTTCCGTGCGCGGCGAGGTTTTCATGCCCAAGGAGGGGTTTCAGAATCTCAACAAGCGGCGGATTGCAAACGGGGAAGAACCCTTTGCCAATCCACGCAATGCCGCCGCCGGAACCATGCGCCAGCTGAATCCTAAAAATGTGGCCGATAAGCCTCTGGATATCTTCTTTTACGAAATACTCCAAATGGACAATCATACGCCTCCCACCCACTGGGAAGTTCTGGAGCGCTTCCCCCAATGGGGCCTCAAGACGGACTCGCATAATGCGAGGTGTTCATCCTTTAAGGAGATAAAGGGGTACCATCAAAAGCTTAGCCGGCAGCGCGAGGACTTCGCCTATGACATCGACGGCATCGTCATCAAGCTGGACAATTACGAGGAACGCAAAAAATTGGGTGTTCGCCAGCGCAGTCCCCGCTGGGCGTTTGCCTGGAAATTTCCCCCCAAGAAAGAGGTTACAAAACTCGAAGACATCGTCGTGCAGGTCGGCCGGACCGGCATGTTGACACCGGTGGCGCTCCTGCAGCCGGTGGATGTGGGGGGCGTCACCGTCAGCCGGGCCACACTGCACAACCAGAAAGAAGTGCGCAAAAAAGATATCCGTCGCGGCGATCGCGTGCGCATCGAAAGAGCCGGAGACGTCATTCCCGAAGTCGTGGAGCGAGTCAAACAGCCGGGCGTAAAACGCTCGGAAGCCTTCGCCATGCCTAAAAAATGCCCGGCCTGCGGGGCGGAGGTCTATCCAGAAGGGGCCTATTATTTCTGCTCCGGGCGGCTGCAGTGTCCCCCGCAGATCATCGGCGGGATCATCCATTATGCATCCCGCCCGGCACTGAACATCCAGGGTTTGGGTGAGAAAACGGCCGCCGATATGGTCAAAAAGGGACTCGTAAAGGATATTTCAGATCTATATGACCTCAGCCGGAAGGACCTCCTGAAGCTGGACGGTTTTGCCGATAAATCCGCGCGCCAGCTCCACGACGCCGTCCAGGAGACCAAAAACCCCAGGCTCGACCGGTTCTTGTACGCCCTGGGCGTCCGGCATGTGGGTAAGCGGGCAGCCCGCATCCTGGCAAAAGAATTCGGAAGCCTTGAAAAACTCAGGCGGGCTCAAAAAAAGGATCTGGAAAAGACACCTGAAATCGGACCGGAGATCGCCGCGAGCGTGGCCGAATTTTTCAATCAGGACCGGAACCGCCGGGTATTAAAAAATCTTGTACGGCACGGCGTAAAAGTCCAACAGGCCAGAATCGATAAAGAAAAATCCCGGGCACTGAAAGACAAGACCTTTGTCTTTACGGGCAGACTGGCGGATTATACCCGCAAGGAAGCCGAAGACCTGGTGGAGCGCCGAGGTGGCCGGGCGACCTCGAGTGTGAGCGGCGAGACGCACTATCTAGTCGTGGGCGAAGATCCGGGGAGCAAGCTGGAAGACGCCCGCCGCCAGGAGATTGAAATCATCGATGAAAAAGGATTTAAAAAGCTGCTTTCCGAATAAGAGGGCATCCCGAAAGGAGTTCGCTCATGCGGCCGATCCAGGAGTCGATTCGATATGAAGGTACGGCACTGTCCATGCTCAACTCGTCTTCGACCGCATCCGTGGCGGTTTTTAAGTTTGATAGTTGTGGACTTTAAGGCCCAGGAAAATCAACAATCCGCCGAAAATAAGGGCGTAGAGACCGATCAGCCAGACCACTGCCAATACCCCGGGACCGGGATTCGCAATGAGAAGAATGCCGATTAAAATGGAAACGGCGCCGGCCAATCCCAGGATCCATTCTCCAACTATTTCTTTGCGCAGCTCTATGGCGGCTGCCAGCTTGAGTATGCCCGTAATAATCGCCCAGAGCGCAATAAAAATAAGCAGGATTAATGCGGTCAGAGACGGCCAGATGAATGCGAAGAGTCCCACGAGGATCCCGGCAACGCCTTCCAGCAAAATCAGCCAGGACGACTTTTCCACGCGGTGCTTATAGGCAGCCACAAGCGCCAGGATCCCTTCCAGAATAACATAGGCGCCGAAAAGGGCTACCAGTACCCCCAGTGTAATACCCGGCCAAATCAAGGCGATCAGACCGAAGGCCACGGCCAGCGCCCCCCGAAGCACATACGACCACCAACTTGCTGCAATCAATGTAAGCATGATGCCATCCTTTGTTTTTTTAATCGAGTATAATGGGCCTGTGGAAAAAGGGTCTATGGGGTCGGCCCTGTATATCCGTGCGACCCCGCACGTATGGATTGAAAGACGGTTATCCGATTGAGAGCAGTCTGCCGGACCCGATTGTTTTAAGGCAGAAACGGATCGAACAATGGAGATCATATAGAAAGTCTCATGACTGACAATCCCACCTGCCGGCGATTCTTTCTATTATCCTCTCCCGGGATAATGCCGCTCCATGCGACCCGTTTTTACTTCGCCGTATACCCGCCGTCCGCAACCAGATTATGCCCGGTCACATAGGAAGATTCGTCGCTTGCCAAAAACAGGGCCACGTTGGCAATCTCCTCCGGTCGGCCGTCTCTTCGCAAGGGAATCTGCCCGGTCATGGTCCCGCTGATGGGTTCATCTTCCTCGGTCATGCTGGTCTGGATCACCCCCGGGTTGATGCTGTTGATCCGGATCCCCGCCGGTCCAAGCTCCAAGGCCAGGACCCGGCTCAGATTGGCCACCGCGCCCTTGGAAACCGAGTAATCCGAAGCCTCCTTGAAGCCGAACAGGCCGGCGATAGAGGACATGTTGATAATCGAGCCGCCGTCGTTCTGCTTTTTCATGACTTCTGCTGCGATCTTGGCGCCGAAGAAGGCGCCCTTGACATTGATCTCCATCACCTTCTGAAAATCCTCTTCGGAAATCTTCTCGATGGGCCTTGTCCCCATAAAAATTCCGGCATTATTGACCATTACATCCAGAGCGCCGAATTCTTCCACGGTCTTTTTTACCGCATTCCGGATGGATTCAACGGAGGACACATCGATTTCCGTAAAAAAGGATCGACCGCCCTTGTCCCTGATGAGTTCATGCGTGGGCGTGCCACCCCGCCGGGGGCTTTCTTTGAGGTCAGCCACCGCAACGGCCGCCCCTTCTTCCGCAAATCTTAAGGCAATGGCTCTTCCGATTCCCGAGGCGCCGCCTGTCACCAGTGCTGTTTTATTATCCAATCGGCTCATGATATACCTCCTTTTAAATTTCATTTAATCTTCTATCTTTTTTAAATCATACCGGGCCTTGCTCATATGACCATCGGGTGAATCATGTATTTGGCGGTGGGAAGAGCCCTTATCGGTGGGAGGTGCGACCAAAGGACGAAGGAGGCGTTTTGCTGTTCATTTTAAAGATGCCTGCAATCCCGCCATCGGTGGGACCAAGGTTTCAGACGGGGGTTTTGAAATGACCGATTGCCTCGGCTTCGTTCAGCAGGTTTATAACCTCGCTCTCGCTCAAATCATACCAGTTCCGATAGGCTTCGGCTACGGCGAAAGACCAGCCGCTTCGAATATTGGCGCAGTATATTTTATCCGCCGAAGGCAGGATCCGTTCAATGGAGCGCTGCGGAGCCGTGGGCACGGCCACAATCGTTTTGCGGGCACCGGCATTTCGCACAGCGTCGAGGGAGGCCAGCATGGTGAAGCCCGACGCCAGGCCGTCATCCACCACAATTACGTGTCTTCCGCTAAGGTCGGGAAAGGGCCGCCCCTTGCGAAAGCGGATGTTTCGCCTTTCAAGCTCCAGCCGGACCCGCTCCTTTTCAGCTTCAATCTGCGCCTCGCTCAGCTCCAGCTGGGCCAGCAAAAGTATGTTGAAAAATACCGTCCCGTCCAGAGCCATGGCGCCGAAACCGGCCTCCGTATTGCCGGGAATCTGCAATTTCCGGACGATTTGCAGATCGAAAGGAAGGCCCATTTTCTCGCTCACCTTCATTGCAACCGGAACCCCGCCGGAGGGGATCCCCAAAACCATGCCGTCGGCCATAACACCGTAATCCGCCTGCAGCATAGCGCCCAGTATCTCGCCGGCCTCGGATCGGTCCGCAAACACATGGCGCCGCTCCCTGAATTCCTCTAAGTCACGAATCGTTGAATTCATCTTTCTGCCTCGGGTAATTTCTTCGATCGGTTCCTGTGTCGGCCGCATCCGCTCATCCATCGAAAAAAGGCGGAAATGCTTTCCCTATCCGGATTACCTGTTTTTGCTTTCCATTCGCTTTCTATCAGACGCTGGCAAATTTTGATTTTACATTGCCACTATCGCACGCACTGTCCCCGCGGACAAATAGGGCTGAGAGTGTATTTCAATGCCGAAAAGGAGTTAAGATCGGTGATGGCGGACAGGTTTTCCGGACTGTCGCATGCAGTCTCGGTCATGGATCCCCGGCAAATCGCCCCTGGACCGGCCATTTTTTAAGTACGCTGAAAAATGGATTGCCGAGACCATGCTCCCGCACGTCCGCCGTTACGGCGTCAGCATGCAGCGGTTTCCCGACGGTTTGGGAGGGAAAAGCTTCTACAACAAAGACGTATATGGCGCCACGGCAGCAGCGCCCAATTTCCGTGCAAGCACGGCCCGGCGCAACGGTCGCCACGCCCTTGGATTGGGACGAAGTCGAAATCCGCAGAAAATTTTATCAAGGGATTCCCGGCGGCAGCCGCTTCGAATTCGAAACGGCTGCCGCCGGGGAATAAGGTTATGTCTCTGATTCATACTTAAATGAGAGTTTGACTCTGGCGCGGTAGGCGCTCACCTTGCCATTTTCCACCTTCATATCCAGCTTGGTGATCTCGGCGATTCGCAGATCTTTCAAAGTTTTTGACGCTGTTTCGACGGCATTTTTCGCGGCGTCTTCCCAGGATGTGGTGCTTGTTCCCACCAGATCAATAATTTTGTATACGCTTTCAGTCATGTTACCTCCTTTCCTTTGATGATTAAAAACCATAGCGTGCCGCAGCGTAAACGTTGCTGTTCTCTTCAAACTGGCCGAAAAAGGTATCCCGGTCTCCCATGAAAAGATTTGCGCCCACTTCGACCTTCCAGCGGTCGGTGGCGTCGTAAGCGGCCAGGGGCCGCAGGTAAGCATCTTTGGTGGCTGTCGAATAGAAAATAAACAGGGAAAGTCTGAGCTGGTTCTGGGCCAGGAGTTCCTGATTTAAGTCAAGGGTGAGCCACTGGCGCGCTTTCTCCCGGGCGGGAAAGCCGGCCGGAAGGTTCTTCTCGTAGGCATGGTGCGCCAGCATGAATTCCAGGTAATACTGCACCCCCAGCGTGAGGTCCTCGGCAATTTCCTGTTCATACCCCGTCAGAAAACGCAGTTGGCTGTTTTCCACAAAGGGGTCGTCGCCGTCCCGGTCTTCGCGGCTGTCGTACCAGGAAAATTCTGCATTGCCGATGCCGGCGCCGACGGGGCCGCGGAAGCTGGCGCCATAGGCCGAAAGCTCCGGAAAGATTCTTTTTCCTGTTTGGGGATCCGTTCCCGCAGGACTTTTCCAAAAGCCGGTGTACCCATAGAGCCCCCATTCGTAGGCCTCTAGGCTGCCGTGCACCCGCAGAGCGACTTCATGATCTTCAAACCAGGTGTCCGGCTGTTCGGTCTCCAGCGGCGCGTCCTCGCCCCGTAGATCACCCGAAGCAGTGTCGAAAAAGGAGAGGCGCGTGCCGTTCACAAACCGGTCGGCATCGAAGCGGGGGGTATACACCAGATCGAGGCCGACGTTCCCGCTGTAAAAGGCAAATTTGATTGCATCCGAAGGAGCCTTCAAATAATCCAGCTGGCGCCCCAGGAAAAAGGACTGGTAATCCTTGGGAAAGAGATCGTTCAGGAATACGAGGTTTCCGGTACCCCAGGTCAAGATTTGACGGCCTACCTTGACATCCAGAAAGTCCACGGGGGTAAACGCTGCCCAAAACTCCCGCAGATCGAAAAAGCCCTCCCCTTCCTCCAGATCCACGTCATGGTTCTCGGCCATGGCGTCGTAGATCATATCGCCGGTAAAGCGAAACCGTCCCCGGGAAATGAGTTCAGGGGTGTACTTGTCGTAAGTAAGCTGCAGGCGGGTTTCCGCCAGGGAAACATCGTCCTGAGCCGGATCGTCCTGGAGACGCAAACCGCCGCGCAGCTCCCAAAAGCCGGCCAGGTCCAGCGGCAGGCTGAAGGGCTGCGGTTCGGGTTTCTGACGATCCTGCATTTCCGAAGCCGGTTCTTTTACCAAACCGGAAGGCAGAGCTGGCTGGGAAGCGGTTCCTTCGCCTTCACCCCCGAGTCCGGAAGGCAGCGCCGGACCGCCGGATGACCCTTGCTCCGGTTTTTTCCGGGCTGCTTTTGCCGGACCGCCGGAATCGAGTCCCTGGGGGAGTCGAGGCGGCTGAGCCGAACAGACCGCCGTCCAGAGAGCGACGAAAATAAGGAGCACGATTTTTTCAGCAGTCACTGGATGGTCTTTATATTTATTTTTGCTTCTTTTCATTTTTAGGAACCATTATTCAGCATTTCACTCGAACCCTGGAACTCTCTCCAATCTGGAGATGATCCTTATTTTTTTATGTGCTGCATGGGCGGTTTTCGCAAATAGCGTTCGGTAAAAATGTCCTTGGGCATCCCGACGTCGTATTCAACCTGACTATAGGTAATGGTGGTATGACCGCCGGTGCGAAGATCCTCCATTTTGGACTCGGTTACCGTGAGAAGACCCTGGGGCCTGGCGACATTTAAGGCCGTGTAACGGCGATATGCCTGGCCGCGTTCGTCGTAATATTCAATCTGAATGGGCAGATAGGTAACACGGTGAATCCACATTTTGAAATGAGAGAACTCAACGCGCTCAGGCTCATTAGGAGTGTTATCCAGAACAAAATAGGTGTCGGTGACATCGACCAACTCATGATCGTCCTCGTTCGTATTGCGCCCGGACACGTCTTCGTAAAAGAAGTGCGACCCCACAAAGCTGGTACGCTCGTCTGAAGCGGCGATGCGCTTGACCAGGTCGAGGTCCGGCAGATAGAGCCAGCGATCGTCTTCGCGGTCCGGGGCCACGTGCTTCCAGACCATAAATACCGTCCGGCTCACGTCCGGCGGGGATTTGAAATAGACATAGAACCGCTGGTCGCCGGTGTATTCGGCTGGATTTTTTGAATCGCTCTCTTCCCCGGGTCGGTTGTCTCTGCGAAGGATGGTAAATCGCCGGCTTCGTTCACGCCCCTGGGAGTCAATAATGCGCATGTCCACGTCCGCACGCCCGTCTTGTCCCTGATAATAGGCTACCCGATTGGCGTGTTCCACAATCGCTTCCACCGAGGGGGTTTTGCCGCCTTCCTGGGCGGCGGCGGGAATGACCCCGGCGGCCGCAGTAAATAACCCGATCCAAGCAATTATAATGATTTTTGCCGGATTTCGTCTCATGTGTACCCTCCTTTTGCCGGTTGCCCCGATTTTAGGTCTAAATGTCTTCGTCGTCGCGCCTGTTTATCCGCTTTAATCTTTCTCCGAAGCAAATGTTTCTGTTATGCTTTTCTCGCCCCTCGAGGTCCACAGACACAGTCCCGCGAGCAAAACGATCGCGGCCAGGCTGATCCAGGTCAGGGTGCTCCAGCGGACCTCTACAAAGGTCTGTACGTTGACCAGCACCAGCGCCACCCCCGCGACGATGACCGCCACACAAGTGCTGCGGTTGCAAATGGTGCAGGCCGTGCGTGTGCGCGGGAAAAGCTTCTTTTCCAGCAGTGTTGCCGCCGCCGGCAGCAGCAGCATGGTGCTGACCCCGGCCAGCAACAGGATGGCGGCGATAAAGAGACCCACCGTCTGGTAGGGAACCAGGGGGGCCAGCAAAAGCGGAAGAAAACCGATGCCCACGACGATGGCATTCCGGCTGATGGCCCTTGCAGGCTCCCCGAAAATGGGCCCCGCCGTCTGTTCCCATGAACCGTATTCCACATACAACATCCGGCTGCGGGTCAGAAAGTGGATGGCATAGTCCACGGCCAAACCCAGGCTGAGGGCCGAAAGCACGGCCACGGGCATGTCGTAGTCCTTCCCCACCAGGCCGACCAGCCCGTAAATCATGGCAATGGTGACCGTAAGCGGCGCCATGCACAAGACCCCCCATAAGGCCGAGCGGTACAGCAGGGTCATCATCAAAAATACGGCCAGGAAACTCCCCAGAAAAGCTTTAAGCATCCCCATCACCATCTTTTCCTGCCACACCACGTTGATGTAAGTCAGACCGAACCAGTCATGGCGCAGCTTCGCCGCCGGGGAAACCGGATCCATCAGACGTTTCAATGAAATAGCCGCATCTGCCGGCGAATCGGCGATGGTCTTTTCGATCTCCCTTTGCTTTTCACCAGGCCCGGCTGCAAACTCCGCCACAGACTGCAGCACCGGACGAAAGCGCTCCGGATTTTTTCGAACCATATCCACGGCCGCTTCCGGTTCTAGATGCCAGAACCGGAGCCAAGCGTCGACATCCCGGGCCACGCGGGACATATCCCGGTTGTCGCCGCTGGTCAACTGGAGCCAGAGCACCGCCGTGCGGTAGTCCGGCGCAACAAAGTGCCACAAATCCTGCGGGCGATGGCTGTTCTGAAACTGCAGCAGGCTCTGGGCCACGCCGCCCCTGGTATCCGGGACGCGCATGGCCTCTTCGTCGGTGATGACACGACCGTCGCGTTTTACGCCTGTCATCAGTTCCCGGTGCACGGTTTCCACAATGTCAGTGACGGAGTTGGACTTGCCCACCCGTCCGCCCAGGGATCGATTCATGTATTTTTGCAAGGCGCCGATCCAGCGTAGGGTTGCCGGATCCTTGAAGATTTGAAACTTCTTGCGATCGGGGCCGGAATCCGGTCCGGGTTCGGTTCGTTCAGGCGCTTTCGCTCCTTCTCCCAGACCTGAAGGGAGCGAGGGCGAGTCCTTTTCTTTTTGATGCCCGGCGCCGCCCAACCCGCCGGGAAGCGCCGGACTGCGCACGTCCGGCTGTCCCGCATCTTCTACACGGCCGACGGGCGCCTTTTCCTGAGACACTTTTTTTTCAAAAGCCGGCGCCGGGGCAGGCGGCAAGGCCGGCGCATCAGCCGGCCGGAAGGACAGATAGGCCATGTAGGTGCCGCCCAGATACCTATTCAACTCCTGTTCCGCAATCCGTATGGGATGCGAGGAGTCGAACCATTTTATGGGGTTGTCGTTCACTTGGATACGGAAAATACCGATTACGGCCAGAATCATGGCCACGGCGCTGATAGCCACAATCGGTTTGGCCCGGCGGTAGGTGGCTCCCCCCATCCATTTCAGGA
>ENA-OSEO01004357-OSEO01004357.1-sediment-metagenome-genome-assembly--contig:-NODE-4357-length-15037-cov-2.868115_pt1 | contig 15037 bp, 13 predicted proteins | sample MGYA00237883_ERZ534232 | MGnify/ENA metagenome assembly ERZ534232 | reverse complement strand
GCCTTCCGGGTTGTTTCGCCGCTGGGCAATAGTCTTTTGAATTCCTCCTTGTTCAATATCTTTTCGCCTTCAGGCGTGTCTATTAGGTAACATTGCCGGAAAGTGCCCCTATTAAAATCATAGCACCATAATATTTTTTGTAACTCGTTAACATAATTGAAAAAATTCGGTGGGGCGGTCAGCTTGATTACCGCGAAGTACGGCTTGTAAGCTATGTCGCCCATGCGCAGGGGTTTGCCGGATCGCCAATTTAAATCCAAATCGAATTTCAAATATTCCTCCACCATCTGCCAGCCGATTTGTTGCCCCCAGGCCCTGATATCGGCCTCAGAGATTAGCGAAGCATTCTCACAAGCCATGATAAACTCTGGTGGAGAAACGATCTTGGCATTGTCTGGCGTGGTAAACACCACGGTAAGCCTTTTGGGCAGGGACTCTTCCCAGGCGCGATATAGGTTCGACACTCCTAAAAAAACCGCGGCGAAGAAGGTAAGGGTGGTGATTATGACGCTGGTGTATTTCCACAAATCGCTGCTAGCCAGCGGACAAAATAATATTGCGATCAAAAGGAGCACGACGAAGGCGGCCATGATTAATGTAAACTTCTGGTTCTGGGCATAGCTGTATAGCGCAACCAGAACGGTCTTTCTGCTCCATTTGATTTCCATCGGTTCCCTAGGCATTTCCAAGTCCCCTTAATCGCATTCAGCCTGGCCAGATTGGGGTTTGGAAAACCAGCCGTAGCCGCTGGACGTCTTTGCGCCGAAGCCTTCCGCGCAGGCCATTCGCCAGTGCTTCTCCGCTTGGTCCAAGAAGGCGCCATTACCTGTGCGGCTCATGATCACGAACATGAACTGGGTCCCTTCCGGCGTGGTCAGGAAGAGTACCGGCGTGGGATCTTCGGTATCGGGGGCCTTTTGGTAGAAGCCCTGATACTCAGTGCTTCCGGAGTAATATTTTGTGTGGTGCGGGGTCATGACGTCCAGCCTAAGCTGTTTCAGTTCCAAGGGAAGAACATCGAAGAAAATCAGGTCCCCTTCGCCTTCGTCCTGCCCCGGCCCGCCTCTTTTCGGTGGTTCGGGGCCATACATTGACAGGTAGGTGTTTTGATCTTGGGCTGGGTCCTCGCTCATCAGGATCCTGCCTTGTTCTCGGCAGGCGCCTTTGAACGAAGAGCCGGGGATGATTGGAACGCCGTAGGTATGGTGCAGGGTGATGCCTGCGTTCATCATGGCAGCCTGGCTTATGCCCACCGCCAGGGGGCTTTTCAGCCTCGCGACCAGTACCCTTGCGGTGCCTTCCTTTTGCCAGGATTCGACACAGCTTCGCCAATATTTTTGGTATTCGCCGAACACCTTGGCTACGCTCCCCTTAACAAAAGCCTCGGCCGTCTTCTGGAAGATAGATTTGCGTAATTCAGCCAGGTCGCCTTTTTTCTTCTCAGAGAGATAATTGAGGCCTTTCTCGCGGTCGGTCAGCATGGCATGTAGCCCCAGCTTACTCACCAAAAGGCCTGGGTGCACAGCATGCAGATGCTTTCCTAAAATCTTTGGTCCATCGGTATCAGGCATCGCTACTCTCCCGTGTTGGGCTGGCTTTGCCTTGGCTCTGTTTTTCGGCCTTTGGTATCTCCGCCTTGGCCAGGAGCTTCAGCCACCTGACAAATTCCAGGGCCTCTTCCGTGGCCAGGAAAAGTTCATCGCGGCAGATGTCTAGGGCTAATTCGGTGGAGGGCTGCCTGCCCGCATGACGCGAGGGGCCTTTCGCCAAGTGCTTAAGCAATGTTTCGCCCACGTAGCTTCGGTCCTTTTTGTCCAAGTCAAGGAGATATAAGAGCGCCTGCAGCAGCCCATTCTGCATTATCTTGGCGGGCAGGGCCTCAATCTCCACCCTGATTTCTGAAGCCTTTTCAGGGGTGATCTCGCTGCGCGCCATCTCGACTTTAATGCTTCTGATGAAGGATGCCGCCTCTTCGGCCCGCAACACGTCTCGGCTGAGGATTTTAACTTCATGGTTACTCACCGCCCGCCTCCTTTGGCCGCTGATTGAGCACGTCCACTTTCATGAGACCACGGCCCTTTGTTTCGTGACCTCCCACCTGGAAGAAATGCACCGGCATACCGAGCGTACGAAAGGAGAGTTTGTCCAGGAAATACCGGCTATCGGGCAGCGCTTGGGAACCTTCTGGGGCCATTGGTCGGCTGGATAATATGAGTTGGAAAAAGACGCTTTCAGCGGGCACCACTTCCTCATACCAGAGGTTTTCTGACTTTTTTCTATCGTCAAGCACGTTATGGGCGGCCACCTCCAAGCAGTTGCCGGCCAACCATTGAAAGACAGGGTCGGAAACCATGGCAATTCGCTTCAAAAGGTATTCGGGAAGAAAGTTAAAAAGTCCGGGCGGACCAAAGCTATTTGTATCCGCGGCCGATGTTAACATCAGGTCCTCCAAATAAATCTTTTCCCTGTCCTTGATCTTGATTGCGCTTTCATATTGTTTGCCTGTCCAAATGGGGCGCACCAGGGCCATCTGGTTATCTTCAAAGGCAAAAGTCTGCGTAACGGGCACGCCAAGGCCCGCCAATTCCCTTGCCTTAAAGTATCTCCTGATTTGTAAAGGGCAAGTAACCAGGACGAAGGTGGCTTGGCTGGCCCTGACCGGCAGGAAAAGGAGTCCTGCGTCGTTGAAGCTCAGGCAACCGCTGTAAGGCCGGCTCTCTTCGGTGTCCCCTTTCTTCGGGTCAGACCCGAAAGCGATCTCCACCTCGGATTTTTCCCAATTATTTGAGTCGGCGCAATAATCACGCCAGACTCCTTTTAGCGAGGATCCCGGAATTATCGGGTGTCTGGTGATTCTTTCGCGCACCACCGGCAGATCCAGGCCGCTCTCTCCCTCGGCAGCCCCGCAGTGCAGGCCTGTTAAGGCGCGGTAAACGAAGCAATATCCTTGTTCAAACATGTTCTCCCCCTTTGGGTCGGTTGTCAGCGGGTATGGCTTCGGGCGACAGGGCACCGACAAAAGCCAACCCATATCCTTGGGCGCGAAGGAATTCATCGTCACCCAGGTTCTGGCAATGTAATTTAATGATGTCGTCGTCTGTAGCCGTATCTGCTTCGAAGAAGTAAACCGATCCGGCGGGGACAAACCGCCGCATCGCCCGCTGCCGATTGTTAGCAATGTCGTACCCCCCTTGGTAGAGGGGTTTGCCCACTGCAGCGGCTAAGAGCCGGACTGGGAGTTCGCCCAGGTCCGAGCTTAGAGTCAGGTTCTGGGGCAACCAGCCGTCCTGGAAAAATGTCGGAGTAGCAAAGTATAGCCTGAAGAGGAATCCCCCTGTGAGCGGGTTTTTCTGTAGTTGAGTAGGGGGTGAGGGCCAATCCGGTTTAGTTACCGGAGTTACCTCTGCCGCTTTCTTTTCCCCTCCTAGATTTAGTATGTGAATTTTGCCCTCTTTGACTAGATCTAGGGCCTCCGAAGTGCCATCTTGGAAAATTTCCCATTCACAAACTAAGGAGATCTCCGATTGCGGCCTAACATGACCCAACGAGAAAAGACGGCCTGGATAGTGACTATGGCTATCAGGGTCTATACCAACGTTAGTCCGGTCCTCACGCTGCCAAAAATTGGAACTCGGTTGATAGTCTAGCGCTTTATGAGCGGGAAGTGGGCTTCTGCGTCCATCGGCCAAATATTTGCAAAGCTTGTCGCCTATTATTAAAAAATCCTCCACAAGTTTGGGTAGACGGCCCTGTTCGGGCGATCGTAGCAAGCAGAAGGGGGTTTCCAAGCTTGAAACGCTACGGTCTACGGGATAAAGCGGGATTGGCTGCAAGTAGTCTTCGTCAATGAGCAAATCTAGCGGCAGAGGGAAGAGCATATTCTCTGAGCGCCAGCAAATAGCGGGGCCTTTCTGACGAAGAGAGCCCGCCCCTTTGCCACTGCCAAACCATTGTGGCCATGTTTTTCCAGTAGTTTTTCCTCTATCCCAGGTGCTGCCATGATACCCCCCGGCCATGAGGATGGCCCCCCGCCAGGCCCCAAAGGTTATCCTAGGAGGAGGTGGAAAGAGTGAATCGGCCGCATGGGCATCATTCTCGCCAAAGGCACGGCCGTCCCGGAAGAAGAGCGTGTCCAACGGCGTCAACTTTACCTTCATGACATCCCCCACATTCTCCACATTTTGTGTAAGGTTATGAGAGTGTGGCCTAATAAAGGAGGTTTCAGGAAACGGTAGCGGTCATGGCGGATGGATGCATCTAACGCCATGGCATGAGAGAATTGCTCCATCCACTCCACAAGGCTCTTTGTGGCTTCTGGCGATATTGACCTGGAGGTACAAAGGCGCGCACTTGCGATCCGGCTGGCTATGTCCCAGCTTTCTTCAGGAGTGTGAGTGCCCTCCATGTAGTAGAGTTTTTCTAAATCGTTGTTAAGGTCATAAATGGATTTGGAGGAAAGGCCCCTGGCCTGGAGCAACTCCCGGCCTCGGCGTGCCCAGCAATCCAGGGACCATGAAAAACCATTTTCGCCGCACTTAGTCGGCAGGACGACCGATCCTGCCAAGCTGTTTCCTTTAAACACGTTTAGGGCCAAAGCATCCTTATCACCTTGCTTGGCTTGACTTGCTAGATACCGGTGGGCGCGACTCAGAAGCCTGTTTAAGGGATAGTCTACCGGTGCAATCGTTACCGCTACACTTAGGGTTGCCTTTTGTTCTTTTGTGTCGTAGATTTTCATCATGTCACGGTACTTGGCTCTCCATGCGCAAGCAACCTTCAGTGCTCCTTCCACCGGCAGTACGGCCATCAAATCATCGCCGCCCATGTAGATCACACGTCCGCAGTGGGATTCAACCTGCGCGGCGGCATCAATCGCGAACGCCCGTAACGTATGGCTCATCGGCTTTAGCTGGAGAGGATTCAATGAATCCACGATAACCCCCATAGAGTCGCCATCGGCCAACAAAAGCGCATAGTGTTTGGGAGGGGCGCCCAAACCAGACTTTTTTGCCTTATCAATCAACGTGTTACGTGCATATTTAAGAGGATCCTTCTGGGTGACTCCGGAGTTTGTCAACTCAGTCTCCAGCAGACACTGAGGCTCCCAACTCACCAACCACCAAATATCTCCTGCGTTTTTAACCAAGCTATGTAAACGGGGTATCGATTCAGTGTGGGCTCTGCGAATATCTAATTCTTTCTTGCCTTCTTGACCCTCCACAGCAGAATAAAATCTTCTGGCTAGGTTTTTTAAAACATCATCTTTCTCCATCTTATAAAAAAGGTCAGTTCGCCAGGCGGCAGTTGCTATTGAATAAGTTGAAGGGAATGGGCTTAGCGCTTCGCCTTCATCATTTTGCGCCTTAGGGCGGTACAAACGCTTTGCTAAGCCAATGCTGGAGAAACGTTCACCTTTGCCGGTCCGAATAGCTTTCAAGCATTTGTCGACTAGATAAGTTCCCAACTCGTTTTGCCAAAATTTTTTTACTTCCGTGTCGCGAGGGTTTTCATAAGGGTGTAGGGCAGAAAGATTATTCTGCAAGGTGCATTTAACGCTCTCCTGCTTTTGCTGCTTAAAATGACGGGTTCTTTTCGCCGCATCGAATTGGGCGTTGATCCAAGTAATATCCTCTCTTGATTCATTTGAAGCAAATAACCTGCGTGCTACCCAACAGAAATCCAGAAAAGCATCAGTCTGATCCTGAATTTGCTTTGTGAATACATTTGCGTGCTCAGGTTTACAAACGGCGTCTATTTGTTCTTTAACTAATGTGTAGAACTTTTCTTGCAAACGCACTTTGATTTCTGACGCAACTATTTCTGGTTGAATTTTAGGATCATCAATCCTGAATAATACTATATTGGGAAGGTTTGCTTCTTGGTTTTTCTGTTGATCAGGATCGGGATAGGGGTAAATGATCTGGGCTTGATATGTTTTTACTAGGGTATTCAGCGTAACCTCAACCAACTCACTCAGAATTTTGCTGCCTGTCCACAAATCTTCAAGCTTACGAGCAGAAGCAATAAAATCCTGGACCGGGCCTAAAGCAAATTTCATCAGAAAGGACATGGCGAATTCCCTCTTTCCGATATGATAAAAACCTTCACAAATGAAATCGTTTATTACATAAGCCTTATCCTCGGCAGGAAGATTATATTTTTTACTATTCGCCCTATTTCGGTGGCCAAACCAGCCGAGGAAACTTAGTAGTAATAGCCTTAATTGCATCATCCATTGCAACGGGTGCTATTATTTTATCTGAATCAGGTTCTTTTGGATCACAAAGCGCTTTGGGTCGTAAAGCACAAAGCTTTTTGGGGAAAATACTTAAAATTGAAGGAAATAAAATTAATGACGGCTTCAATTGACCTTTAATAAAAAGAGGCCGTAAATGAAGCGCCGATGTGAACCGATTAAAGGTGGGCGCATTGTAACTTTTAATTGGTTCCCACTTTAATTTAGGCCGACTTTTGTTTTGAGTGCTTACGCTAGATGGTATTATTTGATCATAAGGCAGGCCCATAACCGCCCGCCGTATAGTCGGCTTTCGACCACTTGATTTACTAGCGTTGTTAAGCAGGTCAATAACATCATTGTGGTCTTGGTCGCCTAGGCTGCCACCTATGTTGTAGTCCCTAAGACTTTTCCAAATCTCAGCCAATGTATTGGCGGCCTCGAGGCCAGTGCTGGCGCTTGATTCGGTTGATCTAATTGTAAACACACTTGAGGAATCAGGATAGAGCGAAGAGAGAAGTGTAATGATATCTTTGGATTGAGCGGCATTGTTTATTTTCAGAACCGTCGTTTTTAGGAGTTCACAGCCATTACCCCAGCAGGAGGCATCTCTTAATTTTAGGCAGCCAGCCGCTCTTGTACTCCTTGACCCCATGGAGCCTAAGGATAACCACGTTGCGCTCAAAATTATACAATCAGATAATGCCTGTGCATCGCGTGAGCTAAACAAAAGATTGAAAGAGGTACCATCAGCAATGAAAGCCTCTTTTTTCATACGGCTTTGTTTCTGCAAAAAAAACCATAGATATCCGCGTAGAGCACCGTAAGGGTCCATATTAAGTAGTCTTGATTGGCTTTGCTTGATATCATTAACTCTCATTTTAACCGGCGAACAACCCTCTTTGCTACTGCCAAAAAGCTGCGTCTCTTTAGTGTTTAGTTTGGTTTCTTTATCCAATCCCGGGTATAATAATCGGCACCACCAACGTAATTGACCGCGGATTGAGGGTACCCTTAACTCAGCTCTTTCTTGATCGGATCCCGCACAGAAGCAAGGAGTAATAAACTCAGCTGTCAATCGAACTTCATACATTTTGTCCCTCCTTTGCAAGGGGGATTAAAGAGCCCAAAGGAGGTGATTGGGCAGTGTGCCTTTGTACCACCACTGCGCCTCCTAATCTAGGGTCATGAACACCTACCCATGCGAATGCGTGCGCAAGATGGGCTAGGTGGGCATACAGCCATACGGGACCCTTACCAGAAAATATTAAGCCCTTCTCTTCGGGCAAGCCGCCTGGTAATTGGATATTTGGAATTTGTTCTGGGTTTATTAAACCTTCGGGACCATTAACAGTAAAATTGCATATGGTGAATGTTTTTTCCGGCCTTAACTTCCAACTAAATGGGTTTATTTTATTATTATCTGGTTGCATAATTTCTCATCAGTTAAAATCACTAGCGTTAAATAACAATCAAAAAGATTTAATCGCATGCTCTTATGCCAATCGTTTTGAAGTGTTAGAAGAACATCTTTTCTTAATGGTGGCAACCGCCACTATTCAGTTGTTTTGGCAGTAAAGATTATTTGAGCAAATCAGAACGGGAAGTACCCTTATAAATGGAAAGGTTTTCTTTGTTAGTCTTGCATCACTTTAAACAATGTGTCAAGCTTAAACTTTTCCAAATTTTTTTAAAACCTTGGTTAAATTTGTATTTAAAACAGAGTGATCTAACTTCCTTTCACTCCAATGATTCAGAGCCAGGTCTGTACCATTTTTAGATTGGCCTTAACGGCATACCCCTCTTCCCGACACCTCTCCCCTTGCCTTACTCAGTCCTCTGGTTTTTTTTAACGGGATTTAGCATCCCCCCGGCCCCCCTATTGGTGCGGCGGTTGCGCCATTCTGACAGGTCTACAATCTTGTTACGTACGAAATCAGCCCTCCCCGACCCCCCTGCGTTTTTGCGCCCCGGCGGGGCGGCATTTTTGTCAGTAAAAACTTGTTTGGGTTGCCCGTCAACTTATCGGGTGCATGCTCCTTTGTCGTCGCCGCCCAGAGTCCACCAAGTTCGAGGAATTCTCATTGGCAAGGGAGGCGCTAGCTCCGAAGAGATCTCCGGAAAATCTTGCAAAAGGGCTTTCGGTGGAATTCCTTTTTCATAGGCATAGACTAGGCGGATCAAGCGGTCAGTTGGTTTGTCTGGCAGCCTCTTCTCGTTTTCCCACCGCGAAACGGTAGCCTGGTCCACCCCGAGGGTTTCCGCAAATTTTTTAGAAGGGATGCCAATGTTTTTGCGGAGGAACCGAATCTCCTTGCCGGTCAGCAAGGTCTTTTTTCTCAATAAAACCTCTCCTATAACCCGTTGCAATTCAGGGACGGCAGGTATCCCAACCGCGTTTTCCCCGCAGGGGCACTCCCAGAGTTCCACGTCCACAAGATAGACGTTGTCAAGGCCGGACTCCAGGTAGTGATGTTCGCCCAATCGGCAGGTCATTTCTTTGTTGCACTTAAAGCACTGCAACTTTATCTCCTTATTCGCCATGCACGGTTATGCAAAGCAGCGCGGACTCATGTTCGAGAATGGCCAGCTTGATGATCAGGGGGTCGCCTTCTACGTCATGGCCCTTGACCCGGCACTCCCAGTTTTTCTGCGCGGTGTTCTCTCGTAACTCTGTAATTTCGCCCCAAAAAAGAACTTGAAGCACATCGTCCATCGTGACGTTGCGTTTTAGCATCCGTTCCCGGCAGTGGTTGGTGATGCGTACCCATCTTGCTCTGGCGATGTCTCTGACGAGCTTTTTGGCTTCCTCTATATTCATCTTATCGGTTTGACCTTATTATATGTCAAGGAATAAATTGACGCAACGTCAATTTCTTTACGGCAGGACCCCCCTGTTGGCGCGGCGGTTGCGCCATTGTGATAGATCTACGGTCTTGTTATGCGCGTTATCAACCCTCCCCGACCCCCCTGCGTTTTTGCGCCCCGGTGGGGCGGCATTGTGCTTCGCTCCCTCCGGGCGGCTTTAGGCCCTTGAACTTCAGGCTGGCATCGATGGCGTTGGCCGGGGCAAGGACCACCCGGATGGCAAAGCCTGGTTTTAAATTTTGTCCGCGGCCCGAAATTTTTTTATCCATTCGATAGTCCGGTCAACCTCCTGCGGAGCCAATCCTATATATTTAGTGGGGTCAAGCTCATCATCCAATTGTTTTTTGTTAAGGTGCTTGGCGATCTCCGGATGGGAAAGCACGGCCTCTTTCAAGGTTATTTTTTTATTATAGGCCTCCATGGCCAGCTTACGCACCTCCTCGTGGGCCGTGTGTTTTCCTATCTTCTCCCCCAGCATGAACATCAAATTCTCCGCCATGATAAGCCCGCGGGTTTTGTTGAGGTTCTCCAGCATGGCCTCGGGCTTGACCACCAGCTTCTTTAACATGGGATTGGCGGTCTTGAGAAGCCTCTCGGTTTTTATGCAGATGGTGGCCAGTTGCCCGGAGCTAGAAATCTGGTCGCGTTCGTGGATGGAGACCATCCAATCCAAGAGCACCTCGGCGTGGCGTCTAATTTCCCGGGAAAGGATGATCAGATTCCGGCAGGGGCCGGGATTGCGCTTGTGAGGCATGGTGCTGCTGCCCACCGCGGTGGCCGGCCTCCATTCCTCCACCTCGCCCAGGTCCGTGGACGACAGCAAAAAGATCTCCTGTCCTATCTTGCCGAAGGTCATGCCGATAATGGCCAGCACACCGCCGAATTCGGCGAAGTTGTCCTTGCAGCCGTGCCAGTCGGCCGGCTCCGGAGCGGCCAGCCCCAGCTCCTTCACGAAAAGCTCCTCGATCTCAAACCCCTTTTCCCCCAGGCTGGCGTAGGATCCCACTGCTCCCTTTAAAATGCCCGAATTGACCCGACTCAGGCAGTCTTTCAGCCTCTCAATGTTGCGCCGGTTCTCGGCGGCCCATACCGCCACTTTCATGCCGAAGGTGATGGGCAGGGCATGCTGTCCCAGGGTGCGCCCGATCATGGGAGTGTTTTTGTATTTTTGGGCCAGTCCCATGAGACTGGTCTCGATTTCCTGCAAGTCGTGCAGCATTATCCTGGCGGCCGCCCGGATCTGCAGCACGTCTTTGGTATCCATGATATCCTGGGTGGTGGCGCCGTAATGGATAAACTCCCCCGCATCGCCGTCCATGTGCCTTGCCCAGACGTTGATTATGGTGACCAAGGGATGGCCCACCTTTTTCCTCTCCGCCGCAAGCTCCTTTTCCGGGACGTATTTCAGTTGGGCCTTGCGGTTGATCTCCTCAGCCGCTTTGGAGGGAATTATGCCCAGCTTTGCCTCGGCCCTGGCCAAGGCCGCCTCAATATCCAGGATCATCTGGGTTGAATTGGCATTACTAAATACATCCTTCACTGCCATTTGCTTGGCCGCATAACCAACGCCTGGGTATAAGACCACCACGGTTGCTAAAAAGATGCTTAACGCCAATAATAAACGCCTTCCGGCTCCCATTTTGATCCTCCCCATTTAATGAATAATAACCGTAACCAAGCGGCTTCCACTGCCTTGCCCCTTGTTTTACGCCCTCTCATACCGCATGGCTCACCACATCGGGTCAGGATGCGATATCAAAAGGCGCCGCACCCTGGCCCCGCATGCGGTATCCTGCTAAAATTACGGCGTGATTCACAATGTTCCTACTCTCAAACATGGTAATCCAACTGCGTGCTGGCCGTCAAGCAAAGCATCCGGACTTCACCCTGCGCCCAACACCTCCCGGTAGTGGCGGTCCGAGCGAAAGATAGTCTTTTAACCTGAATTGACAGAAGGAGACAAAGTTTGACTTATGCTAAGCAGGTCAAGCCCGCAGAGGCCTGCAACCTCACGAATCGAGCTGTGGGAGCCTAAATCTTGTTTTGCATGTCCTAGTTAAAATCCGGATTCGCGGTAAGGTTTCGCTCCTAGCCGACTCTCTTTAATGTGCCGAAAATCTTGGTTGTCCAAGGAGTAAAGGCAAGTAAGCCTTATGGCTTGCCTAAATGCTAAAACATACGATCAGCATTGTTGAAATATTAAACCTGGTCATAAGTCTAGGATAGGATAATTATTATTAAGGGTCAGCTTGTGAGGTGCGAATGCAGCGAAGCGAGGTGAGCATCCTTCTCGAAGTTGTTGTTATACTTTATCCAATATCCTTACTCATAGCTTTAGCTTATGACACCTTTACTCTTTGTGCAATTCTAAATATGCCTCCTTCATGAGTTGTGTTATTGGCATTTTCTGCGGACATATTTTTTCGGCACTCGAATAATCGCTGCTAGCTATTTTACTCTGAATCTCGCTTGGTATATGTGCAAAACTCTGCGCAATCAAGTCTGTTATACCATACCATCTTGAATACATGAGCATTTCCATAATGGCAAATATGGGTATCTTATCTGCATTTGTTGTATCGCATGCACCACAACGCCTACAGAAATAACTTTCGGTTTTATTTGCATAATCTGTCAATGATTTTAAAATTTCAAGGTTGAGTATATTCTCATCTGTAGCTGACAAAACATTCGATTGTAAAATAGCCGAGTTAGGCATGAGAGAGCAGATCGATGTCAAAATAGGATTCTGCCAAATCGATTTCAGCTTTACTTGCTCAAAGGACATATTATGGCTTGTCAGCAATGAATACAACTTTTGCATACTCGGAAGCTTCTGTAACTCATTTTTTTTCTGAACAGGGAATCCCATGGATTTCACAGCAATTATCCCAATGCCTTTTTCATTACATTTCTGCAAAGCGTCTTCCATGCTTTTAATATTCTGCATTCTATAGTTGTAAAATGTTTGTATTCCATCAATCCAGTCGAGATCAGCAGCGTTGCTAAGACAATTATCCATATTTTTATGAGTGCAAAACCCAAAAAAACGGATTTTTTTTTCTTTTTTTACTTTCTCAACCCAATTTTTAACATCATTATCAAGCATATTGATATTATCTATTTGATGAATGGCTAAAAAATCTATCGTCGAAGTTCCATTATCTTTGAGAGCTTTGTCCAATTGTTTCTGCATCACAACAGGATCTGTTGAATAGACTTTTCCAGATAAAAACACTTTTTTTCTTGTTCCTGGATGTTTTTCAAAATATTTTTTATAAACGTTTCCAGTAAAAGAAACGATCTCCCAACAATCAACACCCAGCTTCAAAGCCTCATAAAGTAAAGCTTGGCTATCTATTTTCCCAAAGGATCCTCCGCCAAGACAGAGTTTTGAGATCATTACTCCGGTTTTGCCAAATACTCGCTTTGGCACTTTCAAGTTTATGTCATTATTTTTCATCTTATGCGATTCCATATGATTTGGGCTAAATATATTTACATATAACAATAATTAGATATATCAGAATAATATGCAGAGCTGTTTTATTTCTGTCCATGTCAAACGCCTCCGTACATCATTCCATTATCTCGTTGGATCAAAGGAATTTGGCATTTAAGTATACTTACGTTATCATGAAGCTCATCCAAACTCAGCAATACTAACCCTAATTTATAATTTTCTACATCCTTGTTTTTCATGACTACTTGCATTACTATTGATGAGGGCTGCATTCAACTATTCTAACGGTATCATTCTGAAGCCAACAGCAAACACATCGCTAATCTTGGCTTACCCCACTGAAATTCCTTGTGTCTATTGGTTCATGACAAGAGGGCTTACAAAGACCGGACTGCCTATCGGCGGAGTACGAGGAACCATCAAGATCAAATTTAATTTCGATTTCCCCCAGACTGTAGACATGTTAGCCCATTTTCAGATGGGTGGTCAATGATGTACTCACCTATTGGCCAGTACCCTGCACCTATTGTTGGGCAAGTCCTGGAATATTAAGAGGATCAGCAATGCACCTCGTTAGGAAATCAACGCTGATGAAGCTTGTGCTAAACTCCTTTGTCTGCCAACGCCACCTCCCTGCCCTTCCCCCTTTTCCCCGCACCTATCTCCCCACCTTTTTCAGGCTTCCAGCTTTTTCGTGATTTAACATTCCCCCGCAGGCCCCCCGTTAGGTATGCTCTTTACGCCATTGTGACAGGTCTACTATCTTTTTACGTACGAAATCAACCCTCCCCCGCACCCCTGCGTTTTTGCGCCCCGGTGGGGCGGCATTGTGTTTCGTTCCTTCCGGGCGGCTTTAGGCCCTTGAGCTTCAGGCTGGCATCGATGGATTCGGCAAGAAGGGCGGATTCTTGCTCATCTAACTGGTCAAGAGCAGGTCGCAGATGATCTATGGCTTGCAGCCATGGGGCCGTATCTTTTGCTAAAACGCCAAGGAAATAATCTACGCTTTTATCATAGATTTTCGCTAAGTTAACTAAAGCTCCAAGGGGAGGTTCACTTTTCCCAGTTTCCCATCTGTTGATAGCCGCCTGGGTTGTACCTAAAAAAGCGGCTATGTCTCCCTGCGTTTTTTTTGTGGCAAGGCGACTCGCCTTCAAACGCTCAGCGACATGACTCAAATTTTCTAATGGGAGGGCCTTTTTAGACAAAATAAATTGCTCAGAAATTATTTTATTGACAATACTCTCTTAGCGTGTATAACATCTCACTCCAGAAAGGAGACAGTCCCTATGTACAAGCTATCTGAACAACCGGGCCACAGCCCGAACCTGCATTTCCGCCTGCCGCAAGAGGAAAAGGAACTGGTGGAAAAGGCGGCCGAGCACGAGCGCCGGTCCCTGAGCAGCTTCCTCCGCAATGCGGCGGTGACCCAGGCCAAACAAATACTTAACCACTCTGACTGTAGCACAGTCCAGGCGGCCTAGGCAACGGCCCGTGACTGAGTGGGCGGGCGAAGGAAAGCCGGGCAAGCCGCCGGCAAGGAGGGTCGAAAATGATTGACTTCGTATCCGAGGCCACGGCAAATGATCCCTCTTAACCCCTCAGACCTAATCTGGTTCTTTGACGGGCGGGACGCACACTTGGTGCCCATCGGGGAAGTCTTCCCCGGTCAAACTTCCCTCAAGAAAACCCGGCATTCAGGCCCTCTGCATCTGACCAGCCTAGGAGATTACAGTCATAATGGTGTACCGCTTACCCGGCTTGACCGTGCCCTTCTTTTTGGCAAGAAAAGACCGTACCGCCTGTTTCATTTCCTCCTTTGTCAGCTTGCAATAGGCCAGGACCTCATAAACGATTTGATTTTCTTCGTCCTTGAGAAGGTTGGAAACGTTAGGCAGAGGCACCTCTTCTCTCCTTTCATTAAGCGCCGCCGGCAAAAACCCCAAAGTGGCGGAACAAGAGCCGACAAGCCTAACGCAAAAATTATACGGGGCGCTGGTGGCGGCGATCAACGAGAAGCTTAAGGAGCGTATCTCATGGAGAGCAAACGGCCGTTGACTTTGGGCGAGCTGATACAGGACACGGTTCTCAATTGCCGCCAAGGCGCCGCAGCCATCGCGGAATACCTGGGCAAGGCCCAATCCACCCTCTACAACGAGCTGAACCCCAACCCGGCCGACAACCGCACGCACAAGCTGGGGCTTTTGGACTGGCTGCAGATTTTGCGGCTCACCGGCGACCACCGCTCCCTGCACAAAGTATGCGCGGAGCTGGGCCACGTGGCCGTGCCCGTGCCGAAACGCCACCTTCACAAGGCGGACTGGCTAAGGATGCAGGCTGTGGAAGCCCGGGAGCACGGCGAGGCCGCGGCCGCCCTGTTGGAAGCGCTGTCCGCGAAAAGCCCCGACGGCGCTGAATTGACCCGCGAGGAACGGCGCGTATGCGCCCAGGAATATTACGAGGCCGCGCAG
>ENA-OSEO01004356-OSEO01004356.1-sediment-metagenome-genome-assembly--contig:-NODE-4356-length-15038-cov-6.497627_pt1 | contig 15038 bp, 19 predicted proteins | sample MGYA00237883_ERZ534232 | MGnify/ENA metagenome assembly ERZ534232 | reverse complement strand
CACGAGGAAGAAAGGGATCTGATCCTGCGCCCATCGGATATCCTGCAGATGCAGAAAGGTAAAGGGACCCGGGCAGTGGACAACCGGGGCACCGAAAGCTGTAGAAACAGTTGAACGAGAAGCCAGCAACGTGCGCGTCCGTTGCCAACACCTCGTTCCAGGGCGACTTGGAGAAAGCCGTGGCGGCGCCTTCCAAACGCGTGAACGCGACGTTATGAATATAAAGAATGTGACTATTCCAATTTTAAGGAGGCTGGCATGGAATATCTATATTCTCCAAATTGCCGTAAGATGACAGGTCATAAGAGGGCCTTGGGATGGGGAACTCTCTTCGGGGCTGCATTTACGCTCGGTGCCTCTACAGCCGCTATACCCTTCTATCCAAAACGCTGCATAGTGTGTGGAAGAAAGTCGACAGATGAGGATCCTGAATCATCACAATTTGGGCCTTATCAAACTGCAGACGAAGAATCCCAGAGTGGTAGTGAATCACTCGTCATGGATACTAAAAAGTGTCCGGTTTGTGCTGAGACGATTAAGCTCGAAGCGATAAAGTGCCGATTTTGTGGCGAGAAGTTTGACCCCGACGAAGTAGCCCGGATGGTAGCGGAAATCAGAAACGAAGACAGTTTTGAAAATAGGGTCTTATGTAGTGATGGCAATTGCATAGGAATCATCGGGCCGGATGGACGATGCAAGGACTGCGGCAAGCCTTATAAACCAGATGCCAAATACCCAAGTGGATCATAACCTTGCTGCTGCAGGCGACGGCAAAAACGCGCCTCCCCTGAGCAGCCCGTTGGGCGGCGTGATCGCAACCGTGCAGAAAGCAGGTCGTAAAATTATCACGTGGAGTAAGAGAAATGGTGATGAAAATAGAGCAGACACAAGCAGATTTGGTGAAAGCCATTGCTGACATCGCTGCAGCTATGCCGCTGGCACGAACAGTGCAACTCTATCAGTTCGCGCTCTTCCTCAAGACACATCCGCTGCCCACAGAAGAAACATTTGAAGAAATCGCAGCAGATGAGGCGTTGTGGGACATGAAATTCGCGGCAACGGACGATGAAAAGTTGGCTGCACTGGTAGCGGCAGTCGAGAGCGAAATCAATGAAGGTAAAACGCTGCCGATGTTCGATGAACGTGGCGAATTTATCGAACACCAATGAAGTCGCAAACGACCCCATTGTTCTGGAAGCATTACTGGGCCTTGCCCCCAGAAATCCGCCAACGTGCGCGACAAGCCTACAAGCTGTGGCGAGATAATCCAGCGCATCCGAGTCGTTTCTTCAAACGGGTGAAAGAAAGTCAGCCACTCTATTCGGTGCGTATTGGCTTGGGATATAGAGCCCTCGGATTGCTTAAGGCGGATACTGTTACTTGGTTCTGGATTGGCGCCCACGATGAGTATGACCGTCTTCTCAAGTGAGCCAGGCAAACTTGTCGCCACACCGCCGCCCAACAACCGGTTGCAGCGGACGGCGCTGCGCGCCGCCGCTGGACCAGGGCGTTAGCGGGCAAGGAGATTTATACAAAATATGGGAGTCAACAGAGATAAACCAGATCGTTGGAAACAGGATATTGCACAGTCGGTGGACATGTACAATGACTGGTTCATGCACTTCGCACCCGAAGCTTATCGGACGACGCGAGTACAAACGACCAAGGATGTGGAAGCAACCCTGAAAGCGACAAAGAACCTTACGGACGTAGGGGTTCAGCTACTGAGGGAAAATCCTTCGGTTTTGCCGTCTTTGCGCATGTCTACCTGCCCACCATTAGCTGTAGATCGGTTAGTCGGACTTGCCTCTGTCTCCGGAAACCTAGTCCGGGTGATGGAGAAGGATAACAAGCTGCCGGCGCGCATGGAGCGGCGTGAGCTGGACGGCGATCTTGCTAAGATCGGGGAGATCATCGAGAAGATGGCCGACCCGGATATCTTTATCTGGCTCGAACGAGGCGAAGACCCGACCGAACAGGAGTTGTATCGGGCCGCGACGATTGTGGCAGACCGTCTGTGCGGGGCTGTTGCCAACCCGATCATCCGAAATGCTCAGGAGAAGCGCCAGCTTGCCGCGATCGGCAAATGGTTGACCAATTTGGGCTACCGGAATCTGCCAGCGGGCGAGGGAACGAAATACAACGAGATTCAGCCGGGAACCTTTTCATTCCGACTGAACGTGCCGGTCGAACAGGAAGGGACGGGCAAGACAATCAACATTCCGGTAGATGCCGTCGTGATGCCGAAGACGGCGAAGGCGGGCGAGTTGCCGTTGCTGATTGAGGCGAAGTCGGCAGGCGATTTTACGAACGTCAACAAGCGGCGCAAGGAAGAAACCACGAAAATGAACCAGTTGCGCCGGACGTATGGGCACGATGTACGGTTCATATTGTTCCTATGCGGATACTTCGACAGCGGGTACCTCGGCTATGAGGCCGCGGAAGGCATCGACTGGGTGTGGGAACATCGCATCGACGATCTCAAAGAGTTTGGTTTGTAGATGACAAGAAAAACGATTGCAGAACTCGAGGCGCGGCGGCTGGTTTTGCAGGACGAGCTGGACGCGAAAAAGGACGCTGCCGAGCGGAACCCTATGGGGCAATTTGCGACACCGACCGATCTCGCGGTCGACTTATTGCGCTACGCCAAGACTCAGCTCGGCAAGCACGTGGAACTGCGTTTCATCGACCCGGCGATAGGTACTGGATCGTTTTATTCCGCCCTGATAGATGTGTTCCCGAAGACCCAAATCGTTGCGGCCGTTGGCTATGAGATCGACCCGCATTACTGTTTACCAACAAAGGAGCTGTGGCGCGATTTAGGACTGCAAATCTATCTCGAGGACTTCACGAAAGCCGAACCACCGGATGATGGAGAAAAGTTTGATTTACTGATCTGCAATCCGCCCTATGTGCGGCATCACCACATCACGAACGGCGATAAGCAACGGCTGAAACTACGAGTGCAGGATGCCTGTGGCGTTGCTTTGAATGGCCTGTCGGGGTTGTATTGCTATTTCCTTGGTCTCAGTCATGCGTGGATGAAAGATGGAGGACTGGCGGGATGGCTTATACCGAGCGAATTCATGGACGTGAATTACGGCGCTCCGATGAAGCGCTACCTGATAGAGAAGGTGACATTGTTGCATATCCATCGCTTTGACCCGAACGATGTGCAGTTCGGTGATGCGCTCGTTTCTTCGGCTGTTGTTTGGTTCCGCAAAGCGCCGCCTCCGATGGAGTATGAAGTACGGTTTACCTATGGCGGTTCGCTGGAAAGGCCAAAACTGGATCGCCTTGTGCCAGTCGAGACGCTGCGTCGCGCTCCGAAGTGGACACACTACCCGATGAAAGAAAGCCGTGAGTCCACGGATGGCCCAGTACTTGGTGATTTTTTCAACATCAAGCGCGGCCTGGCGACGGGAAACAACCGGTATTTTATTCTGTCGGTCGGGGAAATCGAGCAGCGCGGACTTCCGATGGAAGCCTTCAAGCCGATATTGCCGAGTCCGAGGTACTTAGCGGACGATGAGGTTAGTGCGGACAAGAAGGGGAATCCCATTCTGGAGCGGCGGTTGTTCCTTTTAGATCCACCGTGGACGGAAAAGAAGATCAAGGAACGCTACCCCAAGCTCTGGGCGTATCTTGAGGAAGGTGAAGCGCAGGGCATCGCAGAAGGCTATCTATGTCAGCATAGGAAACCCTGGTACAAGCAGGAAGACCGCCCGCCTGCACCCTACGTATGCACCTACCTTGGGCGGAGCGACAAGAAGAATGGTCGGCCGTTTCGCTTTATATTGAACAATTCACAGGCAACGGCCGCGAATGTGTACCTGATGCTTTACCCCACGGAACCGATGGCGAGTGCTCTTGGCAAAAATCCGCAGTTGAAACGACAGGTTTGGGCTCTTTTGAACGAGATTTGCCCTAAGGCAATGCTCGGAGAAGGGCGCGTCTATGGCGGCGGTCTGCACAAGCTTGAACCGAAGGAGCTATGCAACGTTCCAGCTAAATCAATTGGGGCTTTGCTGCCCACCGGTAGTGTGCCGAGACATGCTACCCAACTTGGACTTTTTGCCGAAGCATGAATTGCCCGCTAACAATCGCTTGCAGCCGACGTTGCTACGGTGCGCTACGCAACGCGGCTGAAGCAGGCGTTCCCGGCGACTCCGCACCTATTGCCGCATCGTCACGGCCCTCAAATTGACTATCGACATCCAGTAAAAAATCGACACCTTATACCCAGAGGTCGAAAAAGAGACCTTGCCCCTGGCCCCCTTTTACAGACCGTACTCTTACGGTATCCGCAATCGTTTTTTTAATTGACATATCTTATGAAGTTCACTTAGGATTTCTGAAGGAAAGCTCTTAAAGCGAGGGTATTATGCGCATCAAGGAACATGAAAAAGAAATCCTCCGGGAAGCTGTAAGAGAACGTGATCCGGACGCCAAGGTGTACCTGTTCGGATCTCGAACGGACGACAACGCAAGAGGAGGCGATATTGATATTCTTGTGCTATCCCAACGCCTTACATTTGAAGACAAATTGAGAATCAAGGCCCGGGTTTTTGAATCCCTTGAGGATCAGACCATCCACATGGTCCTTGGTCGGGACACGACTGACCCATTTGTAAAGGTTGCTCTTGACAAAGGAATCTTATTGTCATGAAAAATTTAACAGCGCTTCTGCACAAGGAGATTCAGGACTTAAAACAGGCGAGGGATTCGCTCAGATATTCTTATGATCGTTGTCGCCTACTTGTCGTTGAAGCAGGTATGGACAATGAAACCATGGAGCGTTTTGAGGCGCTGACCGCTCGTTTTGCGAGACTGAGCGACATCATAATTCAAAAAGTGTTTAGGACCCTGGATGCCTTGGATCTGGAAGACAGGGGGACAGTGCGAGACCGAATCAATCGTGCTGAAAAGAGGAAAATCATTGAATCCGCGGATGCCTTTGTGGATATTCGTATGGTTCGAAATGAAATCGCCCATGAATACCAGAAACAGACCATTCTGGAGATTTTCGAACGGGTATTGTTTTTGACGCCGACCCTGATGAACGCGGTAGACCACATTGAAGCCTATAGCAACAACTACCTGACATCCAAGACTGTTTAGACCTATCCCACCGGTGGGTATCAGCTCTGCGAGAAGTGGCTGAAGGACCGGCGCGATCGCCGTCTCGACCTGGACGACATCCCTACCTACTGCCGCATCGTGACGGCCCTGAAACTCACCATCGGCATTCAGGCAGAAATCAGCGTCCTGTACCCGGCAATCGAAGAGCAAACACTATCTCCGCCCGGTGTTCCCATGCGATAATCTCTCTTGGCAGCGAGTTCCGAGCTGAGGGTGAAAAGCCCTTCATTGCCATCTCTAAGACCAGCAACGCCCTTTGGCGCGGATCGAGATTATTCCCTCGCTTTGCCTGTCGTATTCCGCATAATGAATGCTCTGGCAACGGAAGATTCCAGAAACACAGGAGAGAAACAGTCTGATGGGTAGAGATAGTCCTCTCCCTCCTCGTCGATGATACGGATTTCACCGTGCTTCTCCGCCCGGTCATCCGGCAATGCCTGATAAATCTTCCACTGTTCCAAGGAGGCCTCGTTTCCCTGATTGTCGATGCAGACCACCAGCCGTTTCCCTTCAATATGATCTATCATGATGGTTCTCGCAAGTAGTGTTTCACCTTGATGTTTTTCTTTCCGATGCCGTGGGCCTCAAACCAATGGATTTCAGCCCTCACGACGGCGCCATCCGAAAGCCGTACATCGGCGATTCCCTTTAATTTCTTCCAGTGGCCCCGTCCGTATAATTTTTCGAGTCGTTTTCTAATTTTCACCGACGACCCTTCCGCGATGACCTCCCTTTCCGATATTGCGCCAATGATTTCTCTCACTCGTATGTCTGCCATTCAATATTTTTCCTTTTTTGAAGGGAGGTTTCCCTTTGTATGGCAGCTACTCATGAATTCGTTTCACGCAGGGCAAAAATCCGCTTTCTTTTTTCAAAGTATGAAAAAACACTGTTGGGGTGTCAAGAAAAATGCGGCGCAATTCACTGACGTATCTAGTCACGGGCCTATTTTTCGATAAAAATTGTTTTACAATATCGTTTAGCGATATTACCATCAAATATCGCTGCTCGATCGTTTTTGTAAGAAACGTCATCTTGGCATTATTTGACATGACAACCAAAGGAGGATGCCCATGAACCGATCAAAATCCAGGAGAAGAGACTTGCGGCGCAGACGGGTGTTTTCTTTTTTCAGTCTGTCTCTATTGCTGACGGCAAGCGGGTGCGCGTCACTGGGGGCCCAGGCGATGAAAGGCGAAAGGACGCTTCTGAACGCCGCTCTCCAGCAGACCAATGACGAGCAGTTACTCATCAATCTGGTCCGTTTTCGGTACGGGGATACGCCGGCCTTCAAGGTCGGGTACTCAATACCCAGGATGAAGATGCACTATCAGGAGGTTATATGATCCGAGATCTTGAACTGGCATTTATCAAGCTGCACATCCTCTATTATGCGTGCAAAGAAGACGTGTTCGGCGTCGGCCTCATGGAGGAGCTGGCTCGACATGGGTATGAGATCGGTCCGGGCACCTTGTACCCGACCCTGAATAAACTGGAAAAGGGCGGATTTCTTAGCTGCGAGGCACGGACCGTGGACCACAAGCAGCGCAAGTATTATCGCATCACCCCTGCGGGCATGGCCCTGTTGGACGAGATGAAACAAAAGATCGAAGAATTGTACGAAGAGGTCGTGAAGGAACAATGACTTATCTCGTCATCTGCACAGTAGCCCTTCTGGTCTCCGCACTGACCCTTTTTTCCGGCTTCGGCCTAGGGACCCTGCTGATGCCGGCCTTTGCCCTGTTTTTTCCGGTGGAGGTGGCCATCGCGGCCACCGCCATCGTCCATCTTGCCAACAACCTCTTCAAGGTCGGCCTGGTGGGCCGGAAGGCAGATGCGGGCGTTGCCTTGAGATTCGCGCTGCCCGCGGCCGTCACGGCCATGATCGGCGCCCTCCTTCTCAATTATTTCGCCACAATTGAACCCATGGCCCAATACACGTTGCTGGGCCGGGTCTGCACCATCTCGGTGGTGAAGCTGGTTATTGCGGTCATGATCATGGGGTTTGCCATTGTCGAACTGCACCCGGTTTTCGAAAGGCTGGCATTCAGCCCCCGGCTGATACCGGTCGGCGGAGCATTGTCCGGCTTTTTCGGGGGATTATCCGGGCACCAGGGGGCCTTGCGCACGGCCTTTTTAATCCGGGCCGGACTGGAAAAGGAGGTCTTTATCGGCGCCATGGTGGTATCGGCCGTGGTGGTGGATCTGTCCCGGTTGCTTATTTATGGTGTCACCTTCTTTTCCAGGGACTTCGCCATCCTGAAGGACCAGGGGGGCATCGGACTGGTCATTGCCGGTTCCCTGGCCGCCTTCGCAGGGGCGTTTATCGGTTCACGCATTCTCAAGAAGATCACCCTGCGGACCATACAGATCACGGTCGGCGTGATGCTGTTCCTCCTCTCCATGGCCATCGGGATGGGCATCATTTAAAAAACCGCTTACGGGGCTGCGCCATGGAACAATCGATTGAAAACCGATGATATTATTTTGAGTCGCGGCGATGGCCGTACCGCCTGCGATCCATTCATTCACGATCAGAAAAAACCGTTCGAGTATAGATTACACCCACTCTTCAGTTGAAGGTGGTACCGAAGCCACGTCAAATGGGCAGATGCAGCCACGAAAAGACCCCGATCATTTTGAGACCCATATAGAACATCACCGCGATGAAGATATATTTGAGCTGCTTGGCGGGCAAGAGGTGGGCGACCTTGGCGCCGACAATGGCAAGAGGAACACTGGCGCCGGCCAGCAGGATCCATTGAAGCCAGTTCAAATACCCCGTGGAGTAAGGGGGCAGGCCCTGGATGCCCAGGCCGTTAATCAGAAAGGAGAGGGACCCGCCAAGGGCGGTGAAGATCATCAGTGCCGTGGATGTGCCCACGGCCTGGTGCATCTTGAATTTCAGGAAATAGACCATGATGGGGATCATGAGCACGCCCCCGCCGATCCCGATGATGCCGGAGACGAGGCCGAGCGGAATGCCCCATAGGATAAAGGCAGTGAGGCTGTCTGACGGCTCATCTGTAATCTTGGGCGGCTTGGCCGTAAGCATTCGAATGGCGCCGAGAATGACGGCCCCCCCAAAGGCAACCTTCAAGACCTGCCCCGGAAGATGGGAGGCGATGAAGGCCCCGAAAAAGGCCCCGACGGCCCCGGCGATGCCGAAGGTTGCTCCTGCCTTCCAGAGCACGGCCCCCTTTTTGTGATGCGTCATGGCGCCGCTAAACGCCGTGGGAAGCACCACCAAAAGGTTGGTCCCAAAGGCGATCCGGATGGCAATGGTGGGGTCCACGCCGATGGATTTCAAGGCCCAGAACTGCACCGGCACCATGATAAAACACCCCCCTACACCCAACAGGCCAGAGGCAAATCCAACCCCCATGCCCGTAATCAACAACGCGACGATCTGTGTCGCCTGCATTTCCATCTCCCATTACCTCCTATAGCAAGTTTTGCATCATCTCAATATTCTGGGGTAAAAGCCTCACGGCTGAATTCCGAATTCGGGATACAGGAGCACCCCTTTTTTGACTGCGGGCAGTCAGGGCTGGCATTTGACGTAACAGACGCCCGTGGGCGTTTCCATGGCATACGGGAAATACCTTTTTCGGATCCACAGGGCGAGATGGACCAGGTTGATGAGCACGGGCACCTCCACCAGGGGACCGATGACCGCTGCGAATGCCTCACCGGAATTGATCCCGAAAACCGCCACCGCCACCGCGATGGCGAGTTCGAAATTATTGGATGCGGCCGTGAATGACAGGGTTGCGGATTGTCCGTAGTGGGCCCCCATCTTTCGGCTCATATAGAATGAAATGACGAACATGAGAACGAAATAGATGAGAAGCGGGATGGCGATCCTCGCCACATCCAGGGGAATCCTGACGATGTACTCGCCCTTCAGGGAGAACATTACCAGAATGGTGAACAAGAGTGCAATCAGGGTAATCGGGCTGATCTTCGGGATAAAGCGGGCTTGATACCACTCCTTCCCCTTTGTCCTGAGGCCGATGATCCGGGAGATGACCCCGGCGATAAAGGGGATGCCGAGATAGATGAAAACACTTTCCGCGATTTGACCGATGGTGATATCCACCTCCAGCCCCTCGAGCCCGAAAAGGGGCGGAAGGATGGTAATAAAGATGTAGGCGTAGATGGAAAAGAAAAGGGCCTGAAAGATGGAATTGAAGGCCACCAGTCCGGCGCAGTACTCCGTATCGCCCTTGGCCAGGTCGTTCCAGACGATGACCATGGCGATGCAGCGGGCCAGCCCGATCATGATGAGACCCACCATATACTCGGGATAGCCGCGCAGAAAAATGATGGCCAGGAAGAACATGAGGATGGGGCCGATGACCCAGTTCTGCACCAGGGACAGGCCGAGGACCTTGTAGTTTCTGAAGACCTCTCCCAGTTCCTCGTATTTCACCTTGGCCAGGGGCGGGTACATCATAAGGATCAAGCCGATGGCAATGGGGATGTTGGTGGTGCCCACCTGGAACTGATGCCAGAAATCCACAACGCCGGGGGACACGTATCCCCACCCCACGCCAATGAACATGGCGAGAAAGATCCATAACGTCAAGAAGCGATCCAAAAATGAAAGCCGTTTGCCCACGGCCTGATCTTGCGACTTGATCTCCCTCCTTGAGTTAAGAACCGTCATTATCCCCGGGCGCTACCGGATCGATCGTTCATATAAGCCCTATATTCCCTCAGCAGAACAGATGCGTACTCCCTGCGGACGTTTTCCGAGGCGGGAATGAAATTCTTCCTTTCTTCCAACCTAGTCATAATCTCTTGGGCGGTCTCATCGCCGGGCTGTCTACCTTCACCATACAACTCCGCCATGATCTCATTGAGACCCATGACCGTCACCTGTGTGCCATCAGCGAATTTGAGCACGTGCCGGCCAACGACCGGCCGGGGGGTGGGTCACCCGTCTTTTCACCCCTTTTCTTGGGTCATAACCACAAAAGCAGGGTTGCTCGACCAATCATCAGGGCTTTTCATTATATGATCTTCATGCTGCGACATACTGGTCCTCCATTTCACCCAAGGCACTGGAACGCAAAGAACATTCTTTCGAAAAGGCAGGCTCGTTCATGAACCCTGTCCTCCCGCTGCCTGCAGTTTCCCCCGAAAGGTCCGATAGGACAGGAAGGGCCCGGCAAAGACGCCCCCCCCGCTTCATCGATGGACGCGATCATGCTGGCTTGTGCTTCCTGCGTGCGACTCCGTACATTGGGTTAAGGTTTGACCGCCTGAATGTAGGCGGAAAAAACCACCTTCTCCGCATTCTCGGCCACATTCCAACCTCGAATAATCTCTTCGCTTTGCCCCTTTTCCCGAATGGCGATTTCCTCAAACCCCAGCCCCGACAGGATCCCTTCCACCTCCCCGGGTGAAACGGCGCCGGCCACTCAACCGGTATAGGCGGCGGGGTTATTTCTGAGCGCCTCGGGGATTTCTCCTGAGCGCAGGATGTCGGAGATGACTAGGCGGCCTCCCGGTCTCAACACCCGATTGATTTCAGCAAAAACCGCCCCCTTGTCGGGGGACAGGTTGATGACGCAGTTGGAAATGACCACGTCCACGCTGGCGTCCAGAACGGGAAGCGATTCGATTGCCCCCAGTCTGAAATCCACATTGGCAACCTTCAGGCGTTCGGCGTTGCATGTGGCCTTGTTCACCATTTCTGAGGTCATATCCACGCCGATCACCTGCCCGGACGGCCCCACCTGCCCGGCCGCCAGAAAGGCATCGAATCCGGCGCCGCTCCCGAGATCCAGCACCGTCTCACCCGGTTTCAGGTCCGCCGCGCCGATCGGGTTGCCGCACCCGAGTCCCAGGTTGGCCTCTCCGGGAGCCAACTGGAGATCCCCCTCCTGATAGTCAAGCATCTTGCCGATCGTCTGAATATTGATGCTTGGCATGGAACCGCCGCAGCACGAGGACGCACCCATGCCGCGCTTTCCCTCCGCGATGGCCGCGTACTTTTCTTTCACGAGATCATGGATTTCGCTGGCTTGGCATTTCATGACATGCAGACCCCCTTATATTGACAGCAAGACGGCTATTTCGATATCCATCCCTTGATCTCATCTCTTGTAGGGACCTTGCCCACAGCCTTGACCTCACCGTCCACAACCACCGCCGGCGTCATGAAGACCCCATGCTTGGCAATATCCATGACGTCTTTGACCTTGGTCACCGTGACATCAACCCCTGCCTCCTGGATCGCCTCCCTGACGTGTTTTTCCGTCTGTTCGCATTTGGGGCACCCCGGCCCCAGGACCTTGATTTCCATAATATTTCTCCTTCCGTTTGCCGATTAACCCACACAAAGCCACACAAAGAAATATGTTGGATTTGTAATGAAGTATCTCCGTATTCCTTGTGTGATCATGTTTTTTCGACCGTTGGGCCGTGGTTGTTACGCCCTATGCTGCGCGCTCTGGGCTTCTTTCAGCCACTCTGTCATTTTTGATTTCAGCGGTAACTTGCCCTCCGACTTGACCTAGCCCTCGTCCCTGGCGCCTTATGCCTGACACCTTGCACCTCACGCCTATCCTACCATCCACCCATAGGTCATGCCGGCGATGGTGCTCAGCATAACGATGATCACGCAGAAGACCGCGGTCTTCTTGACTCCCATCACCCCGCCGATGACCAGCATGTTGGGGAGCGATAGGGCCGGGCCTTTTCCCATCCCTGAACCGATCAGACCCTGCAGGATGGGGACCTCTGTTAGTGTGGCAAAATACATGAGCGCCCCCGAGACCGAAGCGAACAGATTGGCCCACAGGGAATTGCCCCCCACCAGGGATGCGATGGTGTGCTCCGGGATCAGGGCCGGGTGCCCGGGCCTTCCCAGCATGAACCCCGCCACCAGGACACCCGCGCCCAGCAGGGGGAATATCTGTTTCATGAACCCCCACGTCGACTGGACCCACATGCCTCTCTCTTCCCTAATAAACCAGTTTTTCAGCATAAACCCCAAGATGACAAGGAGCCCGGCCGTGACGTACCATTTGACCGCAAACAGGGCGGGCCACAGTCCGGTGGATCCCTGGGCCGGTTTGGCAAAGGCGGCGAAGATGAGAATCAGGACCAGGGTGAGGATGAACAAGGCATCCTGAGTGAGGGTCCGGCCTTTGTCTTCCTCATCCGGCAGGTATATCTGGCCGGTCGTCCGTTCGGCGTCGTCTTTTCTGAAAATAAAGGCCATGAGAAGACCGGTGATAATAGCAAAAACCACCGCGCCGATGGCCCGGGCCAATCCCAGCTGCCAGCCCAGGATCCGGGCGGTTAATACGATGGCCAGGAGATTGACGGCGGGACCTGAATAGAGAAAGGCCGTGGCCGGACCTATGCCGGCACCCCGCGTATAGATCCCGGCAAAGAGGGGAAGCACCGTACAGGAACATACCGCCAGAACCGTTCCGGAAACCGAGGCGACCGAATAGGAAAGAATCTTCCGGGCCGTGGCCCCGAAATATTTGAACACCGATGCCTGCGACACAAAAATGGCAATGGCTCCCGCAATAAAGAAGGCGGGAATCAGGCAGGTCAGCACGTGCTCCCGGGCATATTCCTGAAGCATCATGAAGGCCTCGAGGCCCGATTGGCGGATGACGGGGTTTGCCCAGGGAATGGCGTAGGCGGCCGAGAAGGTGAGCAGAATGATAAGGATTTTATGCCGTTCTTTCATTGATAACGACCTTTAGGGATTCTAATATTGATATTTAGGAATTTAACGGCCACAAAAAAAGAGGCCTATCTTTTACAGACCTCTTCTCGATGGATGTGAGGGATCTTTTCGATGATCTCTTTCACCTCGGCCTCATCCTCCATCCAGTGCCGGAGATTTCCCAAAAGCGTCGCCACATAAGGCGATTTGCTCCCGTCTGTAAGATGGTAATCGACCCAAAGGCCATCTTTCCTGAAGTCGACCAGGCCTGCTTCTTCAAGTATCTTCAGACTCTTGGAAACCGTGGGCTGCGAAACCTGCAAGGCCTCGCGCATCTCACACACGCACATGGTCTTGTGCTGGAGCATCTTGACGATCTTGACCCGGTTCGGATCGGACAGGGCCTTCATCACCTTAATGAATTCTTTCATTGGCCATCCCTTTTGTATTCATTTTTAGTAATATATTGGCATGAAGACCCACTGTCAAGATTTTTTTGCAGGGAACATTCAACCCATATTTGGAACAACAGCACATTTATTGAGTCGGACAGAGAGAGACAGGTGTAAAGGATGGCATCATTATCCTGAACAGCTTGCAGATTTTGCTTTGCAGTTCAAGAAGAATCAGAAGTCGAGAGGGCTTTTGGCCTCTTTGATGGTTTGGCTCTTGATGGTATGTGTATAGATCATGGTCGTTCGCACATCGCTGTGCCCAAGGAGTTCTTGAATCGTGCGGATATCGTAATTGGCCTGCAATAGATGGCTCGCAAAACTGTGACGGAAGGTATGGGCCGAGGCCCGCTTTGGGATTCTCGATTTGTTCACCGCCCTTTTTATCGCCTTTTGAAGGTGGGTTTCGTGAAGATGATACCGCCTGAGGACCTTTTCATCACGCACAAAGGTTAATGATTTTGCAGGGAAAAGCCATTGCCAAACCAGTTCTTTGGCAGCATTCTTATATTTTTTCCCCAACAAGTCAGGGAGAAAGACCCCGGCACACCCTGAATTGAGATCCTGTTGGTGCAGTTCAATGACTGTTTGGAGGTGGCTTCTTAATTCCGGTATAAGTGTTTCAGGCAGGGGAACGGTTCTGTCTTTTTTCCCTTTACCGTCATGGACCGTTAAAATACCGGTATCAAAATTCAGGCAGCCGACCCTCAAATCCAAGCATTCAGACAGGCGAAGCCCGCACCCGTACAGCAGCTTGACCATGAGATCAAAGGGGTAAGCCAGATTGGAGATGATTTTGTCGATCTCTTCCCGGGACAACACCACAGGGATATACGGCTTTCTCTTGGCCCGAGGCACATCTTTGATTTCTCCAAAATCCCTTTTGAGTACGTGCTTGAAAAGAAACAGCAGAGCGTTAAATGCCTGATTCTGAGACGAAGCAGATACTTGCTTCTTTACCGCCAGAAAGGTCAGGAAGTCCTTCACATCTTCCGACGCTAACAATTGGGGATCTTTGCTGCGTGTATAATTTTGAAAGTGTCTGATCCATGACCGATAAGCCTTCAATGTCTTGGGCGAATAGTGTCGGAGCTTGATTTCGGCGGTTAGCTCATCGTAAACAGATACCCAACTGGCGTTCGTTAATTTTAACCCATCATTTTTTGCAGATAGGCTATTTTCATTATTTTCTATTCGTTCCACCTTATCAGACCGAACTGGCCCTGCCAATCTCTGGAATAACGATATGGCATGATAAGCCTGGTTTTGCTGTTGAGCTGTCTGTTTTTTGTCTTTCAGTTTTTCAATAAACTGAGCGATATTTTCTTTATTTGATTGATTTGGATGATATTTTTCACAGAAATCCAAATAATACCGGAGCCACTTCAGATAATGAAAATGGACACTTTTAGGGACTCCGCTTTTTTCCAAACATGCCTCATAAGAGGCCGCTATCTGAGAAGGGAGGTGTTTCATATGGGATTAAACAGCCTCTGTTTATCATGCACATATGTGTGGTATATAGATAGAAAATGAATAAACAGCCCAAGAAGTTTTGTCAAGATTTTTTATTTGATGTAGAGTAAACGGAAACCATATAATCACTTGTTAGCCTTTAAAAAGGAAGAATATGTCTTTTTCAGCACTAAGAGTTTTCAGCCAAACCGCTGAGCCAATTTAAGACGGCGACCTTCAAGGCAAGCGGAGGCGGCGAAAACCCGCAGGTTGGTGTGGGGTGATCGGAA
>ENA-OSEO01004353-OSEO01004353.1-sediment-metagenome-genome-assembly--contig:-NODE-4353-length-15053-cov-3.957465_pt1 | contig 15053 bp, 11 predicted proteins | sample MGYA00237883_ERZ534232 | MGnify/ENA metagenome assembly ERZ534232 | reverse complement strand
ACGCCACCGCCATCGACGAAGACATACCCGCCGGGGATACGCTCGGCGAGATGCGCTTCTCCATGCTCGAACTCAACGACCTGCCCGTTCTCGACGACAAAAATATGATCGGCAGGAATCCCCATTTCGCGCGCCAACTGGGCGTGGCGGTGTAATTGACGCAGCTCACCGTGAATGGGCACGAAATAGCGGGGCTTGAGCAAATCCAAGAGCAACTTCTGTTCTTCCTGGCTGGCATGGCCCGACACGTGCACCCTGGCAATGTCACTGTAGACCACATTGGCCCCCCGCTGGAACAGACGATTGATCGTCCGGTAGACCAGTTCCTCGTTGCCGGGGATGGCCTGCGCCGAAATGATGACCGTATCGCCCGGCACGATCTGCACCGATTTCGAACCGGAATACTCCCCACGCGCCATACGTGCCAATGCGGAGCTCGGCTCGCCCTGACTGCCGGTCGCGACGATAACAATCTCGTCAGGCGCGTGATCCTCCAACTCACTTACCTTGATCAGCACGCGTTTCGGGATGTCCAGATATCCCAGTTCCTCGGCCATCCGGACGTTGTCCTGCATACTGCGTCCCACGATAGCGACACGCCGGTTGTTGCGCACCGCACAGTTGATCACCTGCTGTATGCGAGAAATCAGCGATGCAAAGGTAGCGACAATCACGCGACCCGGCGCTTCGCGGAATACCTCATCGAACGCATCTTCGATCACGCGTTCCGATGGGGTGAACCCTGGTGATTCCGTGTTGGTGCTGTCGGCCATCAGCACCAGTACACCATCACCGCCCAACTGCGCCAACTTGGCGAAATCGGTCGTAACCCCACTGACCGGAGTGTGATCGAATTTGAAATCTCCCGAGTGAACGATCAAGCCGGCGGGAGTATGAATCGCCAGACCGAGGCCATCCGGGATGCTGTGGTTGACCTGGAAAAACTCGACAACGAACGGGTCAATCTCGACGGCATCGCCCGATTGGACGGTGTGATACACGACCTCTTCCTTGAGTTTGGCGCGTTTCAGCTTGACTTCCACCAAGCCGCGCGTCAACTTACTGGCGTAGATGGGAGCCGAGACGTCTTTCAGCAGATAGGGCAACGCTCCGGTATGATCCTCATGCCCATGTGTAATGATAATCGCACGGACGCGATCCTGTTTATCCAGCAGATAACCAAAGTCAGGGATAACGAGGTCGATACCCAGCATATCGTTTTCAGGGAACATCACGCCGGCATCGATGACCAGGATGTCGTCACCATATTCGATCGCCATCATGTTCTTACCGACCTCACCCAGGCCGCCCAGAGGGATGATTCTCAATACATCTGCCATACATCTCTCCTTGTTTCTTCTAACAAAAACCCCGGCGAAAACATTCACCGGGGCTCATGCGCAATGTGCCTTGAGACTCAACCTAGAGCTTTTTTACCTCAACAGCGCGAGGCCCTGTCGAAGATACATACAACGCGAACTCCACCTTGTCGCCAACCCCCAGCATGCGATACGGATCATCCACGATGGATTCGTAATGTACGAACACCGGCTCTGCCAGCTCGTCAGTCCTGATATAACCAAACCCTTTTGCCAAGTCAAAAGACTTGACAGTGCCAGTCAATTTCCGTTCCACCACAATGTTCTGCCCTCTCCGGTCAGCCACATGGCTGGACAGATCAATACTTGAATGGTTGGAAGGTTGCTCACACAGAACCGCACGCCCTCCCGTTAGCCGCACAGCCCAACAGGCAATGGTCTGCACAACACATCACGCTGACCACCAACACTTTTTTACCACAGATTGGTAAGCCTGTCAAACAGAAGTTCCGAACGCCCTCGGGTATGAGCCTTTATCAAGAACACCGGGCAGTCAAATCTAGCCGCACCAACAGGTCTGCTGCACACGAGGTCGAACGCAAGCTATACGAGAAAGGAGGGAGTTCACCACTCCCTCCTCAAGAACATTTACAGCAACTCTACGATCAATGTGGCGCAGAGAGATACTCTTCCAGGTTATCCGCAGTCACAAGGATCGTGCCTGTGTCCAAAACCTTCGACTCGGGCGGTTTTCTCTTGCCCTGGATCAGGTCGATGAGCCATTTCACCGAGAGGTCGCCCATCAGGAAAGGTCGCTGACTGACAGCAGCAGAGATGTAGCCTTCACGAATGAGTTCCGGCATTGGATCGAACACATCGAATCCAACCACAACAATTTCACCAGGCTTTTTGCCCATGGACTTGAGGGCTTCAGCAGCGACATGTGCGCCACTGGTCATGTAGATCCCCTTCAGGTCCGGGTTGGCGGTGACCACGTTCTCCACGATGTCGTATGCCTTATCCAGGTTCTCATTGTGCGCTTCGAGACCGATGATCTCGATTTCGGTGCCTTCGATGGCCTGCCGGGCGCCATCCAGGCGCTGGTTCAGGTTGAGAGCGGCCAAACCAGCCGTGATCAGAATAACCTTGCCTTTGCCATCCAAGAGATCAACCAGTGCCTGCCCTGCCATCTGCCCAGCAACGACGTTATCCGTACCAATGTACATCAAACGGTCACTATCCGGGGAGTCCGCATCGAACATGATGGTCGGAATACCGGCATCCAGTGATTTTCTGATCAGCGGGATCAGGGCCGTAGGATCATGCGCCGAGATTGCCAGACCGTCCAAGCCAGTCGCCATATAGTCTTCGATCAGGCTGATCTGCTTGTTCACATCGGCCTGTGTCGGACCGGAGAAGATCGCGTTCGCACCGGTGTCCTCTGCGGCTTTTGCGACACCCTTTTCGACGTCAGCCCAATAGGGATGACCCACGGACTTAGGCACAACCAGGATGGTCATGTCTTTCACATCCTTGCCGGCTGACTTCCATTTCGGCATCACACCAAAGGCGTCGTACAGGCTGGACCTGATGCCGGAAACGACGGCAGCACCATCGACATTTGGATCCTTTTCCGCTACGGGCTCGACTACGGCGGAGATTTCTGTGACCATACCTTCAATATCGTCAGCAGTCACCGGCGGGTCCTGGGCCAGCACCGGCATGGCGAACAGCGTAGACAACATGGAGACCACGATCAAGATAGCGAACGCCTTGTGAATTCTCACGATTTACCCTCCTTAGTAGAGCTTCTGGTTTCAATACGACATCACCATGTGACCTGTCACGTGTCCGGGGCAGATCACCCCCTTAAGTCACCCCTCCCCATTTGCGTGATCCGACTGCCCTCCCTTCAATTCAGCGCGTTTATTCAACCACACAGGTACGCCATTTGGAACGGTGCTGTGGCTACGCCTGTGCATACCGCCAAACCAATCCGGACCGATTCAGGGTGTAACGATCACCTTCAATGCCTCGCCGCTCCTCAACAGACGAATCCCATCGTGAATTTGTTCGAGCGGCAGACGGTGAGTGATCAGCTTCTCCAATGGAAGCGTACCTGATTCCAGGACTTTGAGCGCCCTGGGAAACAGAGTATTGTCGAAGATATAGCTGCCCAACACATCGAACTCATTGTCGGTGATAGCGAATTGGCGGAATGTGGTTTCAGCGCGAGCATTGACGCCAAACAGCAGGATTTTGCCACCTCGGCGCGTGACTTGCATGGCCTGGCCGAACAATGCCCCCACTGCATCCACCACAATGTCAGCGCCACGCGGGGTCAGCCCCATAACGACATCTCGCAGATCCTGTTCCTTTGGGTTCACGACGGCATCGACACCCAGGTTGGCGACATATTCGCGGCGGCCATCGGCCGGCTCCGAGACAATGATGCGCCCTGCCCCGCACATTTTCGCGAGCAGGATAAACAGCGTCCCAATCGGTCCCGCTCCCAGGATGGCGACGGAGTCACCGGGCTGGATGCCGACCCGCCCGACACCGTGCAGAGTGACGGCGAGGGGCTCACCCATTGCCGCAATCGCCGGAGGGACCCGTGTGTCCACTTTGAATACGGCCCGTGCGGGCGCAACGTTGTACCCGGCAAAGCCTCCATCGAGAAAAATCCCGAGGGTCGTACGGTTCTCGCACATATTGGTCCGACCGCTTTGGCAGAAATAGCAGTAGCCGCAGCGCAGGTCCGGCGAGATGATGACGTGATCGCCCGGCACAACATGCCGGACACTATTCCCCACTGCAAGGACCTCACCGGTATATTCATGCCCCAGTATGGCGCCCACCGTTGCCGGATGCCCAGGGGGTACATTTAGGATCTGAATATCGCTACCGCAAACGCTGGCTGCCGTCACCCGGAGCAAGACATCATCGCTGTTTTTTACCGCAGGAATCGGGCGTTCCTGCAGCTCCAGTTGGCCATCGCCCATGAATGCGGCAGCAAGCATTGTTTTCCCCATGAATGATCCTCCTCTTCGAGACTGCTGATTTCACGGTAAACACTCCAGTGCACAAGTTGTTTGCCAGGGCAAACTGTCTGCACACTCCGGATTCGCTAGCTGAACTTGATGACAACCTTTTCCGAACACCAGCCCGGCATCCAGAAGAAACTCAAATCTTCTTTCCCTGCAGCCACGTCATACGCTACGTCACCGGTCACGGTTTCGCCCGGTTTCAAGGATCCGGAGTCCATCGGGTTATCGAGATAGGCACTGTAGGAGATCTCGATCACTTTCCCTTCACTATCATTCAGATAGAAGTCAAATGGGATAATCGCGAAGTTTTTTTGCGTTGTCTCGTTAGTGACCGACAAAGTCAGGACCACCAGATCTTTTCCCCCTGATCCCTCACCCAGCTTGCGGTCTACGTTATCGACCGATACGGACACCTCACACACCGTCACTTTTTCGCCCTGGGTGAAGACCGAATCCTCTTCGACTGTCAGAGGTATGCGGGTGGGTTTGGTGAACTCGCCCTTATCCGCCCGCTTATAATCGGACCGCCTAAACACATCACAGCCAGTAAGCGCCAGAGAACCCAGGAACAACAAGCCGATCAATATCGCCGACAGGTAAGCACCTCGCCTGCTCATAATTTCCGCTCCTTCCGCCCGCGTAGATTTGAGTGTGTCCCTGGTCGGCACCAGAAACACCTGCTTCAAAGGGTCGTCCGCCACAGGCAACCCTACATCAGATCGCCTTGCTGCGCTGCCGGAGAACGTCCAGCGTCACCGCTGCGACGATCACCAATCCGATGACCACCGTTTGCCAGTAGACCGAAACACGTAACAAAATCAGCGCATTTCTGATAACGCCCATCATTGCCGCTCCGATCAGCGTCCCGAAGACGGTACCTTCGCCGCCGGCGAGGCTGGTCCCGCCGATGACAGTCGCCGCGATGACATCCAGCTCCCACCCCGTACCGTTGTCGGCCTGGGCGGAGCTCAAACGAGCGATCAGAATGACTGCAGAAATGGCCGAAACGAAACCCGTAATCGTGTAGGCCAACATGAGCGTTCTGTTGACGTTGATACCGGACAAACGCGCAGCCACCGGGTTGCTGCCGATACAATAGAGATACCTGCCGGAGGTCGTGCGCGACAGGAAAATGTGTCCCAGAATCAGCACCACAGCCATGACGAAAACCGGCACGGGGATTGGGCCGACATAGCCCTGTGCGATCCACAAGAACTCATCAGGAAATGGCTGAATCGGGTACCCACGGGTAATGACGAGAGCCAACCCCCGCGCAATACCCATCGTACCCAATGTCGCGATGAAAGGAGGGAGGCCAATCCATACGACGAGCGAACCATTGACGAAACCGACGAGAATGCCAACCAACAAACCGACAAAAATTGAAAACCAGACCGTGTACCCATCGACCAACATCCAGCCTGTCACACAGCCGGCAAAGCCCACAATCGAACCCACCGACAGGTCGATACCCGCAGTGATGATCACCATTGTCATCCCCACGGAAATGATAGCGGTCATCGAGAACTGGCGCACGACATTGGTCAGGTTGTCAACGGTCAGGAAGTATGGAGAAACGAGCGACAACACAGCACATAGCAGGAAAAAGATGACCAGAATACTTGCCTCCTTGAAAGCGAGTATTCTGCGCAAGACGCCTCCGCCGTCCCGCCTTGGCTTCAATGGCGCTTTAGATCCATCGTGAGTCGGATTTGCCGGTTTACTCGACTGCTCTGCCATACGTTACTCCTTTCCTTGCTTCGAGAAAGAATCAGGATAAATGATTGCTCTTCCGGTCCAGTCACAGGTGGGCTGGCAAACGCGTGTATCCGTGTGACACACGAAGCAGACGATTATATCACTTCCAGTCTCCCGCGCTGGCCCGTCGCACACAGCATGATCTTCTCCTGGGTCGCTTCCTCTCGCGAAAATTCTCCCTTGACCCTGCCGCTGTCCATCACCAGGATACGATCGCTCATCCCGAGTACTTCGGGGAGCTCAGAGGATATCAGGATAATGCCCACACCTTGCCTGGCAAACTCGCCCATCAGCATGTGAATCGCCACTTTGGCGCCGACATCGATGCCACGCGTCGGATCATCCAGAATCAGTACCTTAGGTTTGATAGCAAGCCACTTGGCCAGAACGACTTTCTGCTGGTTGCCGCCACTGAGATCGCCAACGATCTGTTCCTGGCTTGCCGTTTTGATTTGCAGAGCAGCGATACTTTCATCCGTCAGCAAGCGTTCCGCAGTGCGATCGATGAATCCCACATTCGCCAGCTTCGGCAACACGACCGCAGAGGTATTGATCCGCATAGCAAGGCCCAAAAACAGCCCCTGCTGTTTGCGGTCTTCAGGAACAAAGCCTATTCCGGCAGCTACCCCATCCTGAGGTGACTGGATGTTGGTCTTCTTCCCACCCACCCAGACTTCTCCGGAGGTTGGCCGGTCGGCCCCGAAAATGCACCGGACCAATTCAGTGCGTCCCGCCCCCAACAACCCGGCGATGCCGAGGATTTCCCCGCTGTGAAGGGTAAAGGATACATCATGGATCACGCCATGCCGCGAAAGGTTCTTGACTTCCAGAAGCGGGCCACCGATCTCGGCTTCCGTCTTGGGGAACAGATCATCCAGGGTCCGTCCGACCATCATGCGAATCACCTCGCGCGGTTCGAGCTCGGATGTCTCGCGCGTCCCGATCAATTCGCCGTCCCGCAGAACGGATATGCGGTCGGATATCTCGAACACCTCTTCGAGATTGTGGGAAATGTAGATAAACGTAATGCCCTTGGCCTGCAACCGCCTGATGGCGGCGAAGAGCGTATCCACTTCGGATTCTGCGAGTGCGGACGTCGGCTCGTCCATGATGATGATGTCTGCGTTCATGGACAGTGCCTTGGCGATCTCGGTACTCTGTTGCTGCGACACGTTCAGATCGCGCACCAGGCGCGAGACATCGATATCCACACCGAGATCATCAATGAGGACCTGCGCATCCCTCCGTATTCGTTTGCGGTCGATGATGTGCAAGAATTTGGAGTGGGGCTCTCGGCCAATGAAGATATTCGCCTCGGCCGAAAGATGAGGAGCCAGCGTGAACTCCTGGTAGATGATGGAAATGCCCAGTTGCTGCGCATGAGCCGGATTTTCGATTTCGACGGGTTTACCACGGAGCAGGATTTCGCCCGCATCCTTTGTGTAGGCGCCCGAAAAAATCTTCATGAGAGTGGACTTGCCTGCACCGTTTTCTCCAACCAGGGCATGAATTTCTCCCGGCCTGACCGCCAAACTGACATTATTCAGTGCACGAACACCCGGGAATGACTTGCAGATACCACGCGTTTCCAGAATGAATTCGTCTGACACACTCATTCCTCCTCGAAATACAGCAGAAAAGACGATGATTCAAGAACTGCAAGATGCATCTTACCCATATTCGGATATTGTCAGGGGATTTGGGTGACCGCTTGACCTCCGCACAATGCCTGAACGACACCATCCGCATTCTACGGCGCGCACGAGGAATCCGCAACACGCCTTTTTGCGAACTCCGGCGTCAGATCAGTCTATCCGGCATCGATAAAAACGCATGGCGGTTGTCAAGTCGCCTGACCCAATTCCAACGAGGAACCGTGTTATCAACTGCAGCCAGTGAAGCCAGTAAAACGATTTACAGGATGTGAAAATTATGATACCACTAAGTGATGCCTTTGTCAAGCATTTTTTTGACATATCACCGTGAACGCGTACAATGGCCGCTACCTGGATAATCAGGAGCGGCTCAGTTTCTAGAACGGAGTATGGCATGCGATGAGAGCGACGATAAAACAAGTGGCTGCCGCCGCCGGGGTTTCGCCGGCGACCGTCTCGAACGTTGTCAACAACACCCGCTTCGTCAGCCCCGAGCTGTGTGACCGGGTGTACAAAGCGATGCATGCGCTGCACTACGAACCCAATGCGCTCGCACGGAGCCTGCGGAACCAACGGACCTGCACGATCGGAGTCATTGTTCCCGATATCGCAAATCCCTTCTATGGTACGTTGTCCACGGCAATCGAAGCGAAAGCTCGTGAGGCAGGATACACGGTAATGGTCTGTATTACCCACTATGATTTGGAACTCGAGTATGCCGAGATCAAAACACTGCTAAGCAAACAGGTTGACGGGATAATCATTGCCTTCTCGGCTGATAACCTGACCGCAGTGAAGTATGCCCAAGGGCATCGCGTGCCAGTGGTTGTCGTTGACTGGTTTGTAGATGACAAATCGCTCGATGTTGTGACCGCGGACAATCGCCAAGGCGGATATCTGGCGGCACGACACCTGTTAGATCTCGGACATCGCGATATTGCTTATGTCACGGGTCGTCTGGACGGTATGCCAACGATCGAGCGGCTGGCCGGTTTCCATAGGGCAATGGCCGAGGCCGACATCCAAACACCCGAATCATGGATAATTCACTATCCCAGGTTTGACTTCACACATGCCAGGGAGACGGTTCGGCTCCTGCTCGATACGCAAAAACCACCAACCGCGGTCTGTTTTGGCAACGACTACATGGCACTGGGAGGCCTGAGCGCCCTACACGAAGTCGGGCTGCGCGTACCTGAAGACATTTCGATCGTTGGGTTCGATGATATTTGGGTATCATCTCTATCCAATCCGACATTGACCACAGTCCGACAACCTACGGCCAGGCTTGGAGAGGAAGCTTTCTCCATACTTTGTGCGCACATGACCGAGGCGGATAGCTCCACGGGGCAACGGGTAACCCTGGATGTCGCGCTGATCGCACGAGATTCCTCGGGCCCACCCCGAAACTAAGTCGGCCTCCTCCGCAAACCGGCCATCCGCGGACTGACCTTGATGGCGAGTGCGTTGACCAACCGTACTCTCTCTCGTTGTACATCCGCCCTGTCCTGGCAAGACCCAGGCAAGAAAAACGCCCGCTTCGGGCGAGGAGCGGGCGTAGACTAAGCATCAATGAACGATCAGGCGAGACCTGCTTCACGGCGCAGGACGTCGGCCTTGTCCGTTTTCTCCCACGGCGCATCGATATCGTCCCGGCCAAAGTGGCCGTACGCCGCGGTCGCATGATAGATGGGCCGCCGCAGGTCCAGGTCTCGAATGATCGCGGCAGGCCGCAGATCGAAGTGCTTGTTGATCAGACCGAGGATGACATCATCAGCGACCTTGCCTGTGCCGAACGTCTCGACCATCACAGACAGCGGACGGGCGACACCGATAGCATAGGACACCTGAATCTCGAAACGCTCCGCCAGCCCCGCTGCGACCACGTTCTTGGCAATGTAACGCGCCATGTACGCACCAGAACGGTCCACTTTCGTGGGGTCTTTTCCGGAGAACGCACCGCCACCGTGCCGCGCGACTCCACCGTAAGTATCCACAATGATCTTGCGCCCGGTCAAACCGGCATCACCCAGTGGGCCGCCAGTTACGAAACGACCGGTGGGGTTGATATAGTATTTGGTGTTCGCGTCGAGCAGATCCGCGGGCACAACCGCATTGATGACATACTCCTTCACGTCGGCCTCGATCTGCTCGAGCTTGACCTTGGCGTCGTGCTGCGTGGCGATCACCACGGTATCCACCCGTACCGGCTTGCCATAGCTGTACTCCACCGTGACCTGAGATTTCCCATCCGGCCGCAGATACGGCAGGATCTTCTCTTTGCGGACTTCCGCCAGCCGGCGGCACAGCTTGTGGGCCAACGCAATGGACAGTGGCATATACTCCGGCGTCTCGTCGCAGGCGAAGCCGATCATCATGCCCTGGTCACCGGCACCGATCGCCTCGATCTGCTCGTCCGTCATCTCGCCGCGCTTGGCTTCGAGCGCCTTGTCGACACCGAGAGCGATGTCCGCCGACTGTTCTTTTATGGAAACGATCACGCCACACGTATCGCAATCGAACCCATACTTCGCACGGGTGTACCCGATATCGCGAATTGTCTCACGGGCCAGCTCTGCAATGTCCACGTAAGTAGACGTCGTGATCTCTCCCATGACGACGATCAGCCCAGTCGTCGTGGCGACTTCGCAGGCAACGCGCGCATTCGGGTCGTTAGTGAAAATCGCGTCCAGCACGGCGTCCGATATCTGATCGCAGATCTTGTCGGGGTGCCCCTCAGTCACCGACTCCGACGTGAAGAACAACTGGGGCGCAGTCATAAATGTAGTACTCATGATCCTCTAAAAAACCTCCTTATTTTCGTATACGACAAGCGCATTTCGTCAACGCAAGTTTTCTTTGCAAGCGTGGGGCCGGAGGCTAACGGCGCACCAGGTAAATTCGGCCATCGCCATCCTCTTCCCAACCAAGTACATAACGCTCCTGCAACCAGGCCACGTAATCGGACAAATATACCGAGAACCGGCTGTCGCGCCACAACACCACCGCCGCAGGAGCGAAGTCTTCCGTTGCCCGCATCAGATCTGCCACCGTAAGTTGCCCGCTGGCAATCCGCACCACGGAACAATCGATCAGATTCGGCGGAACGCGCCGGTCCGCATAATAGGCCAGCAGCGGCTCGTCGGTAAGCACGTAGTCGTCGGGAGCGGTCCGCTGCCGGAGGAACGCAATCGCTGCGGCGGCGGCAGCGCTATCCGGTGCGCGACCACGCCGCGCATCTTCGACGAGTATCCCCGGAAGATCGTACCCGTACATCCCCACTGCAACGAACAGCAGCACCAGCAGCGCTGTGCCCTGGGCCGTCCGCCCCGTCTGCCACCCAGCGTGCAACAACTGGTAGAGTCTGCCCACCGCAACACCAGCTCCCACCGCCAGCGGGAACAAGACAGGACTAAGCAGGTGCGGCCACAGCGGCGCGTAGCCGAGCAGGACGAGCAGGACGATCGCCGTCCACAGCGTCCACACGAACGCATCGTTCCGCGAACGGAAGGCCAGGGCAACGGCGCCCGCGATTCCGAGCGCGGTTAGCCCGCGGTTCAATGCGATATTGAAATTGTCCCACACCAGATATCGCCCCACCAGCAGGGCGTTTGCCGTCCAGTCCGGCACAAACGTATCCTGCTGTGTCCGCAGCAAGACCACCACCTGATCGAGCAGCGGGCGCGTGGGATATGCCCACAACACGATAGCCAGCGGTGCAAGGACGGGCACACCCAGCGCCAGCGCACTCCATGCGACCCGGCGAAGAGCGGGTCCCCATGCCTGCCGACCTACCCACACACCATCCAGATCGCGCAACAGCACCAGGAACACGATAACCGGCGCGACCAGTCCCGCAGTCAGTTTCAGTAATATACCCCAGGCCAGAATCAGCCCGCAGCCCACCAACCAGCGCCACCGTCCACTTCGTTCGTAGCGGACCGCCATCCACAGCGCGAGACACGACAGCCCCAACGAAGGGATATCGGCAATGATCACCCGTGATAACATATAGAAATGGGGCGCTAGCGCCAAGACGATCACGGCAGCGCAACCCGCCAGACGTCCCCCCCATTCACGGGCCAACAGCCCAACCCCCAGCAGACCCAACGTTGCGTAGAAGACGATCACCGCCCGCCCGGCCGGCAATGAATCGCCCAACACCCGGAAGGCCCACTGCAACGAAACGATGAACAAGGGCGGGGCCATCGAGAAGACGTCCCCATACAACTGCTGGCCCTCGGCCACACTGCGGGCTGTGAGAGCGTAGACGCCCTCATCCCAATCCCAGCGGTAGCCATCCAGATGCCAACATTGCCAGACTGCAAACAGCAACACGAGTGCAACCAGACCACCCCAGAAGAGGCGATCCCGCGACGCCAGCATTGACCTCATTGTCCCTGCGACGCCGCCCCGGCCATGATCGCGAATGCGATGAAACCGAAGTACGCCAGCATGGCGAGAATCATCAGTCCGAAAACCAACGCACCACCGCCGATACCCAGCCAGGACAACAGGCGAGTGCGGTCGGCATCCACGGAATCTTTCGCCGACAGCAGGCCGACCAAGCCCAACACGATCGGCACAACCGGCAGGCAATAGTACCCCATGTTGCAGGTCACGCAGGGGATCGCGACCATCGCCCCTGCCGTCACCGCCACTACCGCTGTCAGGTCGTACGAGTTGCCCATGAAAGTGACCTGTGGGCGGTGTACCGCCTCCGCAGATTCCAGAGGCACCGGTCCCGCCAGCGCAGGGACTTCTGCGACCGGCTCTGCAGACTGCGGATTCTCCGCTACCACTCCTTCAGGGACAGAGCCTTCAGGCATCAGCCGCTTATCTTCCTCATTCATCTGATCCTCCTTACACACAAAGGAGAGGCCGTGGTCGGACGGCACACATCCTACGGCGTTACAGTTCCGGAGGGTTGTTTACGTGCCCTCTTCCCAGGAATCCAGATACCTGGCCTGCTCGTCGGTCAGCGTGTCGATCTCGATCTTCATCGCCTGTAGCTTGAGCCGGGCGATTTCCTCGTCGATTTCGCGGGGGATGACATAGACTTTGCGTTCCAACGCCTTCCCCTGCACGACCATGTATTCCGCACCGAGCGATTGGTTGGCAAAAGACATGTCCATCACACTGGCGGGGTGTCCCTCCGCGGCGGCCAGGTTGATCAGCCGGCCATCGCCGAGCAACGAAATGCTCCGGCCATCGGGCATGATGAACTCCTCGACGAATGGACGGGCCATACGCCGTTCGGCCGCCATCTCGGCTAACGCCGGGATGTTGATCTCGACGTTGAAATGGCCCGAGTTGGCGACGATGGCACCGCTCTTCATCACTGCGAAGTGCTGCCGGTCCAACACACTCGTGTCGCCAGTCGAGGTCACGAAGATATCGCCGACCCTGGCGGCCTCCAGCATGGGCATGACGCGGAATCCGTCCATCACCGCTTCCAACGCACGCATCGGGTCTATCTCGGTGACGATGACGTTGCTGCCCATGCCACGTGCGCGCATCGCGATCCCCCGGCTGCAATAGCCATAGCCGGCGACCACGAAAGTGCGGCCTGCCAGCAGCAGGTTCGTCGCCCGGATGACGCCGTCGATGGTGGATTGGCCCGTACCGTAGCGGTTGTCGAACAAGTGCTTGGTCATCGAGTCGTTCACAGCGAGCACCGGGAAACGCAACGCCCCGGATTTCTCCATCGCGCGCAAGCGGATGACACCGGTGGTCGTCTCTTCGGTCCCGCCGATGACGTCCGCGAGCTGATTGAGCCGCTCCTTATGCAACGTCGAGACCAGGTCCGCGCCATCGTCCATGGTGATGTTGGGACGATGATCGAGCGCAGCGTTGATGTGCGCGTAGTAGGTTGCGTTGTCCTCACCCTTGATCGCGAAAGTCGAGATGCCGTGATCGGCGACCAGACAGGCGGCGACATCGTCCTGCGTGGACAGCGGGTTAGAGGCGCACAACACCAGGTCCGCCCCGCCGGCCTTCAGCGTGATCGCCAGATTGGCGGTCTCGGTGGTGACATGCAGACAGGCTGACAAACGGATGCCAGCCAACGGCTTCTCCGCCTCGAAACGGTCACGGATCAGGGCCAACACCGGCATATCCCGCGCCGCCCAGGCGATGCGGCGTGCTCCTTCCGGAGCCAGGCTCAGGTCTTTCACATCATGTTTGACGGTCATGCGTTGTTCTCCTTAGCAAATGTTAATAGGTGTTTCAGGACAGGCTCGTAGGTTCTGTCCGTTCCGAACTCCGCTCTGAAACGGTGGACAAATTCGGGCAATGTGAAGGTGTGGTTCTGCGTGCCGTGCTGTTCGAGCACGTAGGCGGCGACCAGGCTCCCCAGGCGGCCGGCGACAGGCCACGGATAACCGTGCACACAACCCTTCAGGATGCCGGCGCGGAAGCCATCGCCGACCCCGGTCGGCTCGGCCAGCGTGCGTGGGACGACGATCGGAATCTCGTAGCGTTCGCCTGCGGACAGGATCAGCGAGCCTTCCGCTCCCTGGGTGATGATAACCGTATCGGCCAGGTCGGTGATCTCGTCCAGCGACAGCCCGGTCTTCTTCTCGATCATGCCAAACTCGTACTCGTTGACGACCAGCACGGCCGCTCCGCTGATCCCTTCACACAGGCTTTCTGCGCTCAGGCGGACAATCTGCTGGCTGGGGTCATAGAGATACGGGATGTCCAACTCGTGACATTCGCGGACATACTGCACCATCGCCGCGGGGTCATTGGGCGAGATCACGGCCATCTCGATCGAAGCGGGATCCTGATCCTTGAAGGTGCGCTTCTCGATGCCCAGGATGAAACCGAAATCGCCGATCCGGTTGACCAGAAAGGCCTTGATGGCCGCGGCATTGGCCGAGGGCCGGGTATACCAGAAGCCGATCAGCAGGTATGAGGTGAGGCCCACCCCTTCCCAGCCGAAGAACAGCTGCACCAGGTTGTCCGAGGTGACCAGCATCAGCATGAAGAAGGTGAACAGGCTGATGAAGCTCATGAAGCGCGGGATCGAGGGGTCGTGGGCCATGTAGCCGACGGAATAGACGTGGATCATCGCCGACACGAAGGTGACCATCAGCACCATGACCGCCGACAGCGTGTCCCACTTGAGCGCCCACGACACCTCGAAGGTGCCCGACGTCATCCAGGTCAGCAGATGCACGGTGCCGGCGTTCTTGTTGACGACGACATCGACGAAGACGAAGACGGCGGCGACGGCGGCCAGCAGAAGGGAACCGCAGGAGGCCGCCTGC
>ENA-OSEO01004351-OSEO01004351.1-sediment-metagenome-genome-assembly--contig:-NODE-4351-length-15065-cov-6.492594_pt1 | contig 15065 bp, 10 predicted proteins | sample MGYA00237883_ERZ534232 | MGnify/ENA metagenome assembly ERZ534232 | reverse complement strand
GTGTGGATCGAGTATGGGGGCAATCATCGTTTGGTCAACAACACGATCTACCAGCCGGTGGGGGATGCGGTCCTGATATCGGGCAGCTCCATCAGCAATGTGACCCTGTATAATAATATCCTGTGGGTAGATACGGGCCATGCCATCACCGTCGCATCAGGCAGCCAGGCCGGACTCGTAAGCGATTATAACCTCTTTTATTTGGGAGCGGTGGACGACGATAACGATCATATCGGAAGATGGCTGGGCGCTTCTAAATCCACCCTTGCGGACTGGCGCAGCGCCACATCCCAGGATGGGAAAAGTCTGGCGGGCGATCCCCTTTTCCTCGACATCGACGGAGCGGACAACGTGTTCGGCGGATTGACGATTTCAGAAGGGAGCGGGAAAGATGACAACTTTAATCTCAGGGCCAATTCTCCGGCAATCGATGCCGCCGACGCCTATGTGGCGTCACGCTTTGATATCTTGGGCCGTCCGCGCAAAGATGATCCCAGCACCGCCAATATCGGATTGGGGTGGGATCTGTTCGTCGAAACCGATATGGGCGCATCTTCGTTTGTCGAAAGCGGTGCAGCCAAAAACTGGAGGTCCGGAAACAGCTACTGGAATTACACCCTGCCTTTTAGCTTTTCCTTTTACGGTAAGACCTATACGAGCGTCCAGGTATCCAGCAACGGCTTTCTCCATTTTGAGGGACCGGACACGCCTTACGGTGATGCCAACTCCTTAGAGGAGCTGATCCGCAACGTGCGCATCGCTCCCCTCTGGGATAATCTGCGCACCAGTTCGACCGGGGGCGACATCTTTATCAATGAATCGGTTGCCGGTCAGGTGACCATCCGCTGGAAAGGGCAGCAGGAGGTGACAGGTGCAGAGGTGAATTTTGCGGTGATCCTGTTTGCAGAAGGTTCGTTCCGGTTTGACTACGGGCCGGGCAACCAGGAACTTAATCCGGTGAACGGTCCCACCGTGGGCGTTTCCGCCGGAAATGGCTTTACCTATGTGGTTTCCACTTATAACGCTCAGCCTAATCTGGCTAATGCCGACTCCCTGCTGTGGGCGCCGGCGCCGGGCCTGAGATATTACGACATCGGAGCGTTTGAGTTCCAGGGGGATTCGAGCGATGTGACGCCGCCAAGGGTGGCCGCCGTCCGCCATGAGCTGGGAGATATGCCGGCCTCGATCCCGCCGCCGGGGGCGACCGGATCAACGGACTATGCCTTTAGAACCATCCGGGTGGATTTTAGCGAGTCCCTGGACGGCATCAGCGCCGGGAGCGTGGCCAACTATGAACTCCGAGGCGCCGGCGCGGACGGGGTTTTCGGCAACAGCGACGATGGGCTCTATGGACTGAGCCCCTACTACTCCTTTCCGGAGACGAACCTGGTGCTTCAGATCGTTTCCGGCGCGCTGCCCGACGGTCTTTATCGTTTGACCTTGTCGGGGACCCGGGCCATTTATGATACGGCCGGAAATCCTCTGGACGGCAATGGGGACGGTACGGGCGGAGACAACTATGTGCACTATTTCAGGATCGACCGGTCGTCCAACGCCGCGCCGGAGGCGTCTGACTCAATCGTGACCGTGGACGAGGATGCTTCGGTGCTCATAGTGCTGACCGGATCGGATGCGGATGGCGACACCCTTGCATACAGCCTTTTGAGCCCGCCGGCCTACGGGAGCCTTTCAGGGTTTGGACCGGGGGCTGCGCCGGGAACCTATGAAGTGATTTATACGCCGGCGGCCGACTACAACGGACCGGACGGTTTCAGCTTTCAGGTGGACGACCGCAAGCTGGGCCTGGATGAGGGGTGGGCGTCGATTACGGTGACGGCGGTCAACGATGTACCAATGGCTTTAGATCAGGCGGTTGCACTGCCGGCGAACACATCCCGAATTATCGTGCTTCAAGGTGAAGATCCGGAAACGCAGGCCTCAGGGCTGGAATATTCCATTGTCGATGAGCCTGGTCATGGCGCTTTGGTGTCCCTCGGCGTCAACGTGTGGGAATACACGCCGGCTGCAGGCTATGCAGGCGTAGACGGTTTTAGCTTTGTGGTGACGGACCGGGGGGATCCGGACGGGGAGCTGTTGAACGCCTTGACGAGCGATCCGGCAACAGTTGGCATCACGATTTTTACGATAGACCTGAACCAGCCACCGGTGATCGAGACAATTGCCGATCAAGGCGTTGATGAAGGCAGTCTGCTCGGTTTTACGGTTATCGCAGACGATCCGGATGCCGGCGACGGTCTCACGTTCAGCCTGGACAGTGCACCGGAGGGAGCGGTCATCGATCCGGCCACCGGCGTATTTACCTGGACGCCGCCGGATGGACCTCTGGTTGCTGAGGTGACGGTGCGGGTGACGGACGATGCGGCTTCCCCGCTTTTTGACACGCAAACCTTCAGCGTTACGGTCAACAACGTGGCCCCTGTCGTGACGATTTCAGGGGAAGAGAAGGCCTATACCGGCGAGCCCTATGAACTGTTCCTTTCCGCCGTAGATCCGGGAAGCGACACCATCACAGGCTGGAGCATTGACTGGAATGACGGGACGGTGACGGAGGTTCCAGGAAACCCTGCTTCCGTGCTTCATACCTATACGGCGCCGCTGCCGTTGTCCGGTGATTTTGACGGGGACGGGGATGTAGATGGCGTCGACGCACTTGGCCTTGTGCTCAAGTACCGTCGCGGTGAGGCGGATGAAGACGCTCTGGCGACGTTTGCCGCTCAGTTCGGGCGCATCGGCTGGGATGCCTACCAGGTGACGGCTACGGCCACGGACGAGGACGGGACCTACCTTTCCAATACCCTGCCGGTGGTGGATCCGCCTCCGCCGGAAGATGCCATGCCGGCCGTGATCACGGCGCCGGCGGATTTTAGAACCGGTCCCACTAAAGCAGCGTCCGTCGGTCCGAAGACGGCGGCTGGTCCGCCGCCAGGCGGGTGGCAGGCTCGAACGTTTCTCTTTAACGGTTTTGGGAGGGCAAATTGGTGGGAGCGGCCTTCCGAAGTCAAGCCGGCTGAATATGCCCCCCGCGATTTTACCCTGGATGTGAGCTTGGTCAATCTTGACGGCGACATTGATGACGATGACGCATTCGATTTTGAGATCATGCCGAAAACCGAGCGCCGGCCCATGACGTCATGGATCAAGGCCTTTGTAGGTGATCTATCCGACTTTGATGATGCCATCGGTCCGAACAGCGATATCCAGATTGTATTGTCCGAAGGAGATGAATTTAAGAAAAAGGATTGATTTCATGCGAAAAATCATAGTCATGCTGATCATAGCCGGGATCTTTCTATGGAGCACAGCTGTCCACGCCGCGCTGGTGTTTAACGCTGATTTCGCCCGCGACGGCGTATACGAAAACGCCTGGCCGCTCATGGCCGGGCAGGTTGTATCCGTTGACATTTATGTTTCAGGGGTGCCGGCTCCGGGTTTAATTAGCATGGGTTTTAAGCTGGAGTATGACGCCGACAAAATAGAGGTGGTGGCTGCCGCCGTAGACCAAATTAATTGGCCGATCGATTTTCTCAAGACGGACATTCCGGGCGAAATAGAAATGACCGGAACGTTCGTTCCGGGTCCAAGTGAGAATGAGGGGCGCAAAGGAGATCATATTCGACTCGGGACCATTACGCTTCGCTGCGTCAGCGATGGAATGTCCGTGCTGAATCTGCAGGACCGGGAAGGCGATTGGTTCGTTTTATTCGACGAAGATGGGGGTTATCCGATTGTTCTTGACGGCGACATCGGGACTGGGATCCTTGTGGCTACGATTCGGCCTCCGGTTCTGGGGGATGTGAACGGCGACGGATCGGTGGATCTGGCCGATGCAGTCCTGACGCTCCGCAAGATGGCGTTGATTCATGAGGGTTACCTCCATGCCAACGCGGACTGCAGCGGCGACGGAGTCATCGGCATCGAGGAGGCGATCTATATCCTGCAGAAAATATCCTTCCTGAGGTAATGCTTTTTTACGAATTTGTGATTCCAGATTTTTAAAGCAGCTTCAATAAAAAATTTTTGATATAATCATTTGCTAATTCGTCTAAGTTGCATTATATGAAAAGCGGCTTTCGATTGGCTTTTATGAACGGTTGAAAGAGGATGCTCTATATCAGCAGCCATCACGACCAAGCTGATAAGGTATTAAACGACATCTTTGAGAGAATTCAACGGATTAAGAAAGGAGTACGACATGGAAACAGCACGTGAAAAGGTACAGAACTGGTTGATGAGCGAAGGCTGGCAGATCGCAGAACAGTCCCATCCGGACCTGGCTTGGCTAATTCGGGCGGAAGATGGCGCCCAGCGAAGAATTCTGGTGGGCCAGAGCAAGGCCAGAGAGGATCAGATCCACCTGGAAGCCCGTGTTAATGTGGGAGATGATCATCGTAAGAAGTTTGAGAGCCTCCCGGAAAAAAGAAGGCGTGAAATCCTATGGAAGCTGCGGTTTCGGCTCCTGTCCATGAATGTGGATTTTGTCGGTGTAACAGAGCCGATGCAGGCCGTAGTGCTCACACAGAGAATATATATGGATGGCCTTACGAAAGATGCCTTCCTGCAAAGGTTTTTAATAGTGCGCAATGCCGTCATTTCCGTGATCTGGTCCATTATTGAGAATCTCGAAGGCGTAGAAGCGCCTGCCGAATCGACCAAACCCACCAAGCATTAAAAGTTGGGCGGTGACTGTTGGAATTAGGCCTATCTGACGTTTAGCGTGCAACCGGCTGCAAGGTGTGCAAATCAACCGCCATGAGGGCGTGGCAGGATATCATAAGCCGTGATTATCAATAGTCCAGGGGTCGATATTTATAACTGTTCTGGCTTTAAATTGTTTGCGTTTAAACTTAATGTCCTTGACAAGCGCGGATTCGCCCGGGAAGATCAAAAACGCTGGAATAAAAAGCCTAAATTAATTGTAATTGTTTAAAAAATTTGATAAAAGAATTTTTACTGTCTTTAGGAATTGCGGAATTTTCGACAGGGAAAATTCTTTTATTTTTTTATCGCCGGAACCTGCTTCACGGTTCCCAAAGACATTTTAAGGAGGCCTTCTATGTCAGCGGATCAAAGCAAAAAAGATGTAAAAACAGCAGAAACGCCCAAACCTGCCCCCCAGGCCGGTCAAACACGGATCGTGTGGGATGACAGCAACATGCGCAGTGCTTATGCCAATGTGTTTCATGTATCCGGCGTTCGCGAGGAATTTGTGCTACTCTTCGGCATGAACCAGGCTTGGAATGCCGGCCAGCGGGAAGTGAAGGTTCAGCTCACGGATCGGGTCGTCCTGAGCCCATATGCGGCCAAGCGGCTGTCAATCCTGCTCAATAACGTTATCAAGGACTATGAATCCAAGTACGGTAAGCTTGATGTCGAGACCGGCCGTCCGGAATCGGCGCCCATCCAGTAATTTCCATCCAATCCGCTGTTCGGTTCGTTCCGGCATGTGACCCGGGCCGCACAGGAAAGATCTGGAGAACAAATGGAGCGAATCCCCCCGAGCCGACGAGAGGACAACAAAACGCCTGATTCGACCAACCGATCGGCCGATGGTTCCGGAGTTCATCCGGACCAGATTTTTTGGCGCCAGTTTGCCGAGGCGGCTTCTCCCAAAGAGTTTTGCCAGAGCTGGCTGCCGCTTCAGTGCCGCATGCTCAAGGGCGTTCGCTGTGCAATGGTATTGCTTGGCAAAGCCGACCAGGGGCCTTATAGTCCGGTGGCGGTCTGGCCGGACGCCAAGCTGAGCATGGTTCACCTGACCGGGGCCGCGCAGCGCGCCTTGAAGGAACGCCGCGGCCTGCTGCTGGAGGGCGATCCGACCCCTCAAGCCGAAAACATCCTGCCGGCGTCTTGCCATATCGCCTATCCCATCGAAGTCTCTAAAAAACTCCATGGCGTGGTGGTCTTGGAAGTCGAACAGAACTCCAAACCCGAAATCCAGGCGGTGATGCGGCATCTGCATTGGGGTGCTGCCTGGCTGGAGGTTTTGATCAGGCGAACCGAGGCAGCTAAATCCGATCAGACGAATGAACGCCTGCAGCACGTGCTGGACCTGGTTGCCACGGTGGTCGAACATGACACCTTCTATGCTGCCGCCATGGCCTTTGTAAACCGCCTGGCGACGACCCTTGATTGCGATCGCGTCAGCCTGGGAATTACCAGGGGCCGGCATGTCAAGGTGCGGGTGCTTTCCCACAGCACGGATTTCGGCGGGCAGTCGAACCTGATGCGGGCCATCGGGTCTGCCATGGATGAAGCCGCGGATCAACATGCCATGGTAACTTATCCGCTTTCCCCCGAAGAAATACCTCTGGTTGTTAAAACCCATGAAATTCTTTCAAGACAGCACGGATCCGCAGCCATCCTGACGATACCGCTGGAGGACCGGGAAAGGCTTCTGGGGGCATTGACACTGGAAAGATCGGACGATAGACCCTTTGACAAGGAAACGGTTGAAGCCTGCGAAACGGCTGCTGCGCTGGCGGCGCCGATCCTGGAGAAAAAACGCCTGGATGAACGCTGGCTCATCCGCAAAGCAGCGGATTCGTTTGCGATTCAGCTCAAACGCATGCTGGGGCCCGGGCATCTCGTTCGCAAACTGTTTCTACTGCTGATTCTGGCGATGATCGCCTTTTTTTACCACGCCGAGACGGATTATCGCATCACAACGCCTACCACCCTTGAAGGCGCCGTGCAGCGAGTGGTGGCGGCTCCCTTTAACGGATACATCAAGGAAGCGCCCGCTCGGCCCGGCGACCTCGTGAAAGCGGGAGATGTACTGTGCTACCTGGACGGCAGGGACCTTAAACTGGAACGCCTAAAATGGTCGACTGAAAAAGAACAGCTCGTCAAGCAATACCATGAAGCCATGGCCAAACATGAGCGCTCCCAGATCCGGATCATACGGGCCAAAATGGATCAGGCCGATGCCCAGATTGCCCTGCTCGACGAACAATTGCTGCGGACAACAATCCTGTCGCCCTTTAACGGAATTATCATGAGTGGTGATTTGAGCCAGTCATTGGGGGCGCCGGTTGAGCGCGGCCAGGTGCTTTTCGAGGTGACGCCGCTGGATGAATACCGCGTTATCGTAGAAGTCGACGAACGCGATATTACCGCGCTGGCCGGAGGACAACAAGGTGAAATGGTCCTGCCTTCCATGCCGGAAGAGGTTTTCCCGTTTGTCATTGAGAAAATCACGCCGGTCTCAACTGCAAAGGAGGGCCGCAACTATTTTCGAGTGGAGGGACGTATGGAAAAGAGTTCCGGCCGTCTGCGGCCGGGCATGGAGGGGATCGCTAAGATCCGGATTGACCGGCGCAAACTGATCTGGATTTGGACGCACCAGATGATGGATTGGCTCCGTCTGCAGTACTGGAGATGGGCGCCCTGAGTTTCTTTATATGAAAGACGCCCTCTTTAGCCCATCCTGGTATCGCGTTGCCGGCATTAAACCCCGTTTGAACAGCCATCTGGAGATCCATCGGCATCATTATCGCGGGGAGCTCTGGTATATCCTCCAGGATCATTCTTCCGGGCGGTTCCAGCGATTTACGCCGGCCGCTTATATGATCATCGGACTCATGGACGGGAGGCGCACGGTCCAGGAGATCTGGGATGCGGTTCGAGCGCGTTTGGGCGATGACGCCCCGACTCAGGACGAGGTGATCCGCCTTCTCAGCCAACTACACGCCGCTGATGCCCTTCAGGCCGATGTCATGCCAGACACGCTGGAATTACTTAAGCGCTTCGAGAAAAAAAAGACCAGCAAATTGCTGCAGAATTTACGCAGCCCGCTGTTTGTGCGAATTCCGATTTTAGATCCGGAGAGATTTTTAACAAAATTTCAGGATGTCGTTCGTCCTTTTTTCAGCTGGGCCGGCGCGTTGCTCTGGCTGGTGGTGGTAGGGACCGCCATATTTATGGCCGGGGTTCACTGGCCCGAGCTCACCGAAAATATTACCGATAGAATCTTGGCGCCCGGGAACCTGGTGATGATCTGGCTGATCTTTCCGGTATTAAAAATTTTTCATGAGTTCGGGCATGGGTTTGCGGTCAAAATCAAAGGGGGAGAAGTCCATGACATGGGCATTATGCTTCTGGTCTTTACCCCGATACCCTATGTCGATGCGTCTTCGGCCTCGGCTTTTCAGGAAAAACGCAGCCGCGTGGTGGTGGGGGCCGCCGGTATGCTGGTGGAAATATTCATTGCGGCGCTGGCCTTGTTCGTCTGGATTAACATTGAAGCGGGTCCCATCCGCGCCGTAGCCTATAATGTTATTTTTATCGCGGGGGTTTCGTCGCTGCTCTTTAACGGGAATCCTCTGCTGCGATATGATGCCTATTATATATTAAGTGATCTTGTCGAGATACCCAACCTGGCGCCCCGCGGGCTGCGATATCTGGGATACCTGTTGCAGCGCTATCTGGCCGGGATCAAGGATGCCGATCCGCCCCCATCCACGCGCGGGGAACGGATGTGGTTTTTCTTTTATTCGATCGCGGCCTTTATTTACCGGATCTTCATATTTACGGCGATTATTTTGTTTATTGCCGGCAAATTTTTCTTTGTCGGGATTCTGTTTGCCTTCTGGGCCTTTGTGGGCATGTTTGTTTGGCCGGCGTTAAAGGGCCTTAAATTCCTGCTTACCTCGCCGCGGCTCAACCGCAGACGCTTACGCGCCCTTATGGGAACAGGGGTTGTTCTGACCGGCATCGTTTCCCTGGTCACCTTGGCGCCGGTTCCGCTCAGCACTCGCGCAGAAGGAGTGATGTGGATACCCGAACAAGCCTTTGTTCGGGCGGAAACAGATGGTTTTATCGAGCGTTTCATCACCGAACCGGGCAGCCGCGTTCAGCCCGCCGATGTCCTGATCGCCTGCTACGACCCGCTCTTGCCGGCCCAGATCAAGGTATTGGAATATCAACTGCGCGAGCTGCAGGCGACCTATGATTCGCAGGTTTACACAGAGCGGGTCAGAGCGGAAATCACCAAAGAGGAAATGAACAACATTCAGACCAAACTGGCAGATGCCCGTGAACGGGTGGCTGAGTTGATGATTAAAAGTCCCGGCAACGGAATTTTTGTCGTTCCGCTGTCGCAGGATCTACCCGGACGATTTGTACGGCGGGGAGAACTACTGGGGTATGTTCTGGATCGTTCTATCGTGACGGTCCGCGTGGTTGTTTTTCAGCCGGATGTGGATTTCGTGCGGCATCATATCACGGATATTCAGGTTCGCCTGCCGGGAAGAATGGATGAAACCTTATCGGCCGTTATGCAGCGTGAAGTGCCCGGCGCAACTGATCAGATTCCCGGCCGGACGTTGAGCCAGGAGGGCGGGGGCGAGATTGCCGTTGACCCGCGTTCGTTGCTGGATATCAAGGCTTTTCAAAAAGTGTTTCTTTTTGACATTAAACTTCCGTTTTACAGGGGTCCTTTGAGTGTGGGCGAGCGGGTTTATGTCCGTTTTGTTCACGGGAAAGAGCCGGTGGTCTGGCGGTGGTATCGCGGATTAAGACAACTTTTTTTAAAGAGATTTAATGTATAGCGCTGCAACCGATTTAAATTCCATAAAAGGCGTCTATCCGGAACGCGACGAGCCGGATTTAAGTAAAACGGAACGCACGGCGGCGGCCGTTGAGGGGTTTTTTGCGCCCTGGCTGAGGCCCCGTGTAAAACGTTTCCGTGGAATTATCCGGGCGACTGATGCTCATGCAGGTGATATAGCGGCTAAGAGCGACAAAGAAATCCTGGAAACCAGCCGGATGCTCAGACAGCGATTGCGCCGCGAAGGATTTACGCAAGAATTGGCAGGGTGGACGTTTGCGCTGGTGCGTGAGGCGGCGGATCGTGTCCTCGGCCAGCGGCATTTTGATGTTCAGCTGCTCGGCGGCTGGATCCTGCTCCAGGGGATGGTGGCCGAGATGGAAACCGGTGAAGGTAAAACTCTGACAGCCACGCTGCCGGCCTGTACGGCCGCACTTGCAGGCGTTCCGGTTCACATCGTCACGGTAAATGATTACCTTGCCAAGCGTGATTCCGAATGGATGCGGCCGATCTACAGTGCCTTGGGAATCAAAGTGGGGCATATTGTTCACGGCATGGACCCCGCAGCCAAGCGGGAATCATATCGCTGTGATATTACCTACTGCACCAACAAAGAGCTGGCTTTTGATTATCTCCGGGACCGGATTGTCCTCTGGGATCGTCCCACGCCGGTCAGACTGAAGCTGGAAAAGCTTTACGGTGAAACATCCAGAGTCCATCAGCTTCTGATGCGAGGCCTGCACTTTGCCATTGTGGATGAGGCCGATAGCGTCTTGATCGACGAAGCCCGCACCCCTTTGATTATTTCAGCGGAAGGCGACAGGAGCTATGGACCCGAGGTTTACCGTTGCGCCATCGACTTTGCTCGGGAGCTGGATCCGAAAAAGGATTTTATGGTTGCGCCGAATGAACGCAAGGTGGAGTTAAGCGCCCGGGGGGAATCCCGGACCCGGGAATTGAATTGGGCCGAAGTGGGCCTGCAGGCCAGCGAAGAACAGCGGCAGGAACTGATCCGGCAGGCGCTGGTGGCGCTGCATTTATTTGACAAGGATAAGCACTACCTGATCAAAGACGGTAAGATCCAGATTATCGACGAGTATACGGGCAGGCTGATGCCCGACCGCTCCTGGGAACGGGGTATTCATCAGCTGATCGAAATCAAAGAAGACTGTCCGGTGACGCGACATAAGGAAACGCGGGCACGCATCAGCTACCAGCGGTTTTTCCGGCGCTATCTGCGGATTGCCGGAATGACGGGAACCGCCCGGGAGGTGGCCGGCGAACTGTGGACCATCTACCGCCTGCGGGTGGTGACGGTTCCCCCCAACCGGCCGATTCGCAGAAAAAAGATTCCAGACCGTATCTATCGAACGGCACAGCAAAAATGGGACGCTGTCGTCAGGACTGTTGCCGAGATGCATCAAATCGGACGGCCCATTCTTGTGGGCACCCGTTCGGTGGAAGCGTCCGAGCACCTTAGCGGTCTGTTGGCGGATCAGAACCTGACGCACCGTGTCCTAAACGCCCGCCAGGATAAAGAAGAGGCGGAAATCATTTCACAGGCAGGGGAGTTAGGCAGGATCACCGTGGCCACCAATATGGCCGGGCGGGGGACGGACATCAAGCTTGGCCGGGACGTGGCCGATATGGGCGGGCTGCATGTGATCGCAACCGAATGTCATGAAGCCCGGCGAATCGATCGACAGCTTTTCGGCCGGTGCGGCCGCCAGGGAGATCCCGGAAGCTTTGAAAGCGTTGTTTCGTTCGAGGATGAACTTATTACCGTTTATGTCGGCAAATGGGCTCAATTTCTGGCCAATCTGATTTTGAGACGGCCCCGGGGGGGGATGACGCGTTTATTTGGGAAAAATCTTTTTCACAGCGCCCAGCGTTCGGCCGAGCAGATGCATGCACAGATGCGCGGGAATCTTTTGCGAATGGACGAGCAGCTCGGTGAATCGCTGGCGTTTGCCGGACGACCGGAGTAGTTCCGGTCTCGTAGGGTCCGGCATTGGTAAACACCGGAGGGGATTTGCTTTCTTTGTGTTTTTAGAAATAAAACAATACGGAAGAGCCATTTGTTTCTGACCTGCTCCAGGGGTCAGGCTTTTTAGGATTAAGTGAATGGGAGGTTGCCTTTGTTTAAGAATTTGCAAAAACTGCTGCTGTTGTTATGTGCCGTCCTGACTGCAGGATGTTTTATAACCGCATCCATGGCCCAGGAAATCATCGAGTTTGACGGGTTGATTGAACCCCATCTGGTGGTCAAGCTGGGCAGCCCGGTCGTGGGGGTTATTGAAGCCGTGACTGTGGACCGGGGAGATCGGGTAAACAAAAGCCAGGTGTTGGTAATGCTTCAGTCGGGTGTTGAAAAGGCAACGCTGGAGCTTGCCCGGGCCCGTGCCGGGCTTGAATCGAGCATCCAGGCGAAACGGACGGAGCTTGAATTTGCCCAGCGCAATCAGCAGCGCATCAAGAGCCTGTATGACAAAAAAGCGCTTCCTTTACAGGAATGGGATACGGTGGAGACCAGGCGAATCCTGGCCGAATTTCAACTGGCTGAAGCTCTGGAGAATAAACGGCTGGCCGAGTTGGAGTACCAGCAGGCGCAGGAGGTGGTGCAGCGCAAAATCATTTTAAGTCCTTTCAGCGGAGTGGTGGAGGAGCGCTTTTTAACTGTCGGAGAATATGTCGAAAACCAGCCGATATTAAAGCTGGCCGAAATTGATCCGTTGAACGTGGAAGTCATTTTGCCGGTTAACATGTGGAACAAGGTCAAACTGGGCATGCGGGCGACAGTAAAACCGGAAGCACCTGTTGGCGGCGCCTATACGGCCTTTGTGAGAATTGTGGATCGTGTTATCGATGCTGCCAGCGGTACGTTCGGTGTTCGGCTGGAACTGCCGAACCCGGAACTTAGCCTGCCGCCGGGATTAAAGTGTAAAGTTGTTTTTCACAAAAAATAAACACCTTGTTTCAATATATGAATCAGCGCTGGATCATATTCATTATCACGTCGAGTCTGTTTCTGATCTCTCAGTTCTACCGGGCTTCCAACGCGGTGATCGCCCCCCTGCTGGTCCGGGATCTGGCCATCAACACCGAAGAGCTCGGCCTGATGTCCGCTTCCTTTTTCTATGCCTTTGCCCTGACCCAGATCCCCCTCGGCATCCTGCTGGACCGGATAGGTCCCCGGCTGAGCATGACCGTGCTTTCGCTGATCGGCGTCCTCGGCGCGGTCATTTTCGCCTGGGCCGGGTCGCTGTCCGCCGGCGTTGCGGGGCGTATGCTGCTGGGGATCGGCATGGCCTGCAATCTCATGGGAACGTTAAAGCTCCTGACCATTTGGTTCGGACCGGCCACCTTCGCGACCCTTTCCGGCATCGTCCTTTCAATCGGAACCCTGGGAAATATGGCGGCTGCAACCCCGCTGGTTCTGCTGGTCCAGGGGGTGGGCTGGCGCTGGGCCTTTACGCTGATCGCCGCCGTCAACTTGGTTCAGATCCTGATTCTTTTTCTGATGGTGCGGGACAGGCCTCCGCCGGGCGCAGATGCTTCCGGGGAGCTGCGGGCGGAATTGAAAATGAACGATATCCTGATGGGCATGAAGCTGCTTTTAACCAAAAAGGACTACTGGATCATCTCCTGCGGGACTTTCTTCCGTTACGGCGTTTTTGCCGCCGTGCAGACCCTGTGGGCCGGACCCTATCTCATCAACGCCATGGGTCTTTCCCCCCCTGGCGGCCGGCAACCTGATTTTGCTTCTTAATATCGCTCTGATTGCCGGCGGCCCCATCTGGGGCGGCCTGTCGGACCGGGTTTTCAGGAACCGCCGGGGTGTCGTTATCGGGGGATTGGTGCTTCTGTCCGGCTCGATTCTGGCCATTGCGCTGCTTCCCAAAGGGGCCGGCCTCCCCGTTATGGCTTTTCTGTTTTTCTGCTTCGGATTTTCCGCCGGCACCGCCAATCTTTTCCTTGCCCACATCAAGGACCTCATGCCGCTGGCGCTGGCCGGGGTGGCCATGACCGGCATCAACTTTTTTACGATGCTGGGGGCGGCGGTTTTTCTGCAGGGACTGGGGAGCCTCATGCAGCGCTTCTACCCGATGGCGGCACTGGGAATCAGCGCATTTAGAAGCGCCTTTCTGCTGTGCGCCGGAGCGCTTCTGCTGGCCGCTTTTTTATATCTCTTTACCCGGGAGGCCGGCCGGGGCCGAGAGCGCTCCTGAAAATGGTTAAAAGGACTTAAAATGATTGTGAAATCCGATATTATCCAGGCGGCCTACAGTTATGGCTTCGAGGACATCGGCTTTACAACGGCCGATCCGTTTCCCGAACACAAGCAATTGCTCCTCGACAGGCGGGCGGAGTATGCATGGGCTGAGTCTGTCGGGCTTGCGCTGTTAAGCGGAACGGATCCCGCCACAATTCTGCCGAATGCAAAGACGATTATCGTCCTTATGGAAGTCTATTTCCGAAAGTCCTACCCGCGTTCTCTGGAAGGGAATTTCGGACGCTGCTACCTGGATGACGATCGGATGACCCGGGATGGGCTGAGCCGGCGAATCAAGGCGTTCCGGGGATTTCTCCGGGATCACGGCATTGATTCGAAAGTGCCGTTCAATTTGCCGCACCGGGTGGCGGCGGCCCGGGCGGGGATGGGCACCTTCGGGAAAAACTGCCTGTTCTATTCCAACAAGGTCGCCCGCGGGGGGTCCTGGACCCTTCCGATTGCCGTTGTTATCGATGCTGCTTTTGAACCCGGCGAGCCGACTATGGAAATCGGCTGTCCGGACTGGTGTCGAAACACCTGCATTGCTGCCTGCCCGACCGGCGCATTAAAGGGAAACGGCCGGATAGATCCGCGCAAATGCATATCCTATCTCACCTATTTTGGCGAGGGCATAACCCCCTTGGCATTAAGGGAGCCCATGGGAATGTATGTGTATGGATGCGACAGGTGCCAGAATGTCTGCCCGCGAAACCAGCCCTGGCTCGCCGCGAATCTTCCACTGAATGAAAAAGTTGTCGCCAAGGCGGGTTGTTTTGAACTGCCGCGCCTGCTGAGCATGGACAGGGAGTACTTTGAAACGAAAATATGGCCCCACATGTTCTATATATCCTATCAGGACATCTGGCGCTGGAAGATGAACGTCGCCAGGGTGATGGGAAACAGCCGTGACGAAACATACATAGCGGAACTCGTCCGTGCCTACTCAGACGACCCGGACGAGCGCGTTCGCGGTATGGCGGTGTGGGCCGTCGGCCGCATCGGTGGACCGGAAGCGCTGTCCGCTTTAAAGGGACTTTCAGAAGAACGCAGCGATCTTGTAAAGGAAGAGATCCGGCGGTCAAGGGATCCCGCTAAAACCGATTAGGGAGCTTTATTTACATACTTTGTCATGTTTTTTATGCAACTGCAGGAGCGCCAGGCAAAGCCTGGTGCGACTTGCTGACTGAAAGGAGTCAGCCGTGATAATTGCTCGTTCATCGCGTA
>ENA-OSEO01004350-OSEO01004350.1-sediment-metagenome-genome-assembly--contig:-NODE-4350-length-15070-cov-9.081038_pt1 | contig 15070 bp, 11 predicted proteins | sample MGYA00237883_ERZ534232 | MGnify/ENA metagenome assembly ERZ534232 | reverse complement strand
CAGAAGGCTCCACCCAAGGCCCTCAGTATCCCGTCAAGTATCATGGTCCGGGAACCGAGATCACCGTTCCGGTTATCTTGGCCATCCTGCGCCGCTTCGGCATCGATCCCGAAGATTTCTGGGACTGAACGCCGGTAATATGAACATCATCGCCCCCGTTGATTGAAGCCATTATACCGCTCCCGGCCGGCTTGGCAACCAGGTGCAACCGGTGGCGGATAGCTTGCGGATTGAAGCAGGGCGGCCGTAAACGGCCCCCTGCCGGTCTTATGATTTCAACTATTGGCCGGCTCGAATCCGACTGCGGCCTCCAAGGAAAATCAAGGGGTCAGGGGGTATACACCCAACCCCTCTGCTATCTTCGTCGCCGGGAGGGTCTGGGCCGGGCTTCAGGAGCTTTTGGGCTTGAGGTCCAAAGCCTGGGCGATTTCTCGAGCCGCAGCCCGGACAAAAGCCCGGAAGTCTTCAGGGTCCAGGGGGCAGCCCGGCTCGGGGACGCGGGCCAGGTCGGCCGGACGGACATAGCCCGGCCGATTGCACAGCTCCGGCTTGGGTTTGATCTCGAACTCGGGACCGAAATCGTTTTCGAAGTACCGGTTTTGGAACTCGGCGAACTTGAGGGCGTGGGCGGTCGAGTCCAGGACGGCCCGGTCTCCGGGCTTGAGCAGGCCCAAGTCCAGGGCCCGGCGCAGCCCGGCCAGAGATTCCCCTCCCTGGGTGCAGGCCACGTGGCCGTGACGGTTGGCCAGGAGCATGGAATCGATGATGTCCTGCTCTTGGACCTGAACCGTGAAAAACCTGGGCTGTCCGGCCCTTTTTTCGTATTCTTCGACCAGGCGCAGGACCCGGGGCATGGAGACCGGGTTGCCGATCATGGCCGCCTGGGCCACGCTGGGCTTGACCGTGACCGGCTGGTACCGGCGCTGATCCGGCGGCTGCGCATAGTAGCGGAAGACCGGGTCGGCGTGGGCGGACTGGACCCCGAAGACCCGCGGCAGGCCGTCGATGATCCCGAAGCGCTCGAATTTGAGCAAGCCGCCCAGGACGGCGGTGATGTTGCCGGCGTTGCCGATGGGCACGAACAGGGAAAGGTCTTTGATTTCGTAGTCGAACTGCTGGGCGATTTCAAAGGAATAAGACTCCTGGCCCAGGACCCGCCAGGCGTTTTTGGAATTGAGCAGGGCCACGTCGTAGTTATCGGCCAGGTATTCGACCACCTTCATACAGTCGTCGAAAACGCCGGGCAGTTCAAAAACCTTGGCTCCGCTGCCCAGGGGCTGGCTGAGCTGCTGAGGCGTAACCTTGCCGTGGGGCAGAAGCACGGCCGATTTGACCATCCCGGTCAAGTACGAGGCGTACAGGGCGGCCGAGGCCGAAGTGTCGCCGGTCGAGGCGCAGACGGACAGGATTTCCGGCAGGCCCTTTTTCCGGATCAAATATTTGAGAAAAGACAGAGCGGCGGCCATACCCCGGTCTTTAAAGGAGGCGCTGGGGTTCTGACCGTCGTTTTTGTAATAGAAAGGGGTGCCGACCAGGCGGCTGAGGGCCTCGTTGGCGGCCACGATCGGGGTGTGACCTTCGCCCAGATAGACTATGTCCTCGATAGGGATGACCGGGGCCAGGAATTCATGGAAAAGGAAGACCCCTTTAAGGGCCGGACGGTTGAGCATCCGGCGGTAGTCGAAGATTTGCCGCCAGCGTGGGCCGGGTTTTTGAGCCAGGCGATCTTCCTGCCGGTCTTCGATCAGAAAAACTCCGCCGCAGTCCGGACAGGTGTAAAGAAGCGAATCGACGTCATATTCCCGCCCGCAGCCCAGGCAGCAGTAGACCAGGCGGCCGGCCGGGGCCGGGATGAGGTCGTTTTGAATATCGGGAGGGAAATCTTGTTTTTGCATGGTGGTTTTTCTTGTCCCTATAAAGTGGTTTTCAAGTGGAGGCGAACCAGAAAAAGAAAAAAACCGCCCGGTCGATCTTCGGGCCGGGCCTGATTCAACGCTATAAAATTATAGCCTTTTTCTTGGAAAAAGTCAAGCGGTTGGCTGCAAAGGGGTCTGTCGTCAGGCCATAAGTCCTGGCTCGCTCAATCGTCCCTTGGCGGCTGTGGATGGAGGCGGCCTGGGCATCCTGCCCATGATTCTTGCGGGCTGGAAGCCCGGGCCACGAAATCAGTCCGCTCCGGTCTCTCAAGGTTGCATTGGCCGACGGCATCGCCTATACTCGATCTCAAAACGGCGGGGGGCGGCATGGCCGAGGCCACGTACATTCGTCTTTACCGCGACGGGGTCCTGAAGGAGCGCATCGAGGCGGCCAGGGAGCTGCTGAAGGAATGCCGGGTCTGTCCGCGCCGGTGCGGCGTAGACCGGACCGGCGGCGATACCGGTGTGTGCCAAACAGGGGCTCGGGCCTGGGTCTCCAGCTACAGCGCCCATTTCGGCGAGGAAGACCCCCTGGTGGGACGCCACGGTTCGGGCACCATCTTCATCACCCACTGCAATCTCTTATGCTTGTTTTGCCAAAACTACGATATCAGCCATGAAGGCCAGGGGCGGGAAGTCGGCCCGGACATCCTGGCCGCCTTGATGATCGATCTGGCCCGAGCCGGGTGTCACAATATCAACTTTGTCACCCCGACCCACGTGGTCCCCCAGATACTCGAAGCCCTGCTCTTGGCCATCGAGGCCGGGCTGGACCTGCCCCTGGTTTACAATTCCGGCGGGTACGATTCAGTGGAAACCTTAAGGCTGCTTGACGGCGTTTTCGACATTTACATGCCGGATTTTAAGTTCTGGGACAATGAAACGGCCCAAAAGTACTGCCAGGTCCCGGATTACCGGGATAGGGCCAGGGAGGCCGTTTTGGAGATGCACCGACAAGTGGGCGATCTTAAAATGGACGGCCGGGGTCTGGCCACCAGGGGCCTCCTGGTCCGGCACCTGGTCATGCCCCACGGACTGGCCGGGACCAGGGAAGTCTGCCGCTTTTTGGCCCGGGAAGTTTCGCCGCACACCTATATAAACATCATGGGCCAGTATCGGCCCTGCGGCCGGGCCCACGAACATCCGGAACTGTCCCGTCCGCTCTCCCCGGTCGAACTTCGGGAAGCCAAGGAAGCGGCCCGCCAGGAAGGCCTGACCAGGCTGGACGAGCGACGCCGGATTCTCTTCACTATCTGACGGAGTCATCGCTTGTCCCGCATTCTGGCCATCGGCGACGTTCACGGCTGTTTGGATAAACTCCTGAACCTGCTGGCGGTCATCAACTGGAATCCCGAGGAAGATACCCTGGTCTTCATCGGCGACTACATCGACCGGGGTCCTGACAGCGCCGGGGTCATCGAACACATCATCGGCCTGCGGCAATGGTCGGACAAAATAATCTGTCTGCTGGGCAACCACGAACAGATGTTCCTGGACTTCATTGAAGGAAGGAACACCGATTTATTTCTCTATAATGGAGGAACGGCCACTTTGGAGAGTTACGGGGGCCGGGAAGCGGGCCTGCCGGTGGCCCATTTCGAATTCATGAAATCGCTCCCTTGTTACCACGAAACCGCCGACTATATTTTCGTCCACGCCGGCCTCCGCGACGGCGTCGCCTTGGCCGACCAAGACCCGCACGATCTGATCTGGATCCGCCAGGAGTTCATTTATTCCGATTTCGATCACGGAAAAACCGTGGTCTTCGGTCATACCCCGGTCAACCGCCCGTTGATCCGGCCGAACAAAATCGGCATCGACACCGGCGCGGTGTACGGGGGCTCACTCACCTGCCTGGAACTGCCCGGTCCGACCTTTTATTCAGTCTGATGAAAAGAGAACGAAACTTACCTGGCGCCGGCCGAAAATAAGAAAACCGGACCTCAATCCGGTTAACGTTTCTGAGGCGAAGTGCGGTTTCCAAGTTCAAAGCGAAGATAACAGTTGCAATTGATCTTGACCAAAGTATTTTTTGAAATAGCCGCAAACGTCGCAGGTTTCCTGACAGTGGACTCTTTTGTGCCCTACGACTTTCTTGAGGACGTAACAGCGTTGAGCCCGGCACTGAAAGACCAAGCAATCCTCACACCGGTGCTTGTGACCCAGGTTGACAAAACCCTTATGATGATATTCCCAGCAATAAACGAATCTTTTCTGCCGGGTTAATTCATATTCTCTTATTATTTCCCGGTTGTAATTGTTTTCTTCCATAAAACGCATCAGTTCTTTGCGGCTGATGCGCCGGTGTCCGCCGGGAGTGGTGGTGGCAGCCAGTCGTCCTTTTATGATCCAATTGCGGACGGTGACTCTGGTCACGTTGAGCATCAGAGCGATATCGTGAGTGGTGAAATACTCTTTCATTTCTTTTATTTACTCCACGAGGACAATCTTTTTCCTTTTATATCATTATTAGGTGCAAAAAGTAAAGACTAATCTTTAAAGATCAAAAAGGCCTGGTTATTAATCAGCAGAGCTTTTAGTTGGCGGGGGGGCGATTTCAGCGTTGTTACCACGCGCCCATCGGCAGGCCAAGAAAAACGTGAGCAAAGTTTCGGTCCGGCATGTTTTATCGTCGTCCGGCATTCCGGACCAGGACGGCGGCCATTTGCCTGACGCCTTTGGTCAACAGACTGATTCCCCCGAAGACCATTCCAGTGCCCATCAAAAGGGGGACCCAATAGGCCTTTTCATGAAAGTAGGCCCAGCCGATCAAAAAGCTGTTAAACCCGACCCAAAACAGGATCACGGCGATCACGGCTTTCAAGCCGCCGACCGCGGCCTGGAGCGGGCGGCTGGATTTGGTCGTTTCAGGGAGGGGTTTCATAATTCTTCCTTGACTTCCAAATAATTATAGCCATGATCGGCTTTTTTTGTCAAAATAGTGAACTGGCGGGCTTGTCTCATTTTTGTTTCAAAGTATAATATCAAATTTCCATCAACTATTCCGAAAAAAAACCAAAGAAAGGGGATTCCATGGCGGCCGCGTCCCAATCCTCAAGGTCTCCCAATTACCGCTGGCTGGTGTTCGGATTGCTGGCCGGGGCCTATCTGCTGGTTTATTTCCATCGTCTTTCACCGGCCGTGGTGGCCTTGGACCTGATGCGGGACCTGGCCGCCGGGGGGGCACTCATCGGCCTCCTCAGTTCGGCTTACTTTTATCCTTACGCCTTGATGCAGCTTCCGGCGGGCCTGCTGTCCGATTCGTGGGGGCCGAGGCGGACCATCACGGTCTTTTTTCTTTTAGCCGGGGCCGCCTCGATCTTTTTCGGCCTGGCCGCCGACGTGTCCTGGGCCATTATCTGGAGGGTCCTGGTCGGCCTGGGCGTGTCCATGCTGTTTGTGCCGACCATGAAAATCTTGACCCGATGGTTCCGCCATTCCGAATTCGCCTTCATGACCGGACTGCTGATGGCCGTGGGGGGACTGGGCGCCTTGACCGCGGCCACCCCCTTGGCCTATTTAAGCGGTGTTTTAGGCTGGCGGGGCAGCTTTGTGGCCATCGGTCTGGCCACCCTGGTCCTGGCCGGGGCCATTTGGATTCTGGTCAGGAACACCCCCGAGGAATTGGGTTTGCCCCCGGTGAACCAAGCCGGCGGACCGGAACCGTCGGCTCCCCCCGAGACCATCCCTCTTTGGACCGGCATGAATCTGGTTCTCCGGAGAAAGTCTTTCTGGCCCCTGGCCGTCTGGTTCTTTTTCGACGCCGGGGTCTTTTTTACTTTCGGCGGTCTCTGGGGCGGCCCCTATCTGATGCAGGTCCACGGTCTGTCCAAACCCCAGGCCGGTCATGTCCTGTCCATGCTGGCCCTGGCCATGATCTTCGGCAGCCCCTTGCTCAGCTACCTTTCGGACAACGTCTTGCACTCCCGTAAAAAACTCATCGTGGGCACGGCCGCTTTCCTGACCGTTTTGACCGGGCTCCTGGCCTTTTTTCCGGCGGCCCTGCCTTACCCGGCCCTGTATGTCTTTTGCCTGCTGCTCAGCCTCTGTTCCAGCGCCATTGTGGTCATCGGCTTCACTTCGGCCAAGGAGTTGTTCCCGGTGGCCATCGCCGGGACCTCGGTCGGCCTGGTCAATTTTTTCCCTTTTTTGGGCGGGGCTCTCATGCAGCCTGTGGTCGGCTGGCTGCTCGATCTTCAGGGACCGGTGGGCGGACCTTATTCAGCCGAGGTTTACGGCCGAGCCTTTCTGCTCCTCTTCGGCGCCGGAGCGGCGGCCTTGATTTCGTCCTTCTTTACCGAGGAGACTTTTCCGGAAGCCAGCCGCTCGAATTGAGTCGGGCGGTCCGAAAATTGATCTTGATTCCTGGTCGCTTCGCTTACTTATAGCGATTCGGCCGGAATTCCGGCTTATCACAAATTTCCGTACCTGTTTCATCTCGGGGCGTCGACCGGATCGGCGGCGTGTCGAGACTTGTCCGCCCTTGATGGAATGGCCCTTGGGCCAAGCACGTCGGAGATACGCCGTAGCCGGGCGGGACCTCTTTTGTATACGGGAAGGCTACCAGGACGAGCGGACTCAATATAAAGGAGGCGCGGTGACCTTCACCATTTGGCCGTTCAGCGGGTGCTTTGCTTGGCCTGACGGACCAGCCCGCCTCTGGCGGGCTGGTCCGTCAGATCGGAAGCTATACCCGAGGCTCCGAGCGCTACGCCTTGGAACTTTCCCGGCACATGACCATCAAGGACGTAGCCCGTCACTTGGGAGTTAATTTGGGGTACGATCAAGAATATCCAGAAAAGGAATCTGGGGCGCCGGTTCTCTCGGCCCAAGCTGGGAAAGCTCAAACAGATCGCCGTTGATGAAATCAGTATTGGTAAAGGGTATTGTTACTTGACGGAGGTGCTGGACCTGAAGACCGGGGCCGGGGCCTATGTCGGCGAAGGTAGGGGGGGGGCGCCCTCCCCAGCGCCGTGCTCAAACGCTCAACCGTCCGGGAAGATGCTAACGAATACACTAAAGAAGGGCAGAAAAGAAAAGATACACGTGACCGCCAAATAATTACAGTTAATATGGTTAAAATTTGTTGAGCAATATATCGAAACTTGTTAAATTCTTGAAAATTTTTTTATAGAGTGTTATGGTTGCTTTGTATACAATAAAATCTGAGGGCTATATAAAAAACGTGAGTCTATTTCCTTTTATGTATATGTACTTACTGAGAAATTCAGTATTTAGGCTTCTATTGTTATTGGTATGGGTGTCCTTCTTCCCTCAGACGGCTCATGCCCAGTCTAAAGAGGAGATGAACATCCTGCGCTTATTTTTTAAAGAGGAAGACCTTATAGTCCAATCTCCAACAAGAGGTTCCAAGCCCATCTCTCAAGTGGCTGAAAATATTGTAGTTATTAATTCTAATGATATTGAGGAAATGAACGCTCATAGTGTGGCTGAGATTCTACAAAGGGTGCCCGGCTTATTTGTTGATTGGAATAAAGATTTTGGAGCTACCTCTTTAATACATATCCAAGGTTCTGAACCCAGACATGTGCTGGTCTTGTTGGATGGCATTACCTGGAATTTTCTGTCAGAAGGGTCCGCAGAAACGAACACTATCCCGGTGGCAATTATCGATAAAATCGAAATTATAAAAGGACCGGCTTCTTCCACCTGGGGCTCATCTCTAGGTGGCGTCATTAATATCATAACCAAAAAGGCAGGCCATACTGACCAGCCCACTGCCAGTCTGAGCGGTTCATACGGCGAAGGCGATACTCATGATTACAGGGTTCAACTTTCTGGCCAAGCAGGGGAAATAGGATATTACTTGTTTGGGGGCAGTCAATGGTCTGATGGCTTAAGAGGTTCAAGACACTTTGAGAATAATAGTTTTTTTTCAAAGTTTAAAATTCCTGTTTCAGAGGATATAAACATAGGTTTTAGTTTAGGTTACAGTGAACCCCACCAGGAAATGGGACATATTTCATCACAAGATTTAAAAATAGATGGTATTAATAGAGTCTTTTTTACAAATGCGGCTTTTGATGCTTTTATAACAAAAGAATTAAATTTTACTGCATCTTTTTATAATATAAATCACAAATTTATTCAGAATAATGCGGCTTTGGGTTTAGGATACATGGGAGCCGCCGACGAACTAGTCTTAGAAAACATCTTCGATGAAGAGATCATTGGGGTAAACAGCAAGTTTATTTTTAGAAAATCCGTGCATACTGCTGTATTCGGTTTTGATGTTGAACAGGGCAAGCTTTGTCAAACTCGTAAAGCAGGTCGATTGTTCCAGTTATTAGGCGCCTCTCCAATATCGGAAACTAATCCGGAAATTGATAAATGGGCGTTATACGCCAATGACACTATATCCTTTGATAAATGGTCTTTAACAGGAGGGGTAAGGTACGATTATAATGACATTACCAGCTCATTCTTCAGTCCAAGCCTTGGCCTTACTCTGAACCCTTCTAACAATTTTACTTTAAGATTTGCCGTCGCAAAAGGCTTTACCATCCCTCCATTATCTTCAACTTCTGGTGGAGGTTTGTTTGCTGATCCAAATCCGTCTCTTAAGCCAGAAGAGGTTTTTTCATATCAATTTGGTCTTGAAACAGTTTTGGCTAAATTTTTATGGTTAAAAGGGACTTTTTTCCATCATAATATAGAAAATAGTTTGAAGTTGGAGATTGGAGGTGGCGGTCCACCTAATTATAATGACATTTGGGTTAATAATGGAAATATCCAACGAGAAGGTTGTGAAATCGAGATAGAGACTTTGCCGATTAACAATTTATCATTATTTTCAGCTATGGCCTATGTTAATTTAAATCCTCCCAGTGAGGTTGGATCTAGTGATATGTTTAACTATATTTTCGGTTTAAAATATAATAATAATGACTCTTTTAAGGCTCAATTATTTGGTCATAAAATTTGGTGGAATTATGATGCTTCATACAATGGAAAATATGATGATTTTATCTGGGATTTTAACCTGAACAAAAAATTATTTTCCTCAAGAAAAAATTTATTGGAAATGTTTTTTACTGCCCATAATATCTTTAATGGTGCCCAATATACTTGGTCGGAGAACAAAAATCCAGAAAGATGGTTAGAAATAGGGATCAGACTCGGATTTATTTAATTCTTAATTGATGAATGGATATTAATTTTTCATTGGCAGACGCAAAAATATTTACAAGAAAGGGGGTATAGGAAGTTTTTTTTTGGATACCTTTCAGTCTGCCCTAAACACGCCCTAGGCCGGTGACGAAGGAGGAAAGCATGGAGGAAAAAGAATTTATTGTTATCGACGAAGGAATTGAAATGGAAGAGGTTGGTCCTCGTGGTCCTTGTTGTTTTGCGGCAATGATGATAGTCAGAGGTTAACTTAGTTACTTAAGAAAAGAGGGGGGCTTTGCCCCCCTTTAAAACTATGGAATTATCCCGATACATAAAAGTTTATCCTTACGAAGGTAACCCAGGAACCAAAATCATTTTTTCCACGAAAAAATCTTCTTTGATTCTTCTAAGTGAAGATGTTCTTTCTTCAATAAAAAAAGATAATATTTCACCTCATTATATAAATCGGTTAAAAGAGCTTGGTATAATCGTTGAAGATAAAGAAGAGGAGCAAAGAAATTTACTTAATTTTATAGATACCGTCAATTCTAACAACTCTATATTAAATTTGACTGTTATCTTAAATCTGGATTGCAATTTTTCTTGTGTTTATTGTTATGAAGGTGATTTCAAGGGTCGGCTGTATATGTCTGAAAGTACAGCGGATCTTCTAATAGATTTTTTAGAAGTAAAAACATGTGGAAATATCACTTCTATTTTGATTGATTTTTATGGCGGAGAGCCATTATTAAGTAAAGAACTGATAAAATATATTTCGAAAGAGATTATTAAGTTTACAAAAGAAAAAGAAATATCTTACAATTTTTCCTTGGTGACAAATGGCTCCTTATTTGATAGAAAAACGGCTCAGGAATTAATTGTTTATGGTCTTGATACAGTAAAAATCACCTTGGACGGGCCTCCAAATAATCATAACAAATACAGGCCTTTTAAATCCGGGGCGGGAACCTTCGACCTCTTATTGAATAATTTAAAAAATACCTGCGATATTGTAAAAATAACCCTTGGGGGTAACTATGATAGCGGTAATTATACCATCTTCCCCCAATTACTAGACTTGTTGGAAACTGAAGGTCTTACCCCTGACAAAATTAATATAGTTAAATTTGATCCTATAATTAACAGGCCTGAAAAGGAAATTATGCCCGGGGAATATAGGAAAGGTTGCCTGTCGATAAATGAGCCCTGGCTTTTAAAGGCTGAAAATTATTTACGTGAAGAAATATTAAAAAGAAAATATAATTATCCAAAAATTTCACCCACACCGTGTGTTATTGAAATAAATGACTCATATATAGTCAATTATGATGGCTTAATATACAAATGTCCGGCCTTTATAGGCCGGGAAGAGTTTGCCATCGGTTCTTTACAAACCGAATTAACCGATCCAGCTCCTGTTTATCAAATTGGATTTTGGAAAAATACCCAATGTTTAAACTGTGAATACTTACCACTGTGTTTTGGAGGGTGCCGATATATTGCTTATGTGAGAGATGGAAAGATTGATCAGTTGGATTGTCGAAAAGAATATCTGGATAATTCTTTGGAAATTTTAATTAAACAAGACTTGAAATACAGGTCTAAGGCTCCAGTTGGTTGAAATCTTTAAATGAAAAAAATCTTCTTGTATTCACTACCGTCAGCTCAATTTGGGCCGTTGTATTTGGACTTATTGGGCCGTTTTACGTAATTCAGGTCCAAAAAATCAGCGGAGGAATGGAAAAGCTTGGTATCGCTTTTAGCATTTTAATTTTATTACAATCATTGACATGTTACCTCGCTGGTCATTTTTCTGACAAACTTGGAAGGAAACCTTTTCTTTTTTTCACGGCATACACGGATGCAGCAGTTCTTGTTCTATATACCATAATAACCGAAACCTACCAATTGTATCTACTGCAGGGAATGTTCGGTATTACAAATGGGATAGGGGAAACTATAAGAACATCGCTTCTTGGCGACTTGACGATAGAAAAAGCCAGAGGAAAAGCTGTCGGGAGATTCAACGCCATTGTCAGTCTGGCCTCAGCGGCTGGGCTATCTCTTGGTGGCTATTTTGTTAAATTCTATGGGATAAAGTCTTTGTTTTATCTTGCCGCTGCTCTCATCGTTCTTTCAACTTTTATTTTAATGTTCATAACCGAAAAACAATAGTGTCCCAATGCTGAATTGTATCCGATTGTACTGTCCCCGTGTTGTCAACGGAAGTTCACATTTCTAGAAGCCTATAAATGATGAAATAATTGTTAATTAAAATAGTTAACAATTTTAATTTAGTGACTACTAGCAGCATTTGTCTAAATTAAATGCTTGACTTTTACACGTCACGCCGACGGCAGGACGACGAAGCAATCCCGGTTCCATTTCCCCCGGGATTGCTTCGCTTCGCTCGCAATGACGAATTGGCCGTTTGATTTTCTTCAACCTCAAAACGGTATTAAACGTCATTCCCGCATCAGGGGCACGAAGCGGACGGCCATGAGGCTCCGGGTCCTGACTTGGCCTTGATCGTCTTTTTCGGCCAAAACCAGGCTCTGGACGGACCAGGGCCGGCCGACCGGGATGACCATTTTGCCGCCGGCCTTGAGCTGCTCGATCAGCGGCGGCGGAATGTGTCCGGCGGCGCAGGTGACGATGATAGCGTCGAAAGGGGCTTGTTCCGGCCAGCCGAAGTACCCGTCGCCGATCTTCAGGTTGATCTTTTCGTAGCCCAGTCGGTCCAGGCGGTCCCGGGCGCTTTGATAGAGCTGAGGGATGATCTCGATGGAATAGATTTCCCCGGCTGTTTCCGCCAAGATAGCGGCTTGGTATCCCGAACCGGTGCCGATTTCCAAGACCTTTTCCTGACCGGTCAGTTCCAGGACTTCGGTCATGTAAGCGACGATGTAGGGCTGAGAAATGGTCTGGCCGTACCCGATGGGCAAGGGCTGGTCGGAATAGGCCAGTTTCCTGTCTTCCTTCTGGACGAAAAGATGCCGGGGGACTTGGCGCATGGCCGCCAGGACGGCCGGGTCTCTGACTCCCCGGGCCTCGATCTGATCGGCGACCATCTTCAACCGGGTCGCCCGGTATTCTTCGTCGCCGGCCGCGGCCGGGGCCGGCAGGAGCATAAGGGCCAACAAGATTGCAGTTATGATTTTCATGGTTTGACTCCTCTCAAGTAAAGCCCGGCCGCCAGATAACAAAGGCCGGCGGCCAAGACGGCCGGGGTGTGGCCGGCCTGGAGACAAAGCAGGCCCGCCCCCAAGGCCCCGACCACGCTGAAAAACCCGTTGACGCCGAAGGCCCAGGCCCTGGCCCCTGGCCTGGAGCCGACCAGATGGGTTAGCCCGCCGGCAAAGGGCGCGCCCATGACTAGGGCGGCCGGGGCCAGGGCCAGCCCGGCCCCGACAGCGCCGCCGGGTAGCCAGCGCAATCCGGCCAAGGCCAAAGGCAGGGCCAGGGCCGAGGCCAAAACAAACTTTTTAGGCGGCCGGTCCCCCCACCATCGGCTGCCCAAGCCTGAAGCCAAGAGAAAAGCGCCTACCACCAGGGGCACGGCCAGGGCCGGCCGGCCCAAACGATAAATGGTTTCGGCCAGCAGGGTGATTTCGGCCAGCATGTAGCCCAGGCCGATCAAGCCGAAAAAGGGCAGACCGGGGGGCCTGGGCCTGAGCCTGACCAGGGGTGCAAGTATGCCGATGACGGCCAGGAGCAAAGCGGTAAAAAAACCGCCCCAGGTGAAGAGCAGGCCCCATTCGGCCGCCCCCAAGGGCTGACCGCCTTGAGGGGACAGAATCAGGCCCAGGGTCCGGAATCGGAAAAAATGGAAAAAATAAGGACGGTCCCGGGTACCCGGCCGGAGGTGGAAATAGGCCCGGTCGAAGAGTTCCTCGGACCGTCCGTCCAGGATCAAGCGTCCGGCCTCGGCCAAAGGCTCGGCGGGTAGAACGTGAAAACGGTTGATTTCTTTTGGTTCGAGGCCGGGCAGGACTGAAAGGTCGAAGTTCAGCCTTGCGGCCGCGGCCCGGATTTGTTCCGCCTGGTCCGGGCTGAAGCCGTCCGGTTTGACCAGCAGCAGGACGGTGTTCCAGTCTCGAACCAGGGCCAGCCCCTCGGCCGGGTCGGCGTTCAACCTTTTCATGGCTTCAGCCGCCGTGGCCAGGATTTTGATCGAGGCCCGGGGCGGATTCATCAAGGGGCCGCTCAGGACCAAAGCCCCGCCGGGGCTCAGGCGGCCGAGCAGGGCGGTCAATTCTTCGACGGTCAGCAGCCGGGTCACTTCCAGGCCGGAGCCCGAAGATAGGCCGCCGCCATAGCCCAAAACGATCTGGTCATAATAATCCGGGGTGCGGGTCAAAAAAACGGCCGGATCGTCGCGGATGATTTTCACCCCGGTTCGGCGGTAAAGACGGCCGGTGAAATCAGACCACGGCCCGTTCATTAATGAAAATATTTCCGGGTTTTCTTCTACGCCGGTGATTTGTTTAACGCTGGCGGCCAAGGCGGTCAACAAGTCCAATCCGCCGCCGGGATTGATAATCAGGACCCGGTCCGGGTCGATGACTTCATAGGGCAGACTCTGCATCAGGCCTTGGGTGAAGGCCGGAGGCGGGTCTTGAGTGGTCCACTTGGTGATCGGGCCGACCAGGTCGCCGTCGACAAACAGGCCCCTTTGTTCGGGCAGAGGGCAAGAGCATCTCAGGGACAAGCCGGGGGCGTAATGAAAGGCCGGACCGCCGATGATTTCCGTCAGGCCGTGCAGTCCCACGGCCCGGTCTTCCAGCCGGCTGGCCTGGGCGGCCAGGACCGCGGATCGGTCTTTGAAGGGGGCGAACTGCAGTGGCAGGGGAAAAACCCAGGCCAGAGAAATAATGATAACCGCGGCTGCTCCCCAAAAGGCGGCCCCGCGGCCTCCGGCCGCCGGGAGATAGGCGGCCGAGCCGAGCAGGGTCAGGCCCAGGGCCGGATAGAGGGCCTGGTTGGGGGTCAGATAAGCCAAAGCCAGGGCCGCGGCCAGGCAGCCAGCCGCCGATCCAGCCAGGTTGGCCCCATAGGCCCGGCCAGCTTTTTCGGTCCAGGCCAGGACCAGGCCGATATGAGCCGCGGCCAATAGAAAAGGCCCGATCAGGATGAGACAGACCAAGCCGAGGTCCAGCCAAGCGGAAGCCGACCAGGCCAGGGCCAGCGGCTCCAGACCCACGGCCAAGGCCCCCAGATAGGCCAGGGGAATGGACAGGGCCGTTAATAAAGCCGTGGCGGTCAAGGCTGCGGTCGGTCTTCCGGCCAGACGCGGCAGGGTCACGGCCAGAAGACTGCCGGCCGAGCCGAAGCCGACCATGGCCAGGGAAATCAGCAAAGCGGCGAAGTGATGCCAATAGGTCAAGGCGAAGACCCGGGTCAGCGCCACCTGGAAGGCCAGGGCCCCGGCCGAAACAAAAAAAATGGAAAATAACCGGGCTCGTTCCAAAATTTAATCTTCCTTCGCCTAAAGACTTTCCCGGGGGCCGACTAGGAAAAAAGTACTAGAAATCAGTCTTTAAACAGCGATTTTTTCGGCGTTTTTCAGGAAAAAAATCGTTAAAATGGTACCTGCTTCGTATTGCATTACTATTGTCTATAGACTATCCTATCATGAAATGGGCTGTTTTTTTAAGGGGACCGGCCGACACTGGAGGGGGTAATTATGAAGATGAAGCTGTTTTGTGGATTGCTTTTGGGGATTTTGCTGGTTTTAGCGGCTGGTCCGTCCGCTTGGGCCGCGCCCGTGCCTATAGACTTGAACACCTGGACCAAGGAAGGCCCTTCCGGCAACGGGAATTGGAACGTTTCCGGCGACGGGAGTACGGTCCTGCAAACCATCAACGGCAATCCGACCTTTTTTGTCAGTCCCGACAACTACATCAACACCACTTTTCAAGGCAAGTTCAAGGTGGAAACCACCTTCGACGACGATTTCATCGGCTTCGTCTTCGGGTACAACTCGCCCCTGGCCAGCCAGGGCGACCCGGTCAATGCCTTTG
>ENA-OSEO01004349-OSEO01004349.1-sediment-metagenome-genome-assembly--contig:-NODE-4349-length-15074-cov-7.033273_pt1 | contig 15074 bp, 15 predicted proteins | sample MGYA00237883_ERZ534232 | MGnify/ENA metagenome assembly ERZ534232 | reverse complement strand
CGGTTCAAAAAATGCTCCCGGCCGGCCCAGGCGCACGATACGGCAGTCGATGCCCTGCAGCACCCGGACCATATTGGTGCCCAGAAAACCGGCCCCACCGGTAATCAGGATGGTTTTGCCCGCATACCAGGCGGCTACGCCGCTCTGTCTCAGCCTCTCCTGCACTACCACGTGCGTGCCCCTGACCTCAGGTTATGGGTGGCCCTGCCAGCCAGTCGAAGCCGATCCCCGGATCATCATAAGGGATGCGGATCTCGTCTTGAGGATTATAGACATGGGAGGTAACGTAAAGCAGGTTTACCGGCCCCTGAATCACTTTGCATCCATGGGCGATGCCCGGCGGAATAGTCAGCACCCTGGCCGGCTGCAAATCCCCCATCAGGAAATCCATGGTCTCTCCATAGGTCGGAGACTGTTTACGCAAATCATGCAGACCGACGCGCAGGACCCCATTGACCACGTACCACCAATCGGTTTGGATATGGTGAAAATGCCAGGCCTTGATGACACCGCTGAACATCAGCGAGTGGCTCCACTGGCCGAATCCCGCCGCGAAAAAATCGTCCGTCACCCGGATTATTTCCCGGAAAAACCCCCTGCTATCATTCCAGGTGACTAAATCTTTGAGCACGATGCCGTCAATCATATTGCCCTCCGTCAAACGCCAGAACCGCCTGCACCACCTGTTGGGCCTCGGGTTCGCCCAGTTCGGGATACATGGGCAGGGAAAGCACTTCACCGGCCGCCCGCTCGGTCTCGGCCAATCGCCCGGCGCCGTGAAATCTGCCCTGGTAGGCTGGTTGGCGGTGAACGGGCACCGGATAGTGAATCAGCGCCCCGATCTCCCTGCCCCTGAGGAAATTCATCAGTTGGTCGCGTTGCGGAGAGCGCACGACATACAAATGATAAACATGCGTGGTTCCTTCCATTTCCGCCGGTAAAATCAAATCCGTCCCTTGTAACGCCCGGTTATAGAATTGGGCCAGTCGCCTCCGTCTGGCGTTTTGTTCATCCAGGTCTTTCGTACTGTTGGTGCTCCCAGAAGCTCTCGAGTGTTTAGCTTGAGTCCTTTGTGAAAAGAAAAGGCCTTGTTTTCAATAGTCGGATTTGACTATGGTTTCATCTTACCCCGTCTCTGTCAATGATGAAACGATTAGACAGTATCGGGTAAGTAAATGCTCATGGCCAAGGTCCAAGCCCCCCGCGCATAAAAGGAAAGCAGTGAATATCGAGCAAGGAACATCAGAATTTACAAGGAAAACAAATAATTGTCGCTTAAGGAAAGTTACTCCTTCATCATCTGACATTCCATGTTGGGAATTCCATATTCTTTCTGAACCCTGAACATTGTAACTCATTTTCATGGCTGGTTATTTTAACACAAGGATAGAAGAAAAATAAAGGGAAGATGAACAAGGTTAAGAGGAGGGTTGAAGACATGAAAGAGGTGTCTTTGGGTATTGCGAATCATCGGGTGGGTCCCGGAGTGCAGGTAAACGTAACGAGGAGGACCGGGGAGATCCCACGAGAGGTCACCTTAAAGAACAAAAACCGAGTCCTTTACCTTGACCAAAAGGGACAAAATCCTCAGCCCCAAGTACCTAAGAACCGATTTCACTCTATTCTGTTCGTATCGTAGAATCAAATGGCAAATTGTCCAGATCTGAAAGCGGATAAAAAGTTCATACAGTAATCATCTCGGCCAACTAGCATTTCCGCTGCCTTAATCGACGCCATCATTTTTTTGTCAAGAGGATTGACAATGGCCCCATCCAATCCTCTATTTATGGCCATAATCATGAAGGTCTGGTTGATAAACTTTCTTTCAGGCAAACCATAAGAAATGTTCGAAAGTCCGCACATGGTATGGACACCAGGAAAATTCCGGGTTATTCCTTCGATTGCCTTAAGAAATTCGACCCCAAAAAAATTCCCGGTGGAGACTGGCTGAACCAGAGGATCGACGTAGATATTTCCAATGGCAATTTTGTTGGACGTTAAGCCATTGATTAGGCGGTCGGCTATGGCTAACCGCTGATCGGCGGTCTCCGGCATACCCTCGTCGCTCATGCACAAAGCCACAACCTTGCAGTCTACCCCACTTATCATCGGAACGAGGCTATCGAAGCGTTCCTTTTCCAACGAGATGGAATTAATCATTGGGGTTCCCTTGTGGACAAGCAAGGCGGCCTCGATAGCCCTCGGGTTGGGGCTGTCCAGGCAGCAGGGAACGGTTGTTTCCCTTTGTATGGTGGTGACCAGCCATCTAAGATATTCAATTTCTTTCTCAACAAAAACTCCGGCGTTAGCGTCTATGTAATCAGCACCGCTTTCCTTTTGGTCCTGAGCTACGCTGAAGACGCCTTCCGAATTCTTGGCCTCAATCATCTCCCGAATAGCCTTCCGGCTGGCGTTGATCAGTTCCCCGACAATAATCATAGGAACACTCCCAAATCTTGGTCTGCTTTATATATCGACCTCAAGTATAGGATCCATATTTAAAGGCCGCATCATACAAAGCTGCGATATTTTGAATTGGCGTATCAGGCTGGAACCGATGGGAAGGACTAAAGAAATACCCCCCGTTACGACTCAGAACCTCTATGGTTTCCTTCACTTTGCTCGTAATTTCTTCAATCGTTCCGAACGGCATTAGTCGCTGAACGTCTATTCCGCCATGAAACGTCAGTCGCTGACCGAACTCTTCCTTCAGTTTACGGATATCCATGTCTCTTGCAGTCACCTGGATCGGATCCAAAACCGCGACTCCAGCCTCTATGAAATCGGGTATAAGTTTCATTACACTTCCGCAAGAGTGCAAAATAAAGGTAACTCCGAAACCTCGGGCCAGGTCGGAAAGCTCCTTAATATTTGAAAAGAAGAACTCCCTGAACGTCGCTTGGCTGATCAGAAGATTGTTTTGTGCCCCAAAGTCATCCTTGTAGAATAGAAAATCAATGCAGCCGCTAGCCGCTTCCAAAATCCGCTCGTAATACCCAGTAAGAAATCTCATAATTTCTTCGATTGCCGCATTAATCAATTCAGGTTCGGTAACCAAAAGCATCAGGGCGTTTTCCATCCCGAAAAGGTAAGTTAAAAGATGGAGTACGCCGTGATATCCTTCAATATGAATGCCAGGTGTCGAAATGGCATACCGTTCATACTCCTTGCACATTTCTTTAACAACAGAATAATCGAACCAATCGGCCTTGGGCCAAGGATGACGTTTTACCTCTTCCACAGAGCTTGCACCTTGAAGAGGGCTCAGGGAGATCATGACATCGCGACCGGTGTCCATAAACATTTCCCTGCGTCCGACACCCCAAATATCCACCTCACTTCCATCCGGCAGAGACGGGAGAGTCGGACCGATATATGGCGGGATGATTTCGCGAAAATCAATTTGGTAATGATGCAAAATTCCAAAATAGTCGGTATTCAGAGATTTCGCCAGTCGCCTGATAATTTCATCCGTGGCTCTAAAATTGATTGGAATGCGATCAACTTTTTGATGAGCCATAGCTGCCATGACGCGTTCTTTTGAGTTCAATGCTCCATTCCTTTCTGGGATAAAATTCAGGGCAAAAAGACTATGGTGACCAAAATGCCCTCAATATTAAACCCTTATCTTATTAGTAAAAACCCTATTGCAAAAAACAAGAGATTTTTCTTTTTGGTTTTTGTGCCTTTTTGTGACACATTTTTGGTTGCGGCTATGCCGCGTTATCACCTAAAGATTCAATAATTTCCTAGCAACCTGTACGGCCCCGGGGGCATCGATGCTGAAGCCGTCTGCACCAATTTGACGTGCAAAATCCTCAGTGATGGGAGCGCCACCAATAATTATCTTGGCATCAGGGCATTTCTCTTTTAGGAGTGCAGCAGTCGATTGCATAGCAGGCATCGTCGTAGTCAATAAAGCTGACAAGGCAACAATTTGAGCGTTTCTTTCTAAGGCAACCGACACGAACTTCTCGGTTTCAACGTCGACCCCTACATCAATGACCTCAAACCCTGCCCCTTCAAGCATCATTGCCACGATGTTCTTGCCGATATCGTGAAGATCTCCCTTGACCGTACCAATGACAACCGTACCGATTCTGGAGGCGCCTGCTTGGGCCAAGAGAGGCCTCAATATTCTAAGTCCTTCTTTCATAGAGTGCGCCGCAGCCAGCATCTCAGGCACGAACAACTCCCCGCTGGTGAACTTCTCGCCAATCTCGTCCAGAGGCGCAATCAGTCCCTCAAGTAAAATCTTGCTTACATCTATTCCTGCTATAATTTCCGCTTGGACGAGTTCAGCCACTTTTGCCTTTTTGTAGCCGATAATTGCATTATATATTTCTGCTATAGCCACAGATTTCTCCTTACGCCGATGACTTTCCATTCGGAGCGGGATTTGCCGAACACCTAATGGAACTATTGATGTTTCGACTATTCGCAGTTGTATTTATAAAGAAGCTGATGATGATCGCTCATTTCCTCAAGCAGGTTGAAATAAATCCTTCTCCAGACAGCGAAGAACTCCTCATACATCTCATGAGTTTTCGGATCGGGTTCCACGGTACCGACAATTCTGCAAAGCCTGTCAACCGGATCGGTGGGAGTTTGATAAAGCCCAGCACCCACGGCAGCAAGAATCGCATCGCCCAAAGGCGCCGCTTCATGAACATCCGTGACTTGGAGTGGAAGATTGGTGACGTCGGCCGTAATTTGATTCCAGAATTCACTCTTAGTGGGACCGCCATTGAGGCTCAGCTTCTCTACCTTGACACCGGCTTCCTTGGCTATTTTGACATTAGAATAAAGATCGAATGCCACGCCTTCCACGAGAGCCCGGATCATATGGGCTCTTGAGGTGCTCAGCCTGAAACCGAAGAAAACTCCTTTCGCTTGGGAGTTCCAGTTGGGGGAGAGTGTGTTCCCCATGTAAGGCAGATACAATAGCCCATCTGCACCCGGTTTGACTTTGGCCGCCTGTTTGGTCAAGAGAGTGAATACATTAAGGCCGGCTCGGTCGGCGACCAGACGTTCCTGATCAGCGAACATATCTCGAAACCAGCGGAGCGAGACACCCGTGAATGCCATGGGGCCATCAAACATGGTCAATCCCGGCAGGACATGCGGCCACTTTAAAATCCTGTATTCCTCGACTCTTTGCTCGGTGGGGATCATGATGCCAAGGTTCGAGCCTGTCCCCATAGAGTAGTAGGCCTGCCCGGCCTTAGTCACGCCACAACCTAATGCCGCTGAACTGATGTCGGTTCCACCCGCAACCACCAGTGTTCCTTTCTTTAAGCCCGTCTCTTCGGCAGCTTCGGTGGTCACTTCCCCCACAATTTCATGTGAACGATAAATCCTGGCGTATTTTTCCATTGGCACGCCAATGCGCTCGGCTATCTCGGGGTTCCATTTTTCCTTCTGGTACTCATAAGGATAGAAGAGACCAGCATCTCCCGTGTTAATACTATACTGTCCGGAAAGACGGTATGTGCAATAGCCCGAAGGGGAAAGAAGCTTGTTTGTTTTTTCGAAATTCTCAGGTTCGTACTTTTTCATCCAAAGCGCTTTTGGCTCAATGAACCAATTCGCGATACGGTTACCGTTGATATGGTTAATGGTGGCTTCACCAACTCTGTCCCTAATTTCCTCACACTGTTCATCAGCGCGTGCGTCCATCCAGATCATACCCGGACGAATGGGTCTGCCGCTGCCATTGATGGGGAGCATCACTCCAACCAAACCGGAAAGGCCCACTCCTTTGATATCATCGGCGAAGTTTCCTTGGGAAAGGCATTGCTTAATCGCGGAAACAACAGCTTTCCAGTAATTATCGCCTTCCTGCTCGGCATACCCGGGTTTAGGGTGAAACAACGGATGCTCCTGAGAACCTGAGGCAACGACTTTGTCCTTTTCAGTATCCAGGATACACGCCTTGACGTTGGTCGTTCCTATGTCAATACCTAAAGAAAGCTTGCTCATCATATTCATCCTCCTTTGATAAAAAGAAATGTAAAAACATGACTATGGATCTTTAGATTATAGATTAAATCAAGGCTCCAATCGGTCCAACCCTGCACGATGGGGAGAGATGATCAACGTGCATGATCTCAAGAATACTGCCTTCATTAAAAGATGCAGAACCTCGCTGCACCTCTTTAATAATCCTGCCCGAGTCTACGACCAGAATTCGATCGCAAATGCTAATCAGTTCAAGTATTTCCGGTGAGGCTAAGAGTATGGCCTTTCCTGCTTTTTTAAGTTCTATTAGTAATTTGTAGATTTCGGTTTTGGTTTTGACATCCACGCCCCTGGTCGGCTCGTCTATAAGGATAAAATCAAGATTTCTGAGAAGCCATTTTGCCAATACTACTTTCTGCTGGTTGCCCCCGGAAAGATTCATTACCTCCTGCCGCAGGGATGGAGTTTTGATGGATAAAGACTTTATGAGTTTAGCAGCCTGGATGCCCAGAGATCTTGTCCGGAAGAATTTCAACTTATTCGACAAAATATCTAAAGAACTAATAGTAATGTTTTCCTCGACACCCCTTTGAAGGGCCAAACCTTCCTTCTGACGGTCATTGGTTAACATGCCTATGCCGTGTTTTATGGCATCTGCGGGTTTCTTGATGCCCACCAAGCCGCCACGGACAAATATCTGGCCTGCGTCTGTACCGAGTGCCCCATAGATCGCCTTCATAAACTCTGTTATCCCGGCACCTTTCAAGCCAGCCATTCCCACGATCTCACCGGCGTGAAGATCAACATTCATTCCTTCAAAAAAGCCCTTTTTGGATAAGTTGGCGACCGAAAGCACCTTCTCTCCGTCAAAACCGATAGAACCTGTGTCCACATGAGTTTCGAAAGCGTTCTGCCCGAGCATAAGAGCGATGATGTCTTTTTCCGAAGGATCTTGTTCTCTCAAAAGCTCTCCCACATTGCGGCCGTCACGAAGAATGACGATTCGATCGGATATCTGAACAACCTCTGTCAGACGGTGGCTGATGAAGATAATAGCCATTCCTTTGGATTTCAATTCGCACACGAGATTGAACAAGTGATCCGCTTCGTCGGTGTTAAGAGGTGCCGTAACCTCGTCCAAGATTAGTATACGCGGCTTCACCAACATCGCCTTTGCAATTTCGACCACTTCCTTTTCTACCAGCCGCAAATCCTCAATCAGTGTTTCAGGATCCAGCTTAAATCCCAATTGGTTAAGAACGTTAATGGTTTGTTCATTCATGCTCCTAAAATCGAGAAACATACCTTTATGAAGAAGCTCTCTGTTCAGAAAGACATTAGCAGAAATGTTCATGTTCGGAACGAGAGTAGGTTCCTGATGTACCATGCCGATTCCTAATTCCTCGGCAACCGCTGGATTCGATATATTTACTGGCTTTCCGTCTATGGAGATTTTGCCGTCGTCCTGAAGGTAGATCCCGCCGATGATACTCACGAGTGTGGATTTCCCAGCTCCGTTTTGGCCGATGAGGGAAACGACCTCCCCTTTGCGGAGCAAAAAATCTACGGACTTAAGAGCTTGAACGCCGGGAAAGGCCTTGGAAATACCTTTCATTTCCAGAAGTGCTTTTTCAACCATTATACTTTTCTTCAGCCTTCTTGTAGAGGAATCGGTCCTTGTTTCCCAACACAAGGACCGGGTTTTATTCAGCCAATAAGCTCACGCCGTCTGACCTTTCGCAAATAGAGGAATACCGCCGCGATAATAATCAAACCAATGATAATGGTCTGGTACCATATAACCAGACCAATCAGTGAAATGATGTTGATGATCAGGCCCAGAATGATTGCTGCGAGCAGGGTTCCGAACATGGTCCCCCTTCCGCCTTCCAGGGTTGTGCCGCCGATAACAACGATGGCGATAGAGGCCAATTCATAGCCAGTTGCCTGAGCTGCTTCCACAGATTCCAGCCTGGAACTATAGATCAGGCTGGCAATTCCAGCGCAGAAACCGCTGAAGATAAATGCGCCGATTTTCCAGAAGGCGGCGTTGACGCCCGAATAAACAGCCGCTTTCTCATTGTTGCCTGTTGCATACATCCTCGGTCCGATCCTGGTGTATTTTAGAAGCAGAATGGCCATAATTGCAATCGCAAGAAATAGCAGAAAACACATCGGCACAAAGCCAAATATTTTCGCCGTTCCTAACCATTTAAAGCCTTTGAGCCGAGTTAAATACATCGGATGGCCACCAGAGAAAATATAGGCGGTGCCTCGGAGGATATAGAGCATTCCCAATGTCACTATCAAAGACGGAACCCTGGCTTTTACAGTCACAAGACCGATTAACCAGCCCACCAAGGAACTGACTACCCAAGTAAAAACAACGATGAGGAACAAACCGTCGGTCACGTAATTACCGCCCTGGACCACCTTGGTTCCTGTCAGCGAAAGGGTTGCTTCCGTCAAGCTTATAGCTGCGATAGGTGCAAAAGCCATTAACGAGCCAACTGAAAGATCAACCTGTCTGAGTAACATGACCGCTGTCTGACCAAGAGCCAAGACTCCGAGTGTGGATACGCTAATTAGAATATTCTGCCAGTTGTAAGGTGTGAAAAAGCTAGAGGATGAAGCAATTCCAATTGCTACAAGCGATAGCAGCACCAACAGGAGTGCGTTCTTTTTGACAAGTTCCATCATTATGTTTTGTTTTATGGCCTGCTCGTCTTCCATCAAATTTCTCTTACTGCCGTAGGGATGGGCCAAGTATTATGAACGGGCCAAATATTCAAGAGAACCTCTATGGATTTCCCCGACGACCCAGAATGTTCTGAAAAACCAACACAATGATGATGAGCATGGCACCTTTAAGAACCTGTTCCATGTATGTCCCAATTCCCGACAGGGATAGGATGTTCAATAGAAAACCGTAAATCAAGGCACCTAGTAAGGTTCCGATAACATTGCCTCGAGCACCTTCAATGGATGTTCCACCTAAAACCGCGATGGCGATGGCGGACAACTCAAAACCAATGCCCTGCAATGGCGTTACCCTGTTGGTTTGACTGGCGTACATCGGACCCGCCATGGCAGCAAAAAGACCTGCCAGCCCGAAAACGCCTATCTTAATCTTTTCCACGGATATGCCCGAGTAGTAGGCAGCCAGATTGTTAGCGCCAGCGTAGTAAATGGTCCGGCCCGGTTTGGAGAATGTCTGGAATAAAAAGCAGATTATGATCATTGAAAGAAAAATGACCACTGGAACCGGCATTCCGAGTATATAGCCCTTGCCTGTCCAAAGATAAAGATCCAGTCCATAAAGATATTTTGCCTGTCCCACAGCCGTTACGTTGGCTAAGCCCCCATAAACGGACAGAGTGCCCAAAGTCATGATTAGGGAAGGAACTTTGCCAAAAGCTACGGCTACGCCGTTAATCAAACCCAGAAGCAGACCGCACATGAGGGTCACGGCCAAGGCCCAACCGGAACCGTGATCCAGCAAGAGTCCGCCAACCACCAGTGACAAAGACATAATGGAACCAACGGACAGATCAATTTCTCCCGTCAGGAGCACCAAGGTCTCACCCAGCGCCACTAAGCCTACGATAGAAACTATCCGCAACACATTGGCCAGATTTATTATCTGAAAGACATTCGGGACAAAAATGCCCCCAATCGCAAGAACAATGGACAGGATGAATAAGAGCAATAAAAGACTATTGCTGAAGATCTCACGGGCTTCGGTCAATTCGGTGCGTCTTGGCATGTGTTCGAAAGCCTTTAATGTCGAGCGCTTGATTTCAATATTGTTCATAGCTCAGCTTTTCTAAATCAAACACTCCAATCTTCCGATTAGACTTTCCGCGGGCCTAAAAAGGCCCGCGGAAGCAAGATAACTCTTACTTCATGGGAGGTCCAAAGGTATAGACATACCATTCGTCCGGAGTCTGGGTCTTAAGACCGAAAATCTCGTCGCCCTTCTGGGTTACCATCGGAATATTCGGCGTGATGACCTCGTGAGGCATCTGAGTGGATTTAGTTACAATATTTAGCAAAGTCCGCATGCCGATATCCGAAATGAGCGGCGTGTAAGGAGTATTGACGTCAAAATCGCCGTTCTTGACGTTAGTCAAAGCCTCCTTGGAGTCGTCAATGCTGACGAAGATAATTTTTTTCCCGCCAGCCCGGCTATTCATTCGGTTGGCCATCTTGGTGGCTTCTAGTGCCGCCAAGGTTTCATGGTCGCCGGTACCATAGAAAATGTCCATCTCGGGGAATGCCTGCAGAGCGGCTTGTGCATTTTGGAACGCTTCTTCCCTATTGTCCGTGTCGTGGTACGATTTCAAAACCTGAATGCCTGGAAAATAACTCAAAATCTTCAGAAAATGGCCAGTCCGAACACTGTCTGCCGTGCTGCCCAACGGCTTGCGCAACATGACCATTTTTGCATTGTTTAGGGTCCCTTCTTGCGCCAGTTTCCAAACCAAATACATTCCACACTGAGCACCGTTGGCTGGGAAATTGCCAGTTATTCGGCTGCTGACGTCCTCAAAGCCGGTCATCCTGTCAACGCTGACCACCGGGATCCCTGCTTGCATAGCCCGTTGAGCAGGAGGACCGGTCGGAGCTTCGACCATCGGCCAGACCAGGATACCGTCCATCTTCTCTGCAATGAACGTATCGAAATGCGCGGCCATTTTGGCATTGTCGAACTCGGCATCCAGAACCTTGGCCTTGACATTTGGATGACGCTGGGCTTCCCAGGCAGCCGCATCCGCCCAGTTGATCAGCCAGGGATGAGAGAAACCATGGAACGTGACGCCTATCCTATACGTCTTATTCGGATCACCCACTGGCCCATTCTTCAAGGGCACATAGTCGGTAAAAGGGAGTTTAAGGGGTTGTTTGCTGAATGGTCCGGTAATCTCTGTTCCCATTCCTTTTTCCCATTGGAAATTATTATAAGCGGCACCTCGGGGGTACTTGTCCAAATAAAACCCAAACCCTTCGTCCTCGAACAGTTTGGCAATCTGCGCGTTAGCGCTTGATACGGGTAGATCAATGAAAAATTGGATTACTTCTGGACCTTTCACACCTTTTGAAGGGAGTGATTCGAAAAATTTCAGAGCTTCATTGCCTTTCAATTTCGCCAATTCTCCATACAAAACCTTGAACTTAGAACCTTGTTCAGCGCCTTGTACCGGAGCAGCTACGGCCATAACCAACAAAGCCACAAAAAGAACGCCCAATTTTTTTGCTAACTTGACCATCTTTGCCTCCTTCACTTTAGGGGTTTAAGGTTAATTGCTACATCTCCGCAACAAAGGAAGTTGCCCACGAATAAGCGTATCGTTCCGTCAAAGGCCGTAGATACTGTACCTCTGCGATTCATTGTTCACACACCCACATCAATTGACCAAACAGCGTCTCACCCGCCAATTCATTAGGAAAGGACTCTTTTGATAGTCACTCTTGTGGGGAAGATTCCGTCGAACAGTCTAATAGTTGTTTCTTTTCTGCTCAGCGCAACCTCGTCTTGAATACTATTCCATAAGTTATATATTAAACCTCAATCCAGAAGTTGTTTCCTCAATTAGCGTTTGAATCAAAAATCAGTTTCTTCGTGAATCTTTATTGCGGCAAGCAATATACTGCTATTTCTGGCTCCGAATCCCTATATCCTTTGCACTTCCGAGCCTCTGTGACTCTCTTTTCTTCTGAGATCCAAACTATTATGAACCTAAGTTGCATCCTCTTCCCCACGCCTTAGTCTTCCGCATAGCGCCATGAATCGAAACATCATGATGTCATGATATCCGTACAAAATAATTTGTCAAGCACTTTTTTAGGAAACCAAAAGAGATGTTTTTATCGATGAGAGGGAAACGATTACAAGAGACCAAAGCATAATGGGCAGGAGATCTGTTCCTTTTAGAGTAAGGCTTATCGGCGGGTTCCCCATGGGGAAAGATGAAAAAGGGGCAAGTGCCCTGACGTATAAAAGGCTCAAGGAGTACCTATCGGGCGCACACTCGATTTGAAGGGAATAGCGTTGTGGCTTCTTCCTTTCGTCGCATGGTGCAACTCTTTCCCATCTTTATTTGGGCGATGCGATGGAAACCCCAAGGGTTCCCATCCTAAGAGCAATTCAGAGCCACGCAAATACGGAAAAATGCATATTCCGAATAATTCTGAAAACGCGAATTTGGCGTTACTTTTTAGCCAAGAAGGGAAATACGTGTCAAACTATGAAGGGGGGCTCGTTGGCCTGCCCTTGAGTTTAACCTCGTATTTGAACCGATCGCTTCTGTAGAGGGCGGTCAGTTTTTCAATAACACGCCCATTATCCAAATACGTCACTCTCTTGACAACCAAAATTGGGGTGTTTTCGGGAATTTCAAGGAAGGTGGCATCCTTTTTACTGATGGACCCAGCTTCTATAACTTCGTCTGCCTCAGCCAGGCGTAAGCCATAAATTTCCTCCAATGTTTTATAGAGAGAATTGTTCGTAAACTTGGCTTGAATCATGTTCGGAACAAGGTCCTTGGGAAGATAACTACTCAATATAGCTACTGGTTCTTCATTGACAAACCTGAGCCTTTTCACCTTAATTATACGTGAACCCCTATCTACGTTCAACTCCCGGCACATGGTGTCAGAGGCGCTGATTTCCTTCCGCTCGATGAATGTGGTTCCTGGAGTTGCCGAACGCGCCAAGATTTCCTCTGTGGACCCATAAAGGCTACCAAGCCTGTGGACTATTTTGGGTTTGGTTACAAAGGTTCCCAGGCCTTTTCTCTTTTCAAGAAGACCTGCGAGAACAAGGTTAGAGACCGCCTTCCTCACGGTTTCTCGAGATACTCTGTAGTGTTCTTGAAGTTCAGTCTCCGTAGGAATAGCCTTGCCGGGGAGATAAGCCCTTGCGGCAATCTCTTGGCGAATGGATTCTTCAACCTGATGATAAAGGGGAAGCAGGCTTTCTTTGTTAATCGATATCATGTTATAATTATACCAAGCTTTTTTGTACTTATCAAGAAAAAAGCACAGACTGAAAAATCACAAAAAGGTCGTAGGAATGTTCTAAAAAGTTCGGGGCCAGTCTCCCGAAGAGCTCCTCGTCCTTTTCTGATTTTGATAGACGATTATTTCAGAAAAGCGGCCAAGGGATGACCCAGCACCCTCAGGTTTGTGGACCAAATCCTGACATCGGACTACCTGTCGGTTGGGTAATCAACATTTTGGGTTCTTTTTTTTAGGAGTCTCAGCAGATCTAAAGACCTACACAGAGCGTCTGTTCGATTACATTCGACAGAGCGCTCATAGCAGACATTTTGCTCCTTTCCTGTGAAGGACTCAGAGAGACTTCGACGCAGATTTCCCTTAAAAAACAAGATAATTTCAGGTTTTCATTTGCGAAATGAGTTGCGCGATGGTATTTTACTTTTAAGCCGCATCGCACATTTGTGTGGGTGACCCCAAGATGTTGTGGTTGGCCTCTTGTGTTTTTATGAGTACCGGGGTATGGGTAAATTGATAATGATGAACCTGGAGACCGCCGGAGAGACTTCTGGATATCTCGGAGGCGGTCTCCAGGTTCATCACCCTGAAAATCCTCTTGAAACATTGGTGTAGCATATGGAAGAGACTGCTTTTTTTACCCAAGTTCTCGGAATCACCCGTCCTTGGTTTATAACGAAGGTGGAACTTAAAAAGGCTGAGAAACGAGTAGGCATCTACATTGATCATTCGACTGGGTTTGCCTTCCCTTGTCCCAAATGCCAGCGGTTGTGTTCTGTGTATGACCACATGAAAGAAAGGGAGTTCCGGCATCTGAATGTGTGCCAGATGGCGACCTTCATTCACGTTCGTCTTCCCCGGATTGAGTGCCCGGAACACGGGGTGTTGCAGATTGTCTCCGGTCTTGGAGAGGATAATTCGGGCATGACCTATGAATTCGAAAGCTTTGTCCTGGAGTTGGAACAAGAATGCAGCATTGAGAGTGTTTGTCGGTTGCTGGATATGAACTGGCATCCTTGCTGGGGAGTGATGGAGCGAGCGGTTGAGCGGGGGAAAGAAAGGAAACCTCACAGGATACCCGAACGAATTGGGGTTGATGAGAAGTCCTTTGCCACGGGACATCGTTATGAAACTCTGGTCTATGATATAGACGCTGGTACAGTAGACTATGTGGGAGACAAACGAGATCAGAACAGTCTTGAAGAATATTATAAGCAGTTCAGCGTTGAGGAACGGAAGAAGGTGACCGCCATTGCGATGGATATGTGGGACCCTTATATAGCGGCCACCAAGGCCTATATCCCTGAAGCCGGTAAAAAGATTGTCTTTGATCGATATCATGTCATGCGGCTCGTGGTCGATGCAGTGGATAAGGTTCGTAAACAAGAGCATCGGGCCGTGACAGAAGAGGGCAATGACATCCTCAAGGGAACCAAATACCTGTGGTTATGGAATGAAGAAAATATCCCTCCATATCGTTGGACTGAATTTGACCACCTCCGTTCATTGGATCTCAAGGTATGCCGTGCACGCGCTATCAAAGACAATCTCCGTAACCTATGGAATTATCATAAAGAAGGCTGGATGAGAAAATACTTCTCTCGCTGGTATTTTTGGGCCACGCACTCTCGTCTAACCCCAATGGTCAAGGCCGCAAAGAGCCTGAAATCTCATATCGACAACATCGTAACCTATGCCCGACACCGGATAACCAATGCCTTGGCTGAAAGCCTCAACAGCAAAATCGAGAAGGTAAAACGCCTTGCTTGTGGCTACCGAAACCGAGATCACTATAGGACCGCTATCTACTTCCATTGTGGCGGTCTTGATCTCTACCCAAAAAGGAAACCAGGGGCATTCCAGGTCATCACTGCATGACCACTATATATAGGGGTCACCCACACAAATGTGCGAAGACCCACTTTTAAATCAATCGGAAAAGAAAGAAATCGTCAGGAGGTAAAGAGAATGGCGTTTCAAACGGCATCCGGCAATGCCGCCATGAAGGGTACAGAGGAGGAATCCAAGAAGGACGGCAAATCGAGGAGCGTTCTCCTCCGACAATCCAAAATCGTGGACCTTGTCCGAGGGCAGGG
>ENA-OSEO01004346-OSEO01004346.1-sediment-metagenome-genome-assembly--contig:-NODE-4346-length-15078-cov-10.281048_pt1 | contig 15078 bp, 14 predicted proteins | sample MGYA00237883_ERZ534232 | MGnify/ENA metagenome assembly ERZ534232 | reverse complement strand
TTTTAAAGATAAAGCTTAAAGAATAGTGTTTTTTCCCATGGCTGAAATAAGGAAAAGACTATGACAGGGTATCAGAATCGGAATCGTTTTATACCTTTCAGGAAAACGGATATTATTGAAATGTGTATCAACGATTCACGGCTTTCTGAACATGATCAAAATTTGTTCAGACAGTTTTGTCATATTTTAGGAAGTCTGATTCATTTTGAGTTCCACCATCAAGTGGAAATGCTTAAAGACTGCTATTCGCCATTTAACCCTGACGCAGACACCCGGTTGAACTACGGTTACTCAGAGCAAGAAAAAAAGTCGCTGCAAAAAAAACTTGTCGAGGGGTTGGATGCGATCCTCAATGCCGCCAACTTCCAAAAGATAACCGAGGCAGATCTTGAAGAAGCTCTTAAAGAGGAATCTCTATTTAAGATCCGTCTTCGTGTGGACTTCGAAGATTTTGAGGAAGTTATATTTTATCAGCGCGGCGAAAGCATAAAAGAAGAGACCCTGATAAAATTTTTCGGATTGAAGAAAGTGCCGTTCAGGTTTACCAATTATGATCGAGTTATGATATATATTAAATTTAAAGAAGAGGATTACTTTAAAGCCAAAAAGCAAAAAACCCATTATTTCACACCAGGCGCAACCATTATCAAACTTTTTCAAAATGTTCCTAAAGCGGACCTTGAGATGCTTTTCCCCAACAGCGAAATCCGAATGAAAACTGTCGATAAACTCATTATTGGTATCCCGGCTGCGGTGAGCGGCATTGTTGTAATCGCAACCAAGCTCGGGGCTTCAATTCTGTTGATTGGCTCGGTTATTTTTTTCTGGTTCGGATTAACCAAAAAGGAAGTAAAGATTGAGCAGCAGCACCTTATTGCACTGGCCTTAGGTTTGGCGACCCTGGGTGGTTTTTTATTCAAACAGGTAAATAAGTTCAAAAACCGTAAAATTAAGTTTATGAAGGCTCTTTCTGACAACCTTTACTTTAAGAATCTTGACAATAACACAGGGGTCTTTCATCATCTTGTCGACGCAGCCGAAGAAGAGGAGTTTAAAGAAGCGATCTTGGCATATTACTTTCTTCTGGTAGAGGATAGGGATCTCACAACAACTGAACTCGATGAAACCGTAGAACGCTGGTTTGAAAACAAACATAACTGCAGGATTAATTTTGAAATCGAGGATGCTTTGCAGAAGCTGCTACGCTGGAATCTTGTGAATCAGGACGGAAAGATTATTCGTAGAAAGAATCTGAATGATGCTATGCAACAACTCGATAAAATTTGGGACAATTACTTTCCATATCACATTGCCTGAGGCTTACTTGCCGATAAAAAATGGATAAAACCAAAATGAATATCAATTGAAACAGAATGGACCAGCTGCGAAAGCTACTCATAATTGATGACGACGGGAATGTTCTGACCAATCTTTGCTATTTTCTAAATAATAATTACGATGCCACTTGAGCTCCTGATGGTTCTGAACATCCCCACGCAGAGATTTTTTTCTGGAATTCTTACAAATCTATTAGAATAATCTGCAACCAAACATGTGGCAAGTCTTCTCTTGCCATTTAAGTTTCCGTAAATTTCATCCTTCTTATTTTTCACGCCTGCTAATATGCACATAAAAATGAAATACCAATCTCGACCCAAAATTAGATTTATAGTTGCTCTAACAGTTTTGCCGGCGTACCAACGTTGGGGTTAACTATATAAAATAAAAAGAAATGATTCCGAATAACAAGTACTTAAAGGTACTATAGGGATAGGGTCAAACCCAGATCCTCGATTCACAATTTAAAAACTCATCATTCAATAGATTAAGGGATAAAGGTCTTCAACAGACTGTCTACCGCTGAACTGACCATTTGCTCAAGCAACACAGATCCTTCATAGGCGGATAGGCGTTGATAGCCGACCCCGAACCCATCCCAAATCTGTTTTTCTTGTTGTGTATCCCAGACCTGACCATAGAGGTTAACCGAGCGGATGATGGACTTGCGGCCAAACGTCCAGATAATTGTGACGGACGCGTCAGATTTGTATTCCGTTACAGCGGCTTGGCTGACAAAAAGATAGCGGCTGTTGAGTGCCTTGCTAAAACACTTGAGCTGATCGGGCTCCAATCCGGATTTCGTAAAATTTTTGCTGAATCGACGGAAATCGCACGGTAGATTTTTATCGTTCAACCGGATCAGAACATCGCCGGGAGGCATCAGTCTAAAAGAAGGTCGTTTGGTTTGAATTTTTCCGATTAAGATTTCATTCAAAATTATCTGATAGGATTCGTGGGAGAGGACTGTGACACTTCCGTCTTTTGCAGATTTACCGGGAGCCGGTGCGTAAGGCGCTGATGGGTGGGGTGAGTCCATGGCTCTGTGAGTTTCAAGGGAATGGTCAAGGATAATAACCGGCAAGAGGGCAAGACCTTCTTTTTGGAGCTTCTCTTCGCTGAAGTCGCTACTGCGAAAGGATTCTTCAGACCAACACTGAATCTTGGCGCCGCAGCCGCCCAACAAACACACCACTAAAAAAACAAGAATCGACCTGAAAGATCTGGAAATCAAAGTGTAAGGTTTCATCGGCACCTCCCGCCAAATTGTTCCGAGTATGATTTGGAAGCCTTTAAACGCTTTTTATAGAGAGATATAAACTGGTTGGGAAAATTTAATTGCGAATTGTTTATTTAGGCAGATCACCAGAATCTCCGCCATATCTTGCCAGTCAAGCAACCATTCACAGCAATAATTGATATACAGATATCAATTGTTCTGATGTCAGGTTAAGTTGTCGTGTTTTGAAGGTTAATGATTTGTTGAATGCAAATTCTTTTCTTTCTTCGGTTTAAGCCTTCTGAGAAATTCCCAAACCGGTAAAGCTGCCAATCCGGCAACAACACCGGCGATATAACTGGGTATTATCATGTTAAATACCGACTTCCAAATGGCGCTTATTATAAAACTTGCCGCTAACATTACTAAAACTGTTATAAGAAGTCTTTTCCAAAAAACCATAGTTACCTCCAGATGCTTATCATTTCAAACACAATCAAGCATATAAAAAATTATAATCGACATTAATTCTGACATAATTTGCCATGAGGTGAAATCTGCTAATTGACACATATCAAAATAGACCTGTAAATATCAAGTCGAGATCATCTTTAAGGTATCCATTTGTCGCCTCAGTGCTGGCATCGGATGGGATATACGAAACGTTTCAAGAAAAGGCGCCTTTTAAAGGCCTAATGAAAAGTTTAATTCTGAGGAAAAACAAAAAAAAGCGGACGGTCGTTTTTACGACCGCCCGCTTTTTATCTATGGCTTACAATCCATTGACTATCCGTGCGGTGAGGGTGGCGGTGCTTCGGTCTTGGCCTTCGGCGCAGGTGTCGGTGCCGGTAATGTTGCCCCTTTCTGTTCGGCCTTCAGTGATTCAATCTTTTTGTCCACGGCATCCATTTTTTCATTAATCAAATCCAGCCTTGCATCATCGACGTCCAGGCGTGCGGCTTCGGAAAGAAATCCTTTTGCCTCTTTAAGATCGGCAAGGGTGGGTTTACTGGCAGCCACATCCGACTTGTACACAAGAATCATTAGATCGATGTTGTTTAATCGGCTGAAAACAGCTTCGGCAGAGTCAGGTGTTGTCTTATAAAGCATCGCTTTATTTAAATATTGTTTTATTCCTCCAAAATCCGGCAGACCCGGAACTTTCAGGAGCGTATCCGCTTTTTCCACATAATAATTGAAAATAATCGGGTATACATCGGTTTTAGAATAAATGTCTTTGGTTTTTTCGGGTTTTTGAACGCCGGGCAGAGAGATCAGGAGCTCTTCTCCCATGGGGGCAAACCTTCCCTGAAAGATTTCCAGTGCACCGTCCGTTGAACGGATATAATATTTCCCATTGTTTATCATACTGCTTCCAACAACAAGTGCGATGAGGAGGACGACAGCCGCAGCCAGATATTTCATGCCCTTTTCCATGGGGTCTGCGGGGATGGTGTCTCCGCTATCGGGCGGCTCATATGATACCGAAACTTTAGGTTCCTCGGCTTTTTCTGCGGCGGCTTTATCGGCAGCAGCTTTATCGGCGGCGGCTTTATCAGCAGCGGCTTTATCGGCAGCGGCTTTTTCGCCGGCAGCCTTAATCTCAGCCAAATCAAACTTTTTCAGCAGGAGATCCCTGATTCGCTTTTGTTCTTCTTCCGACCCGGAAACAAAGGGAGGTGCCGTGACATCCTTCACATCTGCAGTTACCGTATAAATTTTCTCGGGTTTCCAAACATCGAATTTTTTCTGAAGCAGTTCATTCACAGAAACCACTTTCTTTTTAGGCTCAGGGGCAGGTTTGGGTTCAGGTGCGGCTTTGGTCTTCGGAGCAGCTTTTGGCTTAGATGCCGCCTTGACTTTTGGAGCGGCTTTTGATTTTTTGGCAGCCTTTTTTTTCCCTTTGGTCGTCGACTTAACCAAACTGTTTTTTCCCATAAAAAACCTCTTAGAAATTGATTGTGGCGTTGTACATAAAACCAATCATATGTTATATTACCCTAAAGGAATTGGAAAAAATTATATATATGAATCAAAATGCTTTGTAAACATTTTTTTATTTGAATATGGACAAGAACCCCTTGGCAAAAAAAAAGGATCATCTTCTTTCGATCTTAAAAGGATATGGATCTCTCCTGGTAGCCTATTCCGGCGGTGTTGACAGCTCCTTTTTGCTGGCAGCGGCTCATGAAGCTTTGGGTCGCAATCTGCTTGCCGTTACCGCAGCGTCTCCGCTTCATCCGGAACGGGAAATTCGGGCGGCAACGGTGTTCGCCAAAGAACTTGGTGTCGAGCACATGATCATTCAGTCAAAGGAAATGAGCCGGCGCGATTTTACTGCCAACACCGAAGATCGGTGTTATGTGTGCAAAAAAAATCTTTTAGAGGATTTGTTGAAAATCGCAAAAGAAAGGAAAATTATACACGTGGCCCATGGGGCAAACGTCGATGATTTAAATGATTATCGTCCGGGATTTGCCGCTGCCGGCGAAATGGGAATCAAAGCGCCTTTGGTGGATGCGGGAATGACAAAAAACGATATCCGGATGATTTCAAAGCAGATGAACCTAAAAACATGGAACAAACCGCCAATGGCATGCCTTGCCACCAGAATTCCATATGGAACACCCATAACCTTTAAAGCCCTTAACATGGTGGCGCAGGCCGAACAGGTTTTATTTGACCTTGGTTTTACGGGATGCCGGGTTAGAGTGCATGGCGACGTTGCCAGAATTGAGGTCGATACCAAAGATATTGAAAAAATAATCAATCGAAAAATCAGACCCGTCATCATCGAAAAATTGAGAACAATCGGATTTTCTCATGTGGCCGTGGACTTGGAAGGGTATCGAACAGGGAGTATGAACAGGGCTTTAAGTCGATAAACCGCAACTTATTAATAAATGCCGGATTAAGTACGGCTCAGGATCGGGTTTTGGAATATGCCAGCGAAGCGCGGATGAACTCTCTGAACAGGGGATGGGGATCCATGGGGCGTGATTTGAATTCCGGATGAAATTGACAGCCCAGATACCAGGGATGAATTTTAACCTCGATGATTTCAACCAGCTCACCATCCGGAGAGGTTCCGCTGATGATCAGTCCCCTTTCTTCAAGGCTTTCAGTAAACGCGTTGTTGAATTCATACCTGTGTCGGTGACGTTCTGAAATGTCCGATATACCGTAAGCCTTGTGGGCCAGCGTGCCCTCTTTGATCATACAGGGGTAAGCACCAAGGCGCATGGTTCCCCCTTTATCCGAAGTGATGTCCCGCCGCTGAACGGTTCCGGTCTTATCGTCATACCATTCCTTCATCAGATATATTACTGGATATGGCGTATTTTTATCAAATTCCTGACTATGGGCGCCGGCCATGCCTGCTGAATTCCGCGCAAATTCTATGACGGCGATCTGCATGCCCAGACAGATACCGAAATACGGAATCCGTTCTTCTCTGGCATATTTTGCGGCGCAAAGCTTGCCGTCAATACCCCGAGATCCAAAGCCGCCAGGAACCAGGATGCCGTCGATATCGCCTAAAATTTCTGCGCAATTATTTTCCTCGATCTTTTCAGAATCCACAAATTTGAGATTGACCCGACAGTCATTGGGAATTCCGCCGTGACGGAGGGCTTCATTCAGACTTTTGTAGGATTCCGTTAAATCGACATATTTGCCGACAATTGCAATGGCAACCGACGATTTCGGCGATTCGAGCCGCTTGACAATTTCCTCCCAGATATCGAGGCGAGGGGCTCTTGTCCATATGTTCAGCTTTTCGACAATTTTCTGATCAAGGCCTTCCTTGTGGAACACCAGGGGGACTTCGTAAATGCATTCCACGTCTTTTGCCGTTATCACCTCGTCTACAGTGACATTGCAGAAAAGGGCTATTTTTGACTTGATTTCTCTGGGCAGATATTTGTTTGTACGACAGAGAAGGATGTCCGGCTGAATACCGATACTGCGGAGTTCCTTTACGCTGTGCTGGGTCGGTTTTGTCTTAACTTCTCCGGCTGTGCCGATATATGGCACCAGTGTAAGGTGAATATACAGGGCATTTTCCTTGCCCACATCCGCCCGAAATTGACGGATAGCCTCAAGAAAGGGGAGGCTTTCAATATCACCGACGGTTCCGCCGATTTCAACGATGACGACATCAACGGAACCCGCCACCAGTTTGATGCATCTTTTAATTTCATCGGTAATGTGGGGAATGACCTGAACTGTTCCGCCCAGATAATCTCCCCGGCGTTCCTTGGTGATGACCGAATGGTATATTTTTCCGGTAGTAAAGTTGTTGTCCCGGTTCAATCTGGCATTGGTAAACCGCTCATAATGTCCGAGGTCCAGATCCGTTTCAGCACCGTCATCCGTTACATAGACTTCCCCATGCTGGAAAGGGTTCATGGTTCCGGGGTCAACATTGATATAGGGATCCAATTTCTGTATGGTTACGGTAAGTCCACGGCTTTCAAGGAGTGCTCCGATAGCTGCAGAAGCCAGCCCTTTACCCAAGGATGAGAGCACGCCTCCGGTAACAAATATAAATTTCGTTTTATGATCCATATCGTGCTTTTTCTCAGTATGTTACGCCCAAAGACAATTTGGCGGTTTTGGAAATATATAGCGCTTTAAAATAACCATTTTTTATGGCAATTGTGGCAAAGCCCCTAAATCCTTATTTATATATTTTTTTGAATTCCTCAATGGTCTTTTGAACTTCATCCAAATCCTCTTTAGCCTCGTTTTCCTGTTCATCAGAAGCACGCCGGGGATATTGTAACTTAAGCTTCCGGATGTCAAAAAAATCAGCCGGAAAAGAAGGATTCTCTTTGATGTCCTGTACATAAATTTCGCGAACCAGGGTATCGTTGGAAAAAAATTCAATATGCATCGGATACCAGCTGTGACCCAATTTTTTCCAATCAAGATATACAACTTCCAGTCGCTGGGTTGTGCTGTCCGTCATTATCCAGCGAAAAGGCAGAAAGGTATTTTTATCCAGCCATATCTGGTGCGCAGTTTCATCAGGATATCGGGCACCCAGAACATATGCCGGTTTACCTTGAAAACGTCCGAGGCTTGAAATGTTTGTATTTACACCCAGATGGGACAACCGTTTTTGAAGAATTTCTCTGGACCTGAAAAGGAGAAGATCTTTGTAAAGATCGTAGCGGCTTTCGGGTTCGTCTGAAATTTTTTTATCCATGACTGTCAAGGCTTCGTTTTTGGATAAAATGTGAATTCTTTGAATGTTTTCTGATAAAATATCTGAACGGAAGATATTCGGGAAGATGAACGTTAAGGTTTCACTGAGTTCAACCCCGTTGTTATTAAATGTGTTATCATGCAGCACCAGTTTCTGAATCACCATGAGGCGCTTGGCATCGCCAAGATTTTGAGTCATTAATTTGAGAAGGTAGGGACCCGGCAGGACATAGGCACGAAGAGCGGCAGGGTGAAATCCCAATGTTAAAAAAAAGAAGAAAATGACCAGCGATTTTTTCTGATGGTATCGCATCCCGATTTTATATTACCATTGCCGTGCCTGATATTCTAAAGTCAATAGAAGGGTATCTATAATATTTCATCTTCAAACGTAGCGCTTTCTCCGAGTTCCTCTTCAATTCTTATGAGCTGGTTATACTTTGATATACGGTCGCTGCGGGACATGGAGCCGGTTTTTATCTGACCGCCGCTGACTCCCACGACAAAATCTGAAATAAAGGTGTCTTCCGTTTCGCCGGATCTGTGAGAAATTACCGTCGTGTATCCGGACTGCCTTGCCATCTCAATGGTATCTAAAGTCTCGGTGACCGTACCGATCTGATTCAATTTTATCAAAATGGAATTGGCAATGCCTTCTGCAATCCCTTTCTGGAATATTTTGGGGTTGGTAACAAAGATATCATCGCCGACAATCTGTATGGATCCTTCCAGCTGATCTGTCATCAACGCCCATCCTTTCCAATCCTGCTCAGCGAGACCGTCTTCAATAGAAAGAATGGGATATTTATCAATTAGCTTCTGATAATAATCAATCAGCGCTTCGACATCTAGTTTTTTGTTTTCTGAAGTGAGGATGTATTTTCCATTTTTGTAAAACTCACTGGCGGCACAATCCAAAGCCAGTCCGATATCGTTTCCGGGCTTGTATCCGGCAGATTCAATGGCGCTGATAATAAACTGAATTGCTTCTTCATGAGACGCAAAATCCGGTGCAAAACCGCCCTCATCGCCCACAGCGGTGTTGAGCCCCTTGTCTTTGAGTATTTTTTTCAGGCTGTGAAAGGTTTCCGCCGCCATCTGGACTGCCTGGGTGATGGATTTGGCGCCCACAGGGACGATCATGAATTCCTGAATGTCCAAATTGTTGGCGGCATGGGCGCCGCCGTTTATGACGTTCATCATGGGAAGGGGGAGACGCCGGGCGTTTATTCCTCCCAGATATCTGTAAAGCGGCAACCCAAAAGCCTGTGCAGCGGCTCGAGCAGCCGCCATTGATACGGAAAGAATGGCGTTGGCTCCGAGTTTCGACTTGTTGGAGGTTCCGTCCAGTTTAATCATGACGTTGTCCAAAGCGATCTGATCCGCTGCATCCATTCCGCGAACCGCTGGGGCAATTTTATCCATCACGTTTTTAACGGCCGTGGCAACGCCTTTGCCGCCGTATCTCTTTGATTTCTTGTCACGAAGCTCCAAAGCTTCACGTTTTCCGGTAGAAGCGCCGGATGGGACTGCAGCACGGCCGACGGCACCGCAGGAAACATAGACGTCGGATTCAATGGTAGGATTGCCTCTGGAGTCGAGAATTTCCCTTGCTTTGATATCAATGATGTCGGTCATGGTTCCCTCCTGTGTAAGTTTTTAGTTTGGTAGGGCGATGTGTTCGAAATCACACATAAGATCCCACCCTGCATTTGCATTTTTGCACCTTGACAATTTTCGCATAAATGTTACTCTCCTAATAATTTATTGTCAAGAAGCCAGAAAGCGTTATCTTGGAATGTTTGATTTCAAAACATAATATCCTGTTTGATCGAGAGCCTTGGTTATGATGCAAGAGCATAATTTATATTCCAATGCACATCTTGTGGTCGCAGCCATAAGGATTTTCACCCACAAGAATTCAAGACATCCTTCAATGGATGAAATTTGCCGTACCCTATCTTTTTCTTTGGAACAAGGCAACCTTATATGCAACAAGCTGAGGGGCATGGGGATTATTGATATGGTGGAAGGCGCTTTCGGAAACCAGCTTTTTATCAAGGATCATTTGAAAATAGAAGAAATCTCAAGGGATAAAAAGGAAGACAAATTCGAGGAGGCACTTAAAAAATTTCAGGATTCAAAAAAAGATTTTTCCAAACAAATTGAATCGTTTCAGGATAAACAGGCCCAGAAGCAAAAAGCTCTTTTTGCGGAACTGGAAGAAAAACTGAAAAAAGGTTCGGATAAAACCAAACCCTAACCCGAATATACGTGAAAAGTGTATTCGGCTATAATCCCCATCCCCAGAACTTGAGAAATGCCTCAAAATCCCACATGGCCGAGGCGTTACGATTCCAGGGCTTAAGGCTGGTATAAAAAGGGTTGCCGGTTTCTTTGCTGTCACCGTAAACCTTATCGGTTCCTACAAAAAAATCAAGACTCAAAAGACTTAAAAAAATCGACTCCCAGGGTTTGATCGATCCCTTGACGTGGCCCTTCAAGACACCCGTATCATAGTAAAAACTGGTTGTAGTACTGTCTAAAGGGATTTGTTCGAGCTCCTGAATCGGTTTTAACGGTGCAGGTATGATGGTAAAAAATCGAGAAGTTTTTATGTTTTTTTCGTCAACAACCTCCAGATCCATAACCCGGTGAACACCGGGTCTTATGTGAACCAGCAATTTGGAAGTGTTCCGGTTTGCATAGCTCAGGCGTGCAGGCAATATTTCTCCGTAGATATTAAGCGGTTTATCCCGCCATTTATCCGGCAATGCATCACCGGGTAAAAAGGAGGTCGGGACGATGGCGAGATAACAGCCACAAGTTCCCACCGTCGTTACCAAAACCGGTCTTTTGGCGGAATCGAGGGTAATTATCACCATGAGTCCGACGTTGTTCCCCGCAGTCAGATAAAAAGGGATCAGACTGAAGGGTACCTTCGGGAAATGAACCCGGTAAATCAGGTTGGTGTATCGCCCTTTAGGGGTGGCAAATTGACGTTTTAGATAATAAATGGTGGGATGATCCGTATCCACATAGATTTTTTCGTTTCCCTGATGGTCGTATTTCGCCGAAGGCCTGCCGATGCGATTGTAGGTCAAAGTGTTGTCGTGAACCAGAAACAGGGGAGCCTGTTCGAATATGAGGCTTTCTTCCATACCCTGACCCTGATAAACGGTTTTTGTTTTTTCAACAGGGATTTTTTTATGATGCGCGCACCCTGAAAGGATCAGCAGCACGGCCGGAATCAATATGCGAAGGCATTTAAAAAACATCGTAATAATTTCCTCCTCGTCCGTATCAGATTTTCAAAAACAACTCTAAAGCCGTCAAAATCTGTCTTATATGTCTCGGCCCAATATAATTACAGCACATCCATTGTAAAAATAAACTCAAAAAGATAACCTTATCGATCTTTTTTGGAATTCTAAAAAATTTCGATCATTTTTTGATAGACTCTATTCAGATCTCTTGGTATCAATATGGACTGCTGAATGATTTATATAAAAAATGATTACACGCCATCGTTGTGTAACCTCATGCTCTAAAGCAGGAAAGGATTCCTATTGAAAATGAATAAAAAGACGATCGTATTCGGTATATTGTTATGTTTATTAATGGTCGGTTCGGGATGGACCGGCGAAAAAGAAATAAAGGAGAATCCTGTGTATGTCATTCAAACAACCCTCGGAGATATTGAAGTGAAACTGTTCCGGAACGATGCCCCAAAAACGGTCGACAATTTTATCGGTCTGGCCGAAGGCACCAAAGAATTTGAGGAACCCAAGACCGGCAAAAAGGTGAAACGCCCCTATTACGACGGTCTGATTTTTCACCGGGTGATCAAGGATTTCATGATCCAAGGCGGCTGTCCGCTGGGTAACGGGCGGGGGGGGCCGGGCTATGCCTTTGCCGACGAAATAGACGCCAAAGGACTGGGGCTGGACAATATAAATGCATTCGATCCACAAAAGGGCCCACATCCTTTTTTGATGATTCGCAGTCAGGAGGAGTTTCAGCGCAACCTGCTCATGCCTTTGTTTCAGGCGTTGAGTATCAACTCACAGGAAGAACTGAACCGAAAAAAAGAAGAGGTTGAGATCAGGCTCGAAACACTGACCATCAAAGAAGCTTACGAAAATTTGGGATATGTCTATTCTGAAAACGGATCAGACCATCCGCCGGTACGCGGTTCGCTGGCCATGGCCAATTCGGGCCCCAACACCAACGGATCCCAATTTTTCGTCAATCTGGTGGACACAAATTGGCTAATCGGCAAACATACGGTATTTGGAAAAGTGGTGAACGGGATGGACGTGGTGGATAAGATCGGAGCCGTCGATGTCGATTCAGCGAGCAAACCGGTTAAGGATGTGAAAATTATCTCTATTCACCGGAAGACGTCACCGTAGTTCCCTGGATTTTTGGGCATTAAAATTTGAAGTTCTTCACCCAATAAGTTGAGAGCGTCAAAATGGTTTTGTTTATAACATCGCTCCATGGATCATGCTTTTTTTTAAACCGTGTAAACTCGTGGTTAAAGGATCGTAAAGAAAGAACAGAATCGGATACCATAACAATAGGTTCGGATCAGGGCAGCCACTTTGCTGCTGATGAAATGTTTCGCCACGCCTCTGTTCTTTCCAACGATTCCTAAACCACTCGAACAGTACACGATTTCAAAAAAAAATGATCCATTCCGCTTGTCCTTCGATTACTTATAATTTTTCAGAGGTGCACTTGGTTTGACCCCCTGAATCCTTCAGGGGTCACTATCAAATTTGCCGGAAAGAGTGCATGGGCCGGACTCGGAGAATTAAAATGGGATTTTGCCTCATGGAAGGGAATGAAGCGGTGGCCTGGGGGGCGGTTGCTTCAGGATGCCGTTTTTTTGCCGGGTATCCCATCACCCCGGCAACTTCCATATTCCATACCATGCTCAAACTGCTACCGCCCTTAGGGGGCGTCTGCCTTCAGGGTGAAGACGAAATCGCTTCCATCGGTTACTGCCTGGGGGCTTCCATGGGCGGTTTAAAAGTGATGACCGCCACATCAGGTCCGGGAATCAGTCTGTACAGCGAGCATATTTCCTTTGCCATCGGAAGCGAGATTCCCATTGTCATTGTCGATGTTCAACGGCTCGGCCCATCCACAGGCTCAGCGACCCGGGGTGCGGATAGCGATATCCAGTTCTTGCGATGGGGCAACAGCGGCGGGTTGCCGGCCATTGTACTGGCCCCTGTGGATGTCCTTGACTGTTATTTATTGACCATTCAAGCCTTTAATCTTGCCGAAGCATTCAGGTGTCCGGTATTTATTGCATCCAATAAAGAGATCGGGATGACCCGAGAGAATATGGATATGGGTGCCGTTGAAGTCCCCAAAATTATCGAACGCGCAGCTCCTCCGGCCGGGGAACCGTTTGTTCCTTTTGAAGCGCCTTCCGGCAGCAAGACACCCTACTTCTTACCCATCGGCGGTGATGTGATCGTTCGCCAGACCTCTTCGACGCATGGGACCGACGGATATATTACCACCGATTCCGATGAAATTGCCCGAATCCTGGACAGGCTCAAGACCAAGGTTGTTTCCCAGGTGGACAGGTTCAGTTTTCATGAATCGTATTTGGAAGAAGACGCCGATACGCTTCTTTTGACCTATGGGATTACGGCCCGTGCCGCGCGCGACGTTTATCGTATGCAAAAAAGCACCGGAAGACCGGTGTCCCTTCTGATTCTCAAAACCCTTTGGCCGGTTCCCGAAAAGCTTATCCGTAAAAACGCAGAACGTGTCCAACGGGTAATTGTGGCCGAGATGAATCTCGGGCAGTATGTTCGGGAAATAGAGCGTATCCTTCCGCATAAAACCATCGAGTTTTTTGGCCAAATGGACGGCCGCCTCATATCCCCCAGACAGATCCAGGAGGTTGTTGCGCATGTCTAGTCTGCTGAACAGCAGCAGGCCGCCGGTATTCTGTCCGGGATGTTCCCATGATCGGATTACCCGTGCCCTTGACCAGGCCTTTTCGAACTTGGGTTTAAAGGGAGAGGAGGTCGTTATTGTTACGGATATCGGATGTTCCGGGCTATTTGATACGTTTTTCACTACCCACGCCTTTCACGGTCTGCACGGAAGGGCGTTGACCTATGCAACGGGTTTGAAATTGGCTCAGCCGGAACTGAATGTCATCGTGACCATGGGGGACGGCGGACTGGGGATCGGCGGCGCCCACGTCCTTTCCGCATGCCGTCGAAATCTCGATATAACGCTGCTGGTCTTGAACAACTTCAATTTCGGAATGACCGGCGGCCAGTTTTCGGCAACCACACCCATAACGGCCCATGTGGGGTCCGGTTTTCTCAACCGGATCGAACATCCGCTGGACGTTTGCCGGATGGCTGGATCGGCAGGCGCCGCTTATGTGCAACGCTGTTCGAGTTATGCGAAAAATCTTTCGGAAGAAATAGAGAACGCCGTTCGCTTTCAGGGGTTTTCCATTCTCGACATCTGGGGAATCTGCCCGGGACGCTATACCAGACGTAACAGGCTGACGCCCGCAATTATCGAGGAATCCCTTGCCAGAATGCCGTCCCTCGAAAATCCGGTACCCGAAAACCTTAGAAAAGAATATGGCCGACATTACAGGGAGCTGGCCGGCGAACAAGCGCCGGTCTCGCCCCCGAAAAAAATAAAAGCGCAGTTCGAGCCCCCCGAATCCGGCAGAAAGGATGTGCTTATTCTGGGCAGTGCCGGACAGCGGATCATCACCGCCGGTGAAATTTTGTGCCTGGCCGGGCTTACAGCCGGACTTCAAGCCACCCAGAAAAATGAGTACAACATCACCGTACTCAGAGGGCATTCCATAACGGAAGTGATTCTGTCTCCATTTAAGATCGGCTACACGGGAATCGAGTATCCGGATGTTGTTCTGGCGCTGAGTCAGGAAGGTGTGGACCGCAAAAAGTATCTTTTTAATGCTCTGAATGAACACGCCCTGATCATACAGGCATCCGGGGTTACAGTCCCGCCCGGTAATGCCAGGATTCATCCGGTAGATTTTAAATCACAGAAAATCAAGTCCCCTGACTGGGCCTTGGCCGTAATATCCGTTCTTGCTAAAATGAATAGGGTCATCCATCTCGAGATGCTTAAGACGGCCCTTGAATACAGGTTCACGGGTGAAATCCTGGCATCTTCACTGGAATTGGCAGACCGGGTGAGAATATGAGGTTTGATGTTTAATGCAGAATCTGGCTGAGAAACAGTTTGGTTCGATCGTGCCGGGGGTTTTCGAAAAATTCTTCGGG
>ENA-OSEO01004345-OSEO01004345.1-sediment-metagenome-genome-assembly--contig:-NODE-4345-length-15079-cov-5.404279_pt1 | contig 15079 bp, 11 predicted proteins | sample MGYA00237883_ERZ534232 | MGnify/ENA metagenome assembly ERZ534232 | reverse complement strand
TCCGAGATCGGTCAACACTGCATTATCGTTGCCCAAAGCGGGATATCCGGAAGCGTTCGCATGGGCGCCCATTGTGTGCTGGCCGGACAGGTGGGTGTTTCCGACCACGTGGAACTCAAACCGGGAACCATGGTTGGCGCGCAATCAGGGGTGATTCGCGATATCGGTCCCGGCCGATGGGCCGGGTATCCTGCCATTCCTGTCATCAAAGCGCTGAGGGCATACCATCTTCTTCCTGAGCTTCCCGACATCCACCGCCGGGTGCGCGAACTGGAAAGACGTATGCGTGAAATAAAAGGTGAGTAATAGGTTCAGGCGGTTTGTCTGCTGCCATTTTAATGTTTTGCCTGGGCGAGAAGTTAGATTTTCACAGTAGTGTCCGGTTAACATTCAAATAAATTCAACTGGATAGGTCCGGTAGCAATCTCGTTTCTGTAATTGTCAACCGTGAGGGCCTGTAAAATAGGCTTTTTCTCAAAGAGAGTAATACTCAGAATCTGTAAAATAGTGTAGAGAGTCAGGTCGATTTTCAAGCTTTTTTTCATTATGGCAACCATGACATAGGCAGATACGGCAATCCAGATTTGCGTCTTAACAGCATTCTCTGAGGTGCCATAGAAGCTCTTGATACGCAAATGCTGTTTGATCCATTTGAAAAAGATCTCCACCCGCCACCTGTATCGATACAGCTCCGCAATGGTTATGGCAGGCAGGGTGAATTGGTTCGTGAGAAAGATGAACGATCTGCCTTTTTCGGCATCAAAGTATTTTATTCGGCGCAGCTTTTCCGGATAATCTCTCTTGCTGTAGTAACCTGTTAATGAAACTGTTTGATCGAATCTAACACCCGTGCTTTTGTCGATTCTGTGAGAATATATTCGGCGCAATCCCGTGTTTGTTTTTGAGCGCGTTACAAATACAGCCGAGCTTTGGTGCAATTGAAAGAGTCGCTGAAAGTCCACATAGGCGCGGTCCATGACATAGATTGCCCCAGGTTCTGGGATGAGATGGTCAAGGACGTTGACATCATGAACCTTTCCATCGGTGATCCATATGAAAGTTGGGATGTCACCCCTTAAATCCAAAAGGGTGTGCAGCTTGACAGCCCCCTTTGTTTTTCGAAATCGGGCCCATGGGAAGACCGACAGACACAGATCAATCGTCGATGAATCCAGAGCATAAACGGTCTCTTTCAGGTCAAGGCCAAAATCCTCATCAATATATAGGCGCCGAGCCTCGTCGATAAGGATTTGAGCAAAGTCACTGTAGATCCGCCAATCCCGTGTTTCGTTTGCATCGGCCAACGTGCTGCGAGATACTTTGCCTCTGATTCCCATGTGGTAAAGTCTCTCTCGCATGGCTCGAAGGCAGCATTCGATATCCCGCAGGCTTTCACGGTAAGTCAGTTGCGCAAAAGCGATGCACAGAAATTGATCGTAGCATGTGAAAGTACGAACTCGATAATTGCCACGATACCGATCGACACATTGGCTGAACTTTTTACGAGGGAGGAAGTCCATCACCTGAGAAAAAACGGTTTGCCCCTGATACATAGATGTACTCCTTTGGCTGGTTAAGTTTTCCGGCAAAGGAGTATGGGGCCAAACTCAGATGAATTTCAAGTCGATCCCTCGCAATTGTGTCTATTTATAACGTTAATTCAATCGGTTATATCACATTTAAAATACTTTAACCGGACACCACTGGATTGAGGTCAATATACGCCAAACAGTTGATCAGTGTCCCCCAATCGTCAGCGATGACGCTCTTGAATCGCTCCAACTAGAAAAACATATCTTGCCTGGTACATTATTTTTCCTGCCGATGAGAAGCGGAACCAAATTGAAAAATGGATCATCACCAGATAGATAAATCCTGATATTTGAAATTGAACTGATGGCTTGATAAATGAATATGCGGCATCTCAACTGGCTGTAATGTTACTCTCGCGCTCCGGTCAGGTTGAATGCTGCCCAAAAATATGGGGTGGCAAACGATTTTCGGGCTTCAATCTGGGCAAGCTGAAGCGCCCGATTTTTTGGCATGGTTTTCAGATTTCGGTAAAAGCTGCTCATGAGCATTCCGGTGGCTCTGTCATCCACTTGCCAGAGCGAAGAAATAACAGATCGCGTTCCAGCAAAAATCAATCCGCGTTGCAGGCCGATCAGCTCATCACCTGTCCTGTTTTCCGACAGTCCCGTTTCGCATGCCGAAACGGTGACCAGATCTGCCAGCCATTTCAGGCTGAATAATTCGGAGGTTTTCAGCTGGCCGTCATTTACGCCATCCGGGTGCAACCGTATCTGGGACTCCAGCGGGGCCTGGCTATTGAATTCACCGTGAGTCGCCAGATGGATGATTCCGTATTGGCCCGCTTCATTCTTTAGAAGGGTTTCAGTAGCACTATCACGGATAACCAGCCGGGCTTCCGGATAAAGGGTTGAGATGTCTTGCGCTTCTTTTTCGGCAAAAGCCAAATCTCTGGTTGGATTACCGAAAATCAGCAGTTTCTTGCGGTTGCCCGCTTTCTTTCGCATTGTGAAATCCAGTACAGTTGCACTGGGTGCATAAGAGATGGCATAACGGTCCACGAGAAACTGCTGACCGTCGTAAAGCGCCTGAAAGGGGACATAATGTAAAAGACGATGGGGAATGATAACCAGCTCTGTACCGGTGATTTGATCGGCAAAAAACATCAGCCGGTGGAAGAGCGCTTCCCCCGTTTTATGACCGTCCTCTCCCTGCTTGATCCGGTCTACCCATTCGTTTATTTCCGTTTCCAGCTCCTCTTCGATGAGATCGGTGATAAAGATCCTCACTTCCCCGGATTGAACAAGGAAGATGAGCAGTTTATCCCTGGCAAAGAAGTATTCTACCAGACTGGCGTTGCCAACCAGATGGATGATATCCTCGGTGCTCAACGTTTGAACGGTCGAGAGGGACTGAAGCTCAAGGGCATCATTGGCCGATCTACCGCCTTCATCGCTCTTTGGGGTTACGTGTATGCCGCGAAGCCGCTTTTCAATAAAATACTTGATTTGACTGGCGCCTACGGATTTTTCCGAGAGAATTGTATCGATTTCCGCTTGCAGCGTAATCTCATGTGAAAACTGCTTTTCCTGGTCCGGGGTTTTCAGTTTTAGAGACCCACTCCCCAGAAGATCCACAAAAGCGCGGGACCGGGATCGCTCAGCAAATTCCAGGGCTTCCCCGTGGCGATTCATTTTAGCCAGAAGCAGAACAGTCCGCGCGTACAAGTCCTGACGGGCTGCAAAAAACGAGATCCGCTGGTTTTCGGTCAATATCGTGCTTCGTTGCCGTTCGATAATCCTGATGGCTTCTTCGTAATTCTCCAGCGCCTTCTCATTGCTCCCTGTCTGCTCATAGCCGATGCCAAGCACCAGGAAGAAGTCGACCATCTGGTATTTATCCAGGTAGCGGTTTACCTTTAAGGAATAGGGTGTAATGTACCGGGCGACTTCATTTCTCAGATCCGCATCGGCTTTGGTTCTTGAAACCGATTTGTTAATCTGTTCATTGATGTCGAACCCGAATTCCAGCGCATCTTTAAATATCTGTTGTGAGGCTTGATATTGCGCCTGGGAGATGCTGCCGGCCTGCATGTCGCCGTAGGATTGAAGGGTCATATAGGCACCCAACGCTAATGAGGCAACGACGAGTACCTTGGACCACATGGCTTGCTGTTCTCTCTCGGCAATGACTTCCTGGTTCACTTTCTCCGTAACAGCCTGACGCTGGGAAAATCGTTGCTGTTCCAGGGATTCAAGCTTATCGATCCCGGAAAGGAATTGCGCCACGTATTCAACACCCCGTTGATAATCACCTTGTTTCAGATAAGCGAGACCGAGCCAGTAATACAACTGATTCCTGGAATCCTGAAGGGAAATGCTTTCCTGATAAGGTGTATCAAGCGCCCGCTTACAGGTGACAATGATGTCTTGCAGGTAACCTTCATCGCCAGTGGCTTCGTACACCTGAAATGTATTGGATGCATGAAGGAAACGGGCCTGAAAGGCGGGATAGACATCCGGGGCTTCAACAAAAAGGCCTATGCGCTTTAGCAAGGTTTTCACATCCTGGTTGTTGATATCGCCTTCGGTGTGGGAAATAAGCCGCTTGCCTTTTCCTTCTATCTGCCGTTTTAAAAAATCGTTACGTGCGTCGGTACGTGCCTTGACCTGATTAAAATCGAATTTTCGGATCGCATCAAGATACGTTTTATCATAGGCAGTAGTTAAATCGATACGGCCCGGTAAAATGTGAAATCCTATTGGATTCCTGTCAGTCATTCGGTAAAAAAATGTATAATATAGCGCCCTACGGCTATTGTAATAATCGGATAAGGGCAGGTTTCCGATCCCCTGTGCGGAAAGCTTCTCATACAGCTGCTGGGTCTGTCGGTTGTACCGGTGTGCTTTTTTGAAATCCACTAGGTAATATGTATATAGATTGCTCAAGTCATCGAGTAGATACAGTTTGCCTTCCGGATCGCAGGTTTGTGTGTCCAGATCCACCTGATTCATCCTGAAAAAATCATTTATCGGGTCGGTAGAGCCATAGCGCCCGTAAATCTCATGAATTGTATTTTTTTCATCTTCCGAGAGGTAAACGCCGCTTTGTACATTCATTTCGGCAAGCTTGACGGCTTTCATCTCCTGCTGAATCAGGTCTTCCAGCCGGTTGTATCCTTTTGTGGATTCCAGGAAATGTGTATATGTCATTGAATCTACCACGCCCAAGCGAGGAGGCATTACACGAGGAAGATCCATAATCTTAGGCTCAGAGGCAGGGGCACGTCCGGATAAGACGACAAAGAACGCCAGAAGCAATAACGGGCAGCGTTTTCTTCTACCAATTTTCATTTTTCCCTCACCTTTTCATCCATAAGCCTCAGCAGATCGACAATGCACTCGACTGCGGCCATATTGAGAAGCACCCGGGCGGGATGGAAATCGTTCGCATGCTGACCGATAGTATGCAAAGGGTAGTTGAGGATCATCGGGAAATCCCCCGGATCGATAACGCGGCTGATGCTTTTTTCGGCCAGCTGCCGAAAATCGGAATCATGACCAGCCAACAGTTGGACGGCAGTGGTTACCGTTGCATTATTTCCGTAGGTAAAATCCATCACCGTACCCAATACGATGAGATTCGATGAGGCTGAAATATTTCCTACATTGTTTACGATTTCGAGGTTAAGCTTGTGGATGTCTGCGGTATATTGAAGCGCCTGGCGGATCATAGACAGATAATCGTTTGGCACAAACCATCCACTGATTTTGGCATCTTCAGGACTGTCTGATCGAAATTCATCAGTAAACACCCGTTCGTGAAAAGCCGTTCCCGGTAAACGGTTCGATGGTAATGGAAAAAATTCGACAACCGTGATCTTTGCCCTCTTCATCGCTTCGCTCAGGTGAAGATCCTGAGGTTGAAAGGTTCCTGATTGATCATCCGCTCCCCTGGATGGCTTTACCGGAAGCGAAAGGCATAGTATCAGCAAGATCACCGTTCCAACAGCCGGTAGCCGGTTGACGGCTCCCTGGTGAAACCGAAAATAGGTTTTATCCATTTGTATCTCCCGTGGGAAGGAATTGAGAAATTATTTGCCGGAGCGAATCGCCAGCGTCTGTACAGGCGTATTCTCAAACATCTTGCCGGGTTCTCCGGAATGATAGCTATAGATTTGAGCGCCTATAATCGAATCCGCACCACTCCATATCGCGCCCGTGGTTTTCAGCAAAAGATTCACAAAAGGATCCGGGGGTCTTAGATGGAGTGTTTGAAGCTCGCTTAATGTGGGCAACCGCCATCCGCCGCCCGCCACCTCGAGTTCTCTAATCCATCTGTTTGCCCCCTCCCAATCCAGATGGGGGCCCACGAACCACGCCATGTCCGTTTGCCGGTCGTAAATCACCCCGTTTTCACGGGCTTCAAATCGGTTGGCAAAAACCGGTGGCCCTAAACGGGTTTGTCCCGGGGCAACAGCATCGGAATAATTACGGAGCAACGGTGACATTTTGAGGGAGAAGGCGGTATCAGTAAAAAGGTCATACAAGATGCCTTCATGAGTAAATTGGCCCTCCTTGGCGACACGGCCTTTCTTTGCAGCGAGCTCTCTGCCATCCAGGTCCGTTAATAAAAAATCGAACAGCAGGTAGGGGCACACTTCTCTTGGCTGAAATCCCGGCCTCTCTTCCTGCCCGATGCTCAGCCTGGCGACAACGTCAAAATCTTCTGGTAAGATATCTTCACCGGATTGAATAATCTCCACTTCCTTGAAAACACTCGACAGCATTTGAACGTAATAGGTGGGGATGCCCCGAACCATATACTCATAGGTCGCCGGGGATTCTTTGCAGAGAATCTGATAAGAAAACAGCGCCGGATCAATAACCGCGGCAGCGCGCAATGGATAGGTTTCTTCAAGGGAACGGGCAGTTATTTCTGGTGGGTGAAGGGTGATCATCGTGCTTTTTGAACATCCGGACATTGCTGCAGCCAGAGCCAAAAGACATGGCAGCATTAGAATGCCTTTCCTCATCGCTCTTCCTCCATGGTTTTATGATTTTTAGGTGATATTGGATTCTTTGTGTCCGGATGCTCACTGACTTGTTTTCAATGACCACGTGGCTTCATAGAATTCCGCACCAGCGGTTTTATCCGCACCAGTTCCGATCATGGATATGCCCCGGGATTGTGTCGCGAGATCACTCTTTAGCCCTCTATATCGAATCAGGCCTTGGCCTATGGATTCCAATTCAACACCGCCCAGCGGCACTTCACTGGCATAAACCATAACATTATCTTCACCATAAGGTGGTGTAACTTTCAGCTCAAAAGCATCTCCTTTATCCGGGATTTTATACGTCACACCGGCTTTGAAAAAATTATCCTTCCGGTAAGCATTCGGCAAAAGCTGAATGATGTCCCCGCTGGACGTAATATCCACTACCCGTGCATAAGAGTCCTGATTTCCCCTCACAAAGATCTCGATGCTTTCTCCTGTTTTGTATTCTTTCTTCGATGTCCAGACCATCACCTTTAACGGCAGTTGCGGATCCATCATCTGTTCCGGGGTCATGTTTGTTTTCAGCTTCACATCGTATTCCACTTCCGCTTTTACCCAGACATGATAGGTGATAAGAAGTCGCTTTTTGAGGAAGAGATATAGGGTGATAAGAAGTCGCTTTTTGAGGAAGAAATATAGCGAAAACGGGCTTAGGGGTCAAGGAAAATGTGACCGCAGGATATTGTGGTCGGGACAAGGCGCCACAATAGGGGAGACTGAGTTCAGGGCGGGTCTGGATATGGTGAGCGTGTCATGCGCTCCTATGACGCCTGGAAATTTGGAAATGGTGGAAATTTGAGTAAAGGAACCCATTGACCCCGATCCTTTTTTCAAAAATCAGGCAGCGGATGTCTCTGGATACTGAGGGTCGATCACGCTGAAGTCGTGACCTTCGGCAAGCCACTTATCGGACGAGGGAAGCTGGGACACGGAATAGTTTCCCATCCGCAAGGCTTAGATCGGAAAGGAGACTTCGGTTATAGAGGAAATACCGGCGGAGGATCTTGGGTATGCTGAAAACAAAATGCCGGTGGGGTACGGCCTTGAGTACTTCCTCACAAAGCCACTCGCCAAATTCCACCACCCGCTTCTGATGGCAGGATGGACAGAATCTCCATGCAAGAGATTGAAAACCAACCCGACAAGAAATACTGTAAATTAAACTGAAAGTCAATGGCCGCAAGCTGAAGACTATGAAGAAATTGTTGTGAAATGGGGCGATGTTCGACCTTAGAGGCGTGGGTCGGCGGGCCTCTCACACGCTCATGGCGACCGTGAGCTACATCCGTGAACCCTTCGTGGACTATCAGGCCCCCGACCCGGCCCAGGATGATGCCGCAGCATGGCCGCCTGCCTGGGAAAAAAGATCATCTGACTGCCATCGGGGTCCCTTTCCCCAATAGCCCTCAAAAAAATCCGACAGTTTAAACATGAAGGGTGTGCGGCAGTACGCCCGGTATTATCTGTGGCCGGCCCCTTGAAATGCCCGTCCGGCAACCATTGACATACCTTGAACGACATCGTAATATCATGTCATACATATTTCGTACAATTTGGAGGCAGTATGGCAAGCATACAAAAAAGCATGCGGATTCCCGAGGAAATGTTGGAAGGAATTCAGGTAATTGCACGGGAAAGGAACATGGATTTCTCCACGGTAACAAAGGAACTTCTGGAGGAAGCGATCAAAATGCATCGCTGTCCGGGTATTGTATTCAATGAGGGGGTCCGCGGACGAAGGGCCCGAATTGCAGGGACCGGTATAGAGGTTTGGGAAATTATTGCAGCCCACAAGAGCCTGGATGAGGACTATGGCCGTCTTCAAGCTGCCTTTCACTGGCTGTCCGAACCCCAGCTGAGAAACGCTCTGGCATACTATCGGCTATATCCTGATGAAATCACGCATCTTATCGAGCAAAATGAAGCATGGACGCCGAAACACGTTTCCGAGACGTTCCCCTTCCTCGCCGGAAGCGCAGCATGAAATATTATCTCGATGAGGATATCAGCCCAAGGGTTGCCGATATATTGAGAAGCCTCCAGATTAATGCGATCAGCACGCATGAGGTGCAAATGAAAGGGGCATCCGACCATGAGCAACTGAGGTATGCGGCCTCCAAAGGAATGGTTATGGTCACCCGAAACAGAGATGGCTTTATTCAATTGACGATCCAGTTTTTCAATGAAAATCGCCCCCATTTCGGGGTGCTAATCATTCCCTATTCCATCCCCGGCGACAAGTTTGATCTTATGGCGCAGGCTCTCAGGGGGTATGCCTCAAAACATCCCTCAGGGATGGAGGCTTACACGATTGATTTTTCAAATGTTTGAAAGCACCTGTGTGCGCGTGAGGTCCAAGGGCAAAAAAGGCTGGCAGCTATGCCCCAATCCCTATGAAATAGGCAATCGTCTCCATAAGTCCCTCATCCGGGGGAGTCTTTGAGAGGCGCGAACAAAAACATCCAGCAGGCGCAGAAGGAAGCGTTTCCACTCACCCGACAACACACCTGACAGCATGCGGCAAAGCCGATGCCGACAAAAAATAAAAAAAAACGACATTTCTTGACCTAAGTCAATGCACATCTCTTTCTCACCCCTCATAATGGGGGCAAGCTCGAACAAGAACCAGGAAGCATCACAACCAAAAACCAACCATAGCGCGTGAAAGGAGAAAAGCAATGTTTTGTTATCAGTGTGAACAAACGGCAAAGGGCGAGGGGTGTACCAAAATAGGGGTTTGTGGAAAACAACCTGATGTGGCAGCGCTCCAGGACCTGCTGATCTATGCCCTCAAAGGTCTGTCGCTTTATGCGGTGGAGGGGCGGAAGGTCGGCATCAATGACCGGGATGTTAATATTTTTACCTGCGAGGCCACCTTTTCCACTCTTACCAACGTGGATTTTGACCCGGAGCGGTTTGTGCCGCTTATCCGTCGCTGCGTGGAATTGAGAGAAGGTCTCAAGGAGAGGGTGAAGGCCGCCGGCGGAAGGGTGGATTTTTCCGATGCGGCTGCCAACTTGAAACCCGCGGCAACCCTGGAAGAGATGGTGAAGCAGGGCGAGGGGGTGGGGATCACCTCTGATTCCGAACCCAACGCGGATATCCATGCCCTCAAGTGGACCCTTGTTTTCGGCCTCAAGGGGGTTGCCGCGTACGCCGATCATGCCCGGATATTGGGCCAGGAAGACGACACGGTCTTTGCATTTATCCACGAGGGCCTGGCCGCTACCCTGAACAAGGAGCTGTCTCTGGACGACTGGGTGGGTTTGGTCCTGAAATGCGGCGAGATTAACCTGAAGGCCATGGAACTGCTGGACGCCGCCAATACCGGTACCTACGGGCACCCTGTCCCCACATCCGTCCCATTGGGCGCCAAGAAAGGAAAGGCCATCCTGGTGTCAGGGCACGATCTCAAGGACCTGGAAGACGTGCTCAAACAATCCGAAGAAAAGGGGATAAACGTGTATACCCACGGAGAGATGCTTCCCTGCCACGGGTATCCTGAGTTGAAAAAATATCCCCATTTTTACGGGCACTACGGCACGGCCTGGCAGAACCAGGGAAAGGAGTTTGCGGAATTTCCGGGCGCGATCCTCATGACGACCAACTGCATCCAGAAACCGAAGGACACATACAAGGACAACATATTCACCACCGGCCTGGTGGGATGGCCCGGTGTGACGCATATCAGCAATAAGGATTTCTCACCCCTTATTGAAAAGGCGCTTTCCCTGCCCGGATTTGAAGAAGACAGCGACAAGGGATCTGTCATGGTCGGGTTTGCCCGCAATGCCGTGATGGGTGTGGCAGACAAGGTGATTGAAGCGGTTAAGGGAGGCGCCATCAGGCACTTTTTCCTGGTCGCGGGATGCGACGGTGCGAAACCGGGTCGAAACTACTATACCGAGTTTGTGGAGCAGGTTCCGAAAGACTGCGTGGTCTTGACGCTCGCATGCGGCAAGTTCCGGTTTTTTGATAAGGATCTGGGCGACATCGGGGGTATTCCAAGGCTCCTGGATGTCGGTCAGTGTAATGACGCCTACTCGGCCATCCAGATCGCGGTGGCACTGGCAGGGGCCTTTGACTGCGGGGTCAACGACCTGCCGCTTTCCATGATCCTCTCATGGTACGAACAGAAGGCGGTCGCCATCCTCCTGACCCTTTTTTACCTGGGGATCAAGGACATCCGATTAGGACCGAGCCTGCCGGCGTTTATTACGCCAAACGTGCTGGACGTGCTGGTCAAGAACTTCAACATCATGCCGATCAGTACGCCGGAGGAGGATCTGAAGGCCATCCTGGGATAAGGCCCCGGGCAGCATCTACAGGATCACGGGGATGGCGGAAATGCGCTATCCCTGTGATCGTTCCAAAGGCCGGAGGGCTTAACGTTCAATCGGCCATATGAATGGTTCAGTTGAAAAAAGGGGGGTATCATGAAATGTCCGGGACAGGACAGCCAGTATTGGAAACCGGGGGCCATTTTTGAGGTCAAGTGTCCCAAATGCGGCAATGAGGTGGAATTTTTCAGGGATGACCCCACCCGGAAGTGCCCCAAGTGCGGTCATCGCTTTCTCAATCCGGACCTGGACTTCGGATGCGCCTCGTACTGCCCGCATGCGGAGCAGTGCATCGGGAATCTCCCCCCTGAACTCCTTGCCCAGAAAGAAAACCTGCTCAAAGATCGGGTCGCCATTGAGATGAAGCGCCATCTGAGACAGGACTTCAAGCGGATCGGTCATGCCAGCCGTATGGCCCGGTACGCCGAGCAGATCGGCCGGGAAGAAGGGGGCAATCTGGCGGTGGTTTTGTGTGCGGCATATCTTCAGGACCTGGGGGCCGATTCCGAGGAAAAAGAAGCGACCGCCCTGGCACGGGAGATCCTGACCCGACTGGCGGCCAAGGAGGCGCTGGTGGATGAGGTGTGCGACCTGATCGCCCTTGGCCGTGAGCCGGGGGGAAACGATGCGATCAACCTGAAGGTTCTCCATGATGCCAATATGATTGCGCGGCTGGAGGAAAGGCAAAAGGAAGATCCGGACGATGAAGCGGAACTGACCCGTGTCCTGAAGACGTCGTTTCTGACCGAGAGCGGCCGCAGGCTTGGAGAAAAAAGACTTTTGGAAACGAAAGGATAGTCCCATGAAGGTGATGCGAAAGATAATCGAAATCGATGATGAACTCTGCGACGGGTGCGGCCAGTGTGTGCCTTCCTGCGCCGAAGGGGCCATAGAGGTGATAGACGGCAAGGCCCGTCTGGTGGCGGAAAAATACTGCGACGGCCTGGGCGCCTGTATGGGGGAATGCCCTACAGGGGCGCTCAGGATTGTGGAGCGCGAGGCAGAAGACTTTGATGAGGAGGCGGTGGAGCAGTACCTCAGTGAAAAGCCAGGCAATGCGGAGCCGGTGCCCATGGCCTGCGGATGTCCCTCCAGCCAGATCCAGACCTTCATCCCGGAGGCCTCCTCCGGGGAGCCCGCGGCAACGGACCCGCAGGCCGGGACAGGGTCCGCCCTCACCCACTGGCCGGTTCAGATCAATCTGATCCCGGCCAAGGCGCCATTCTTAAAGGGGGCCGATCTGCTGATTGCCGCGGATTGCGTCCCGGTGGCCTCCCCTGATTTTCACCGGGATTTTGTGAAAGGAAAGGTGGTGATGGTGGGGTGCCCCAAGTTCGATGATGTGGCGGGATATATCAATAAGTTTACGGATATATTCAAGATTGCGGGCATTCGAACGATCACCGTCGTGGTCATGGAGGTCCCCTGCTGTTCAGGACTGCCGATGGTGGTGAAACGGGCGCTTGAGGCATCCGGGAAAGAGATTCCGATGGAGGAGGTGGTGATCAGTACCCGGGGGGAGATTTTGAAAAGAAGGAAGATTGCCACGTAGCGATTTGACCTTATATTATTTAGAAATGCTCGGACTTTTTTTGGATGTTTGATATCACAAGGTCTATTTGAGACCGAATCTGAGTATCACCTAAATTCGGAATGCGCCGATTCAACAGGAAAGGGAGGTAGTGTTATGGCCACGGTCAAGATCAAAGGGATGTCCTGCAACCATTGCGTCATGGCCGTTCAGAAGGCATTGAGCGGGGTCAAAGGGGTGACGAATATCAAGGTGGATCTGGAGAAGGGTGAGGCCACATTTGATGAAGCCGCCCCCGTTGATACGAATACCATAAAGGAAGCGATTCAAAAGGCAGGGTATCAGGTTGGCTGACAAGGTCCAGCTCCAGATCTCAGGGATGTCCTGTGCGGCCTGCGTGCGACGGGTCGAGCAGGGATTGTCAGACCTGAAGGGCGTGTCATCGGCCTCGGTCAATTTTGCCACCCAGAAGGCCACCCTGGAGTATGACCCGGCAGAAGTGGGCCCGGATCAGATGGCGGCAAAGGTCAGGGACCTGGGGTACGAGGTGATCGGACGGGATGTGGGAGGGGAATCTGCGCTTCAAAAAACCACCGTTTCCATAGGGGGAATGACGTGCGCTGCCTGCGTCCGGCGTGTGGAATCCGCCCTCGGAAGCATCGAGGGTGTCACCGACGCCGCCGTCAACCTGGCCACCGGGAGGGCGACAGTCCTCCACCGGCCGGATTGGGCAGGGCTTGAGGCGGTCCGGAAAACGGTATCCGATGCGGGGTATGAGTTCCTGGGCGCCTCTGAAGCGCTGCTCGAAGATCCGGTCGAGTCGGCCCGAATTACAGAAGTCAGGGACTTGAAGATCCGATTTTGGACCGGCGTGGTCCTGAGCATCATCATTTTTATGGGTTCCATGCAATCATGGTTCCCCTTTCTTCGTCCCATTCCCAGGCAGATCATGCTGGTGGCCCTTTTTGTTCTGACCACGCCTGTGGTCTTCTGGGTGGGCAGCCGGTTTATCGTCGGGGCGATCAAGGCGGCCCGGCAGAAGACCACGGATATGAATACCCTGGTGGCGGTGGGGGCTCTGTCCGCCTATTTCTACTCGTCTTTGGCGACCTTTGCGCCCCGGCTGTTCGTCGAGGCCGGCATGTCCTCTCATGTCTATTTTGACGGCGCTGCCATGATCATTACCCTCATCCTGTTAGGCCGGCTTTTAGAGGCCAAGGCCAAGGGGAAGACCACTTCGGCCATCAAAAACCTCATGGGGCTCAAGCCCCGGACGGCCCGCGTCATCAGGGAGGGGAATGCCACGGACATCCCGATAGAGTCGGTCATCCCGGATGATCTGATCATGGTACGGCCCGGTGAAAAAATCCCCACCGACGGGGTGGTGGTTTCCGGATCTTCGGCGGTTGACGAGGCCATGTTGACCGGTGAAAGCATCCCGGTCTCAAAGGAGGCCGGGAGCGAGGTCTTTGCCGCCACCATCAACAAGAGCGGCAGTTTCACCTTCAGGGCCACCCGGGTGGGGGCTGAAACGGCCCTGGCACAGATTATCCGGCTGGTGGAGGAGGCACAGGGCTCCAAGGCCCCCATACAACGCCTTGCGGACAAGGTCGCATCGATCTTTGTCCCGGTGGTTTTCGGGATTGCCGTCCTCACCTTTGTGATCTGGTATGTTCTGGTCCCGGAACCCATCTTCAGCCGGGCCCTCCTCAATTTTGTATCGGTCCTGATCATCGCCTGTCCCTGCGCCATGGGCCTGGCCACGCCGACGGCGGTTATGGTGGGGACCGGCATCGGGGCCGAACGCGGGATCCTGATCAAGGGGGGTGAAAGCCTGGAAAACGCCTACAAACTGACCGCCATCGCCTTTGACAAAACCGGCACCCTCACACAGGGAGCGCCAGCGGTCACGGATGTCGTATCTTATGGGGAAAGAACCGAAGCGGATATCCTGAAGATTGCGGTTTCCATTGAATCGGTGTCTGAGCATCCCCTGGCCCAGGCGGTGGCAGCAAAGGCGGGGGAACGCCATATCTCACCCAGGGAAATTGTTGATTTTGAGGCCTTGTCAGGCCTGGGGGCCCGGGGCGTGATTGACGGAAAGGAATGCATTCTGGGCAATCGCCGACTGATGGAAAAGGAAGGTATCGGTGTGGAGGGGCTTGAACAGACGGCCGATCGGCTTGCCGGCGGGGGCAAGACCTGTGTATTTGTGGCGGAACAAGGCCGCGTGGCCGGTCTTATCGCGTTTCTGGATCCGCCCAAGGCATCTGCGGCAGGGGCTATCGCCGACCTCAAAGCCATGGGGCTTCGAACCGTCCTGATTACCGGGGATAACCAGAGGAGTGCCCGGGCCATCGGTGAACCCCTCGGCATGGATCAGATATTGGCGGAGGTGCTGCCGGCCGGAAAGGTCGATGCGATCAAGGGGTTGCAGAAAGAAGGCCATGTGGTCGGGATGGTGGGAGACGGTATCAACGATGCCCCGGCCCTGTCAACCGCGGATATCGGCATTGCCATCGGCGCGGGCACGGACGTGGCCATGGAGGCCAGCGATATCACCCTCATGCGGGATGACCTCAACACAGTGCCGGAGGCGCTCAGGCTTTCGTTTGA
>ENA-OSEO01004344-OSEO01004344.1-sediment-metagenome-genome-assembly--contig:-NODE-4344-length-15081-cov-3.236604_pt1 | contig 15081 bp, 14 predicted proteins | sample MGYA00237883_ERZ534232 | MGnify/ENA metagenome assembly ERZ534232 | reverse complement strand
ATGACAACTCCCCTTTCTTTATGTTTGTACAGACAGTCCGGTACCGGCAGGTACCGTGTATAACTTATGCGATGGTGAATATATGCCGGTCGGCGGTTCGACACAAAAGATTCAATATTTGCACGTGCTATAACACTTTTGTATCGTGTGTTATCTGTGATCGCTTATGTCTTTTCGCGGCGCCGGTTTCTTTTTGATTTTTTGTGACTTTTTGCGGCTTTTTTCTTCTCTTGTGCCTTTTGTGGTAAAAAATGTGGTTTTTATTTTTTCAGCGGACAACCGTTCCCCGGACACCTCACTCTCCTGCCAGAAGCACCGCCCGGCTTATTCTGATGTTCGGTTTGCCGATGACACGCAGTCCGGAATCGAGAGCGGTTTTCACAGTGGTGTCGAACATCTTTTGAGAGACATGAATGCCCGGTTCCGCGAGGAGAAATATCCCGCCGGGTTTGAGAAGCGTCCCTATCTCCCCCAGGAATCTCTTCTGATCGGGAACTTCATGCACCATCCAGAACGCGAGAGCGAAATCGACCTTCCTGTCGATTCCGAGAGAGGAATCGGGAATGCGGTGTGTAACGACACGATCACCCACTCCGGCGCGTTTTGCACGTTTCGTGACGGCGTCGAGCATTTTCTGCTGGATATCCGCGGCGATCACGGTGCCGCGGGAACCGACAAGCCCCGCGAGCGGGATGGTGAGGAAGCCTTTGCCGGGGCCCACATCGAGGACGGTGTCGTTTTCACGGACATAGGGAGACAGCATCCGCTCGGGATTCTGGATGAGCCGCCGGAAAATATTGTCGAAGGTGAAACACATCCACGGCGGACACACGCGGGGATCCTTTATGAACAGGGGCATGCGGCTGTCCTTTCGGTAGTGCGGGTGTTCTTGCGGGTAATATTGTGAATTACATCTCCCTTTTATCAAATCAGAAAAAATACCCTTTCATTTTCCTGAAAATGCCTGTTTTCTTATTCAGAAAATTGGGATGGAACAGGAAAATCTATCGACCGTTCAACCACTTCTCACACCTTCCTCACATACTCCCCGAGAAGCCGCAGATATGTCCGGTACTCCTCCATCGAGACGCCGGGATGGGTCTGGTGGTCGACACTGGGGATAAATCCCCCCGTCCGCATCAGCCAAGCCTTCGGGTTTTTTTCTTCAGCCGGGAAATCCGCCGCCGGCAAATCGCTGCGCGCAGGGGTTGATGGGCCTTGATGCTGTTCTGCCGCTCCGAACGGAGAGCCCTGATTTTCTTTTTGATGTCCCGAACCGAAGCATCGGATTTTACCTTTTGGGTTTCGACGATGCCCCGTGCCGCTTTGATGGCAGAGATCAATTCGGTCTTGTTCATACCGTGCACACCCGAAACATCGGGTATCCCTTTGGCCATTTCGCGCAGGTCCTTGGCCGTCATTTTTTCCAAAGGCTTTTCTTTTACTTGCTTCTCCTTTTTGGCCATTTGCGGTCTGTCTCCTTTCCCTGTCTTAACGAAAAAGCAGAAGCGGAGGCCGCAGTCCAAGCCCCCGCTCTTTCGTTCAAAATGTTGGCGCCCCGGATCCCGATGGTGCACCCCGGTGGGAGGGATCACCCAGCAGCCATCCCCAGGGCTCCGGATCCTTTCGATTCCCCTTTACCCCGCCCCCCTGGAAGGGAAGTACGGGGCGTGAAAAAGAAATTTCCTATACAATCGAGTTACATAAACCGTTTTTGGGCGTATTGTCAAGAGACGGGTCGTATCTTTAACCGAACCTTCCTCCGTACCCGAAGGAAAACTGCGGTCGAACCCGCGCTCGAATCCGGCGCGGGCAAGCCTATTTGGACTCGGGAGGAGCGGCGCCCTTTTCAAAAAGGGTTATCAGCGGCTTTACCAGGTCCATGGGGAAGGGAAAGATGGTGCTGGTGTTTTGTTCCGATGCCATTTCGCGCATGGTCTGCAAATAGCGCAACTGAAGAGCGATCGGATGTTCTTGGATGATTTCCGCAGCCTCGGCCAGGCGCTGGGCGGCCTGGAATTCGCCTTCCGCGTTGATCACCTTGGAACGGCGCTCCCGCTCTGCCTCTGCCTGCCGCGCCATGGCCCGCTGCATCTCCTGGGGCAGGTCGATGTGCTTGAGTTCAACGGTGGCGACCTTGATTCCCCACGGATCCGTGTGCATGTCGAGTATTTCCTGCAGCTCCGAGTTGATCTTCTCTCTGGCGGAAAGCAATTCATCCAGTTCGGCCTGACCGCAAACGCTGCGCAGGGTCGTCTGCGCCAGCTGGGACATGGCGTACTGGTAATTTTCGACCTCGATCACGGCCTTGACCGGATCGATGACACGAAAATAGATCACCGCATTGACCTTGACCGATACGTTGTCCCGGGTGATGACATCCTGCGGGTCCACGTCCATGGCCACCAGGCGCAGGCTCACCTTGAGCATCTTATCGATCACGGGAATCAGAATGATCAACCCGGGCCCTTTGGCCTTGAGCACCCGCCCGAGTCGAAACACCACCCCCCGCTCGTATTCGTTTAGGATGCGTATGGCGGAGGATAAAAAGAGGACGACCAATACAATGATGGTGACAAGGGTTATCATCTGGATCTCCTTTCCCTTGAAAAAGGTAAACCGGCATGGCCAACCCCTCCCGGCCGAATCCTATCCCGCGGGGGTGCCCACCGGCGGAGCATCCGCGGCATCTATGGGTTCGACCTCCAGCACCAGGTTTTCGATCCGGACGGCCCGAACCCGGGCGCCCTCCGGAATCGGACCGGCGGCGGTCGCCTTCCACAATTCGCCGTGGATCAGCACTTTGCCGTGGGGTGAGAGGGCTTGCTTGACGATTCCCACCTCTCCGACGATGCCGGCGGCCCCGGTCCTGGGGGTGGAGATCTGAGACTTGAACACCAGACTGGCGACCGCTACGAAAAACCCGGAAACCAGCACCATCGTGGGGATCAGCACCTGGAGCGAAATCCGCATGCCCGGGCTGCCGCCCTCAAAGAGCATGAGCGAGCCGAGCAGAAGCGAAGCGACGGCGGCCACACTGAGCAGTCCGTAACTGGCGATCTTCATCTCCATGATGAACAGCACGATGGCCAGAATGATCAACAGAAACCCGGCCGTGTTGACCGGAAGGGTCTGCAGGGCGAAAAAAGCCAGAATCAGCGATATCCCACCGATCACTCCCGGGAAAATCGCACCGGGGTGAGAAAATTCAAAATAGAGGCCCGCCAGTCCGATCATCAGCAGGATGTAGGCGATGTTCGGGTTGCTGATGGTTTTAAGGACCTTTGTTCTCACCCCCTCCTCCAGCCGGACCAGCCGGTAGCCGTCAAGCTGCAGGGTGCCTTTGTCCTCGATGTTGCGGCCGTTGATCTTCCGGATCAGGTCTGGGGTATCGTCGGCCACCACGTCGATGACGTTTTCTTTTAAGGCTTCGGTTTCGGTGATGGAAACGCTCTCGCGAACGGCCTGCTCCGCCCAGGTGGCGTTTCGGCCGCGCTTCTTGGCGATTCCCTTGACAAAAGCGACCATGTCGTTGATGATCTTTTTGGACATGGTCTTGTCGATATCCTTACCCCCCAGCCCCACCGGGCTTGCTGCGCCGATATGGGTTCCGGGGGCCATGGCCGCGATGTCGGCCGCCATGGTGATCATCACCCCCGCGGAAGCCGCCCGGGCACCGCTGGGTGCGACGTAGACCACCACCGGCACCGGGCTGGCGTAGACGTCCATGACGATCTTGCGCATCGATTCCGCAAGCCCGCCGGGGGTGTCCAGTTCGACGATCAGGCAGGCGGCACCCGCCTGGGTTGCCTTTTGGATCCCGTTTTCGATGTAATCGGCGATGCCCGGACCGATGGCGTCGGCCACCTTCATGGTGCAGATCACGGGCTGCTTAGCGGGGCTGTCGGCACAAAACAGGGAAACGAGCAGGGCCGCGGCCAGAACCGGTGCTGTCCAAAGGGATTTGATCATGTGCCGACCCCGGACCGCTGGGCCATCTCCCCCATCAGCCGCTTCATGTCTTCCCACACCTCGCGCTTGCGTTCCGGAGTTCGCAGCAGAAACGCCGGATGATAGGTGGGGATCAGCTTGCTCTTGCCGTAGGCATAGAACCGGCCTCTCAGCTTGGAAATCGACCGGTCGGTTTGCAGCAGCGTTTGTGCGGCCACCGATCCCAGCGCACAGATGAATTCGGGCCCCAGGGCGTCCAGCTGGCGTTGCAGAAAGGGATAACACGTGCGGATCTCCTCAGGAAAAGGGTTACGGTTTTCCGGGGGGCGGCATTTGACCACATTGCAGATATAGACCTGGGAGCGGGTCAGCTGAATGGCCTGGATGATTCGGGTCAGCAGCTGTCCGGCCGCACCGACAAACGGCTCCCCTTGTCGATCCTCATCGTATCCGGGAGCCTCCCCGACGAAAACCAGCCGTGCCCGGGGATTTCCCCCCCCAAACACAATATGGGTTCGCTGCTCGCAAAGCCTGCAGCGCCGGCACTCTCCCAGATCCTCGCGAATCTCGGCCAGGGTTTCCACCGGAAGGGGTTTTATCCCTCCCCATGAAGCGATCGCGCGCAGGCTCTTTTCGGTGCAGTCAAAGCCGGTGCATCCGTTTTGGGAGTAAAATTCAATGCTGTTGCGCACCGTTTCAATCGCTTCGTAAAACCGCCGCCGTGCATCGGGCAGATGGGATTGCGGAGCTGAAAACATGTTTACTCCGGATCCGCAGGTTTGATGAATCGTTGGGTAATCCGGTCCAGCAGAAGATGGGCCAGCATTTCCTTTTTCATGGGCGCCAGTGGCTCTTGGGTCCCGTCCGTATAAAACAGGGTGGCCGTGTTGGTGTCCGAACCGAACCCCGAGTCCGGGCCGCCCACCATATTTCCCACAATGATATCCAGGTTTTTTTCAACCAGCTTTTTGAAGGCGTTCCGCTCAAGATCCTGGGTCTCAGCGGCGAACCCCACCAGAATCCGATGCCCCTTGCTTTTTCCCAGTTGGCTTAAAATATCCGGGGTCCGCCGAAGATGCAAGGTCAGCGTCTCTTGGGATTTTTTCATCTTGTGAGCGGCTGTATCCGCCGGGCGGTAGTCGGAAACCGCCGCTGCCTTGATGACGATATCGGCCTGCCGGGCGTGATCCAGCACCGCACGGGCCATTTCTTCAGCGGTCCGGACACGCACAACGCAGGCCCCGGGGGGATCGGAAAGCGCGGTGGGTCCCGACACCAGTATCACCTGTGCACCCCGTTGGACCGCTGCCCGGGCAAGGGCAAATCCCATCTTTCCCGACGAGGGATTGCCGATGAATCGGACCGGATCCATCGGCTCGAATGTGGGCCCGGCGGTCACGACCACCCGTTTCCCGCGAAAATCCTTGGGGGTTAAAGACTGCAGGACCCTTTCCAGGATCAGGGGCGGCTCGGGCAGCCGGCCCGGACCGCTGGTGCCGCAGGCCAGATCGCCGGCATCCGGTGTCAGGACGGTATGCCCGTCCTGAGCGAGCCGCGCGAGGTTCCGTCGGACCGCGCTGTTTTCATACATCCGGCTGTTCATGGAGGGGCACAGAATTACCGGACAGGTAACGGCCAGCAAAAAGGTGCTCAAGGCGTCATCGGCGAGGCCGTTTGCCATTTTGGCCAGCAGATTGGCGGTGGCGGGCGCGATCACGACCAGATCGGCCGATTCCGCCCACGCGATATGATGGATGCCCCCGTCGGCATCGTTTTCAAAAAGGCTTGTGCATACCGGCAGCCCGGACAGGGCTTCAAAGGATTTCGACCCGACAAACCACTGCGCGTTTCGCGTCATGATCACCCGGACGTCCGCCCCTTGTCGTTTTAGCAGTCGCAACAGCTCGAGACTCTTGTAGGCCGCGATCCCGCCGCAAACCCCCAAAATGATATGTTTGCCCTCCAAACGCGTCACCATGGGTTGAGAAATCCCGGTCATGAAGACAGGATCCGGCGATATGTCTTCAATTGATTCAACCGTCGATATTTGAGCAGCAACCGGATCCACTGTTGAAACAGGGGAACCAGCTCCGCGGCGGTTTTGTGCCCCACCGCATCGATCTCCGCTTCGATCTTTGAAAGCGCTTCGGCAAGCTCCCGCCTCTCGGGTTCTCGCGCCAGCAGAAAACGATAGATCTCGGCGGCCTGGCTCAGATGCCCCTGCTGGGCATAAACCTTTGCCAAAGTGGCTGTGTAGAATTCCGAATCCATCATGGGTTTTTTCCGCTCGCCTCGTTTACCTTGATCACGATCTCATCCTTTCCGATAAACCCCAGCAGCTGGCGGGCCACGTTTTCGATATAGGCCGTATCGTTCCGCAGCCGCTCGATTTCCCGGAGCAGCGCGAAGTTTTCCCGGCCGATCCCTTCGTTTTTTTCGACCAGGCGGAGATGATCCTCCTTGAGGTGACGCAGTTCGTAAAGCCCGTGATCCCCCAGCACGATATACCCGCCGGCGGCGATCAGAAACAAAACGGCCAACGGCAGCAGGATCTTGTGTTTCACCTCCATCGTCTCGAAAGCCTCCCCCCGGCAGTCTCCAGCAGGGTTTCAAGTTCGCCGCTTCGCAGGCCGTAGGCACACCCGCCATAGACGCCGACCCCGATCATCAGGCAGCCCCCAAGGCCGAGGAACCGCTCGATAAGCGCCGCCCCACCCGGGGGCAGCATCACCCGGCCCGCAATCCAAACCGCCAGACCCATTATCGCAGATGAAAGGGCTGTTTTGCAAGCAGACATCACCATACCTCGCCATCTCAACCCGCCAAGCCGCGCTTCCAATACCCGGACCAGCAGCCCGAGATTCACGGCGGATGCCAGCGTCAGCGCCAGGGCGAGCCCGGCATGCCCCATGGGTTTCATCAGCAGCGTACCCAGTGCGATGTTGACCCCGATGGACACCATGGCCGTCCACACCGGGGTGCGGGTATCCTGCATCGCATAGAAGGTGTTGTAGACGATTCTGACGGCTGCAAACGCCCACAACCCCATACTATAGTACAGAAGCGCCTGTGCGGTCAATTGGGTCGCACCCGCATCGAAAACCCCCCGTTTAAACAAAAGGGCAACGATGGGTTCCCGCAGCACGATAAGCCCCACCATCGCGGGCATCGTGACAAAGAGCACCAGATTCATTGCATAGACGAAGGTTTGACCCAGGGCTTCGAAATCCTTAACGGCCGCCTGCTTGGAAAGGCTCGGCAGCACCGCGGTGGCCACGGCGATGCCGAAGATCGCCAGGGGAAACTGTACCAGACGATCCGCGTAATACAGATACGAAAGGCTTCCTGCAGGAAGGAAAGACGCCAGGAGGGTCTGGACGAGGGTGTTGATTTGCAGGGCCGCCGCGCCGAAGGTGGCCGGGACCATCGATCCACCGATCCGCAAAAGCCCGGGGTGATACCAGGGGGCTTGCCGCCGGAAACGGAAACCGGCGCTGAACCAGAACGGAACCTGAACGGACAGCTGCAGCGCCCCTCCGATCAGCACCCCGACGGCCAGGACGATGATGCGCCGGCGCACATCGGCGGTCATCAGGACCGACACCCCCATGGCGCCGATCATGGCCAGATTCAAAAGCACCGGCGCCGCTGCCGGCGCGGCGAACTGGCCGAGCACGTTCAAGAACCCCATTGAAAAGGCCATCAGGCAGACAAACGCCACATAGGGGAACATGATCCGGCACAGGGTTACGGCCAGTGCGAAGGTATCCGTGGCATCGGTAAATCCAAAGGCGATCAGCTTTATGATCTGAGGGGAGAGCATTACCCCGAGCACAGCCATGGGCAGGAGCACCAGACAGAGCAGTTTAAATGCCGCCCCGGCCAATCGAAAGGCCTCCGCCGTGCCCCGATTCGTCAGGTAGTCTGCAAAAACGGTAACGAATGCGATGCTCAGGGAGCCTTCCCCCAAAAGCCGCCGCAGCAGGTTGGGAATTCGAAAGGCGGCGATGAATGCATCGGCGACAGGGCCCGCACCGAAGAGCAGGGCAAAGAGCATATCACGGACATAGCCGAACATACGGCTCAGCAGGGTGGCGGTACCGATGGTGCCGGCGGCCTTGGTCACACGGAGGGTTTCAGACATCGTTGGCACGTGCAATCATCTGGATTCGGACGGGCAGTTTTCCCCTGGGGTGAGCGAAAATTTCTTGACACAATCCGATTCATACCATAAATTATCGATTTTGATAATTCACTTGAAAGGAGCGCCGAATCAATGGCCAACCATGCATCCGCACTCAAACGTGCGAAACAGAACGCAAAGCGCAGGCTGCGCAACCGGTCTGCAAAGACCCAGCTGAAAAACGCGGTGAAAGCCGTCCAGACTTCCGCAAAAGAGACATCCAAAGAAGCGGCGGTCAAAGAGCTGAATGCGGCACAGTCCATTGTCGATAAGATGGCCAGAAAAAGGATCATCCACAAAAATACGGCCGCACGAAAAATTTCGCGCCTCACCCGAATGATCCGTTCCGCCGGATAACCCTGCTGCCGAGACCCGCCCGCCGGCGGGTCAAAAATCGCTCGTCAACCGATTCCGAACCAGCTCCGCCATCCGCTCGGAGAGCGCTTCGATAGCCCGGCGCTTGCTCTGTTCCGTCGCCACCTTGTTTGTATCATCCACCGCATAGGTTTCATTGGCCGCCACCCCGTTGGCCATCCAGAGCACTTTTCCGTTGCGGTCCGTCAGCTTCAGGTCCACATAGGCCGTAAGCCGGCGCTCCACCGCCTCGTATTGACCCCTTCGGGAGATGGTGCTTTCACTCAGCGAGGTGATGGCCCCGGTCATGATGCCGTCCGCGGTGTCTTGGCTGGTAAGATAGACATTGCCGGAGCGGGTGATTTCATATATCAGGTCATTGGTAAAGGTGTTTTCAATGCCGACTTCGGCCGTCCGATTTTCGAAAATATGAACAAAGATGGATCGGATACCGCCCGGGTAGCTCCCCCCGCCTGCAAAACGGTATCCGCAGGCGGCGACAATGAGGCAGGGAGCCAGCCAAAGCCAGCGAAACTTGCGCGTGTGCATGGATCTTCCTTTCCTTCGGATGCGGGTTCAGGGGTCACCCCCGGGACGTGGGTTCCGGGTTGGACAGGGGCGATCTACACCACGATATTGACCAGTTTCTTTCCGACCACGATCACCTTTCGGACGGGCTTTCCTTCGATGAACTTTTGCACCCGTTCATCGGCCAGGGCATGGTCTTTGAGCGTATTCTCGTCCACGTCCGGTGTCGCCTGGAACCGGCTCCGCAATTTTCCGTTGACCTGTACGACGATCTCCAGATCGTCTTTTTCGAGGGCATCGTCCCGGAATGCCGGCCATTCCGCAAGCAACACGCTTTGGGGGTTTCCCATCGTCTCCCAGAGTTCCTCGGACAGGTGGGGGGCGATGGGGGCCAGCAGCAGGACCAGGGATTCCACGGCAAAGCGCATCACCCGGCGGGTGATCCCATCCGCCGAGGTCCGATCGACACCGTAAAGAATGTTGACCAGCTCCATGACCGCCGCAATGGCGGTATTGAAATGAAAGCGGTCTTCGATGTCGTTGGTGACCTTTCGGATGCTCTCATGGATCCGCTTGTAAACCCCCCTGAGCGATCCTTCCAATTGATCGGGCGGACCGGTAAAAGGCGCAGCTTCCCGGATGACCTCCATCCAGTCTGTGGCAAGCCGCCAGACCCGGTTGATAAAACGACTGGCACCTTCAACCCCCTGTTCGCTCCACTCGAGGTCTTTTTCCGGGGGTGCGGCAAACAGACAGAACAGCCGGGTGACATCGGCTCCGTATTTATCGAGCAGCACATCCGGATCGATCACGTTCTTCTTGGACTTGGACATCTTTTCGATCCGCCCGATGTCGACCTTTTGCGGCGGCCGGCATTTTTTGCAAAAGCGCTCCTCGCCGCTGCCCTCCACCTCACCGGGAAACAGAAACCCGTGGTGGGGGCAGGATACGGTCTCCTTGCAGACCATTCCCTGGGTGAGCAGCCGCGTGAAGGGCTCCGTGTAGCCGACCAGGCCCAGATCATGGAGGACCCGGGTGAAATACCGGGAATAGAGCAGATGCAAAATCGCATGCTCCACCCCTCCGATGTATTGATCCACCGGCATCCAGTAATCGACGGCATCCTTTACGAACATCCCCTCGGCATGATGCGGGCTGCAGTATCGTTCAAAATACCAGGAAGACTCCACAAAGGTGTCCATGGTATCGGTTTCTCTTCTCGCCTCGGGGCTGCCGCAGCGCGGGCATTCGGTCTTGACGAAGCGATCCAGCACCGGCAGCGGGGATTTGCCTCCTTCGAGCAGATCCACATCTTCCGGAAGCAGAATCGGCAGGTCCGTTTCGGGCACCGGGACGATCCCGCAGGCCGGGCAGTGTACCATCGGAATCGGTGCCCCCCAGTACCGCTGTCTGGAGATCCCCCAATCCCTTAAACGAAAGCTGATGGTCTTTTTGCCGAGCCCCTCTGTTTCGAGATGCTGGGCGATCGCCTCTCGGGCCTTTGGGCTTTGCATCCCGTCAAAGGGTCCGGAATGGATCAACACCCCATCATCGACAAATGCTTCCGACATGCTCTGGGCATCGAGGTCGCCATCGACGGGCCGGATCACCACCACGATATCCAGCCCATACTTCTTGGCAAAATCGAAATCCCGCTGATCGTGGGCCGGAACCGCCATAACCGCTCCGGTGCCGTATTCCATGAGTGCGAAATTGGCCGTATAGATGGGCATCGATCGACCGGTAAACGGATTCCGGCAATGGGCGCCGATGAAGACGCCCTCCTTTTCGAAGGTGTCGACGGTCCGGCTGGAACGGTCCTGGAGCGCCATTCGGTCCACAAAGCCCTGCACCGCCTCCTGCTGCGCGGTTCCCCTGGACAGGGCCGAAACCAAGGGATGCTCCGGTGCCAGGCAGATAAAGGTGGCGCCGTATACGGTATCCTGGCGGGTGGTGAACACGGCGACGGTCTTGTCGGAATGTTCAACCGGAAACCGGATTTCAGCCCCAACGCTCTTTCCGATCCAGTTTTTCTGCATGGTGATGACCTTCTCCGGCCATCCGGGCAACTGGTCGCAGTAGGCCAGAAGGTCTTCTGCATAATCGGTGATTCTGAAAAACCACTGGGGCAGGGTCTGTTGCCTTACCTGCTGCCCGCACCGCCAGCACAGACCGGCCTCCACCTGTTCGTTGGCCAGCACCGTCTGGCAGGTGTTGCACCAATTGACGGGGGACGCCTTGCGGTAGACCATGCCCTTTTCAACCATTTTCAAAAACAGCCATTGCTCCCAGCGATAGTACTCCGGTTTGCAGGTAGCGATTTCCCGATCCCAGTCATAGCTGAATCCGACCCGTTTGAGCTCTGCCCGCATGGTATCGATATTGCTGTAGGTCCATTTGGCCGGATGGGTGCGGTTGGCGATGGCGGCATTTTCTGCCGGCATCCCGAAGGCATCCCATCCCATGGGGTGGAGGACGTTGAACCCCCGCATCCGTTTATACCGGGCCACCACGTCTCCGATCGTATAGTTTCTCACATGCCCCATGTGAATTTTCCCGGACGGATAGGGAAACATCTCGAGCAGGTAATATTTCTTTTTGCCCGGATCCTCTGTCACCTTAAACAATCGGGTCGATTCCCAGCGGCCCTGCCACTTGGGTTCGATTCGACCCGGATCATATTTTTCATCCATGGCGGTCTTATCCTCCAGCACCCCTGCGCGAATATTCACGTGACCTGCGCGAAACAAGGGAATACACGAAACCGACAAAAAAACACAACACCTTAAATTTTTAGCGCTTTTTCGTCCTGCATGCCTTCAGTGGTCAACATTGGAAATCTGCCGTACCGCAGACTCAAGCCATGTTTAATGTCACAAAACAGACCAAATAGCAATACGGCAACGCACAGAGAAATCCGTTGACTTGTTTGGAACAATCGCATATTTTTAATAATTACCGGTATGTGGCATACCGAACCGGATAAAAAATCCATTACGGAATAAGGAGTCCCCCAAGAATTCCCGAATGAGCAGCAAAATTCTTATCAACGCCATCGATCCTGAAGAGTGTCGAATCGCAAAAGTCAAAGACAGCAAACTGGAAGAATTCACCATTGACAGCGCCGCCAGGGAAATTACCCGGGGAAACATTTACAAGGCGGTGGTCAGTCGGGTCGAACCGGGGCTGCAAGCCGCGTTCGTCGATTACGGAGCCGAACGGCATGGGTTTTTGCAGATCAACGAAATCCATAGCGATTATTATCAGGACACCCCGTCCGGGGAGCGCTCCATCCGGGAGATCATCAAGCCCGGCCAGGAAATTCTCGTCCAGATTACCAAAGACCCGGCGCCAAACAAGGGGGCGATGCTCACCACCTACATCTCGCTGCCCGGCAGACGCATGGTCCTGATGCCGGGAAGCGTCAATCTGGGCATTTCAAGAAAGATAGAAGATGAAAACGAACGAAACCGCTTAAAATCTCTCATCGAAAAGCTCAAGGTGCCCACAGGTTTCGGCATCATCGTGCGAACCGCTGGGGCCGATTCGACGGCGACCAATCTGAACGCGGACCTTCGGTATCTGCTGCGGCTCTGGAAAATCATCAAATCCAAGGCCATGAAGGACACTGCACCACGATTGCTTTACAAGGAGCGCAGCTTCGCCGTTCGATCCATCCGGGACAATTTCACATCCGAGGTCTGCGAGGTTCTGATCGATCAGCCGTCTATCTTCCAGGAAATCAGGGAATTCATGCAGATCATATCCCCCAAACACCTCAAGGTCGTCAAGCTCTACAGCGGCCCCAAACCGATCTTTACAAAGTACCAGCTGGAAGATCAGATCGCCTCCATTTTCGAAAGCCGGGTGGAATTGAAATCCGGGGGTTCCATCGTCATTGAACAGGCCGAAGCGCTGGTCGCCGTGGATGTCAACAGCGGCAAGGGCACCCATCAGCGCTCCATCGAGCAGACCGCATTTGTGACCAACCTGGAAGCGGCCGAGGAAATCGCCCGCCAGCTGCGTCTTCGAGACCTCGGAGGGCTGATCGTCATCGACTTTATCGACATGAAAGATTCGAAACACAAACTGGAGGTCGAACGGGTGATCAAAGAGCACCTGAAGAACGACAAGGCCCGCACCAAAGTCGGCCGGATTTCCCGATTCGGATTGATGGAAATGTCCAGGCAGCGGATACGGCCCTCCATTGATTTCGGAACCTATGTCCCCTGCGATTACTGCCGCGGGAAGGGCATCATTCCGTCCACCGAAACCTTGAGCCTCGGTTTTTTGCGCAAACTCAGCCTGGAAACCCTCAAGGAAGAGGTTACCGCTGCAAAAGGCATGGTTCCGGTGAAGGTCGCCCATTACCTTTTGAACAAGAAACGGAAAGAACTCATGGAGATTGAAGAAAGACGGAACATCCAGATCACCATCGAAGGAGATCCCACGCTAACACCCGGTGATAACAAGATTATTTGTGAAAATAAAAAGGGCTGATGTTGACACCCTTTCCGGATTGCTGTATCAGGGGGGGTCAAATCGATCCGAGAGGAAGCGGGCATGCCGCGAAAAGACACCAACAAATCAACCAAAATCCTGTGGATCGGCTGTATCTGCACCATCGTCATCGCAGGGGCAGTCGCCCTGATGATACGGATGAAAACCGGGCCCGAGCCCCCCGGCCGCCCGGGGGGTGACCCCACCCGGCCGGAAACCGCTCTCGCACCGTCCGGTGGCGCAGAGCCGGGCGCCGTTTCGGCGCCGATCAAGATGCCCGTGCAGCCCGGTCCGGATTCCGGGGCGGGCTCGGAACAATCCCCACCCGTTGTGGACTATGGAAAGCTCAAAGGGGACGAGACCCTCCAGGCGCTCATGGAGAAGCGAAAGGAAAAGTACGGATTCGAGAAAGGGGTCGATCTGATCATCAAGCCCGAAGAATCGATAAAGGTCGGGGATCAGCTCGTTCCCATGAAAGAGATAATCGATAAGATCCAAATCCAAAGCGGCGAGGTCGTCGAAAAAGACCTTGCGCCTTTGCAGCCGCCCCCCCTGGAGGAAAGCATCGGTGCGGTGGAACGGCGGTACCGGGAGCTGAACGAAAAGCTGGAAACCGAGGGGAAACTCTTGGATGCAAAAACAAGGGATTCCTATGAGGCCGAGCGGGCCGAGCTGGGCAAAATCCTGTCGGTCTACGAATCCTACAGGCAGACCGAAAAGCGGATAGAAGCAAAAAAGGAACAGCTAGCGGTTCTGGCCCGGCCCGATTCCCCGCCACCGGCGCCTTTGCCGGAAGCCGAGACCCCCCCCCCGCCGTCGGTCCTGCTGCAGAAAGAAACGGATCGATCCGGCCGGCCATCCGAAACAACCGCGCCCAACCCGCCGGGTGGGGCCTTTGCAAACGGTCCGCCTGCACCGAGGATCCTGCCCCCGGCAGAGGCGAGCCCCCCGGTCAAGGCCCCCCTGAAGGCACCGTCGAACACGACCCGTAGCGCCTCCGGGAGACCGGCCGATGAGGAAGCGCTCAAAAAAGCGATCCGCGAGGAAATCAACACCCTGCTGCTTCAAAAGGGAGACCTTGAAAGCGAAATCAAACTGCTGCTCTGGAAAGATGGTAAACCGGAAGCATACGGCATCTATATCGTTCAGCCCAGTGACAACATCTGGAATGTACATTTTAAATTTCTCAAAGAGTATTTTGCCCACCGCCGCATCGATCTGGCCCCGCTTTCCGATGAGCCGGATGAGCGAGGGAAAAGTTCGGGGGTGGGGAAAATCTTGAAATTTTCGGAAAAGATGGTCTTTATTTATAATCTGAAGGATCGAAAATTGGCGGCCGACATCCATATGATCCATCCCTTGAGCAAAATTGTCGTCTTTAACATGAGCAAGGTGTTTGACCTGTTGAAAAATGTCGATTATGAAGACATCCGACACATTCGCTTCGATGGGGAAAATCTCTGGCTGCCGGCGGAAAGCTGAGCGGATGGGGGCGCCCCTTGGCGATAGGGCACGATTTCATGCGGGAGTGATGGTTTTTTTTTTAACCTTGCTTGCGATGGGCG
>ENA-OSEO01004343-OSEO01004343.1-sediment-metagenome-genome-assembly--contig:-NODE-4343-length-15083-cov-3.122884_pt1 | contig 15083 bp, 10 predicted proteins | sample MGYA00237883_ERZ534232 | MGnify/ENA metagenome assembly ERZ534232 | reverse complement strand
CAAGCTCATCACGCAGCTCTACGGCGACCGCATGATGATCGCCAATGCCACTGGGTGCTCCTCCATTTACGGGGGCTCGGCGCCCAGCTGTCCCTACACGGTCAATGAGGACGGTCACGGCCCTGCGTGGGCGAACTCCCTCTTTGAAGACAATGCGGAATACGGGCTCGGAATGGCCCTGGCCGTCATCCAAAGAAGGGACAAGCTGGCGGCGCTTGTCCACGACGCTCTCAAGGAAGAGATCTCTCCGGAACTGAAAGAATCCTTCCGGCTCTGGCTGGATCATCTCCAGGACGGAGAGAAGTCGAAAACCTACGGCGGGAAGATCGAGGAACTTCTGGAAGCCGAACTCTTTGAGAAGAAATCGCCGGCCTACCCCCTTCTCTACGAGATCCTCAACCGCAGCGACTATCTGACGAAGAAATCCATCTGGATCTTCGGCGGAGACGGATGGGCCTATGACATCGGGTACGGCGGCCTGGATCACGTCATTGCGACCGGTTATGACGTGAACATCCTTGTTCTGGACACGGAAGTCTACTCCAACACCGGAGGCCAATCTTCCAAGTCGACACCCACAGGTGCTGTGGCCAAGTTTGCCGCCAGCGGCAAGCCGACCCGCAAGAAAGACCTGGGCAGGATGGCCATGACCTACGGCTATGTGTACGTGGCTTCCGTGGCCATGGGCGCCAACAAGAACCAGCTGCTCAAGGCGTTTCTTGAAGCGGAGAGCTACCAGGGCCCTTCCCTTCTCATCGCGTACGCCCCCTGCATCAATCACGGCATTAACATGGGACGGAGCCAGTATGAAGAGAAGTTGGCCGTGGAGGCGGGCTACTGGCCTTTGTACCGGTTTGATCCGAGGCTCCAGCAGGAGGGCAAGAATCCCTTTATCCTGGACTCCAAGGAACCCACGGGAAACTTCAAGGAATTCCTCATGGGAGAGGTGCGTTATTCGAGTCTCACAAGGACGTTCCCGGATGCAGCGAAGACGTTGTTCGAAAAAGCCGAAAAGGACATGCAGGAACGTTTCGAAACCTACAAGAAACTGGCGGCAGGATAAGAACGGCGCACGGGACACGGCTCACGGTTCACGGAAAAACCATCTCTGTCCAGTCTTTCCGTGCGCCGCGAGCCGTGTCCCGTGTACCATTTTGCAAAGAGTGATGCCTCATGCCTACTGAATTTGCCCACCAGAAGCTCTTTCCTCTGGGTAAAGACACCACTTCCTACCGTCTCCTGACCAAGGACTTCGTCTCTGAGAGCGTATTCGAGAGAAAACCCGTGCTCAAGGTCGCGCCGGAAGGGCTCACGTGCCTTGCGCAAGCCGCTTTCAAGGAGGTCGCTCATCTCCTGCGCACCTCTCACCTCGAGGGCCTTGCAGGAATCCTGAAAGACCCGGAGGCGTCACCCAACGACAGGGTGGTGGCCCTGGAAATGATCAAGAATGCGGTGATCAGTGCAGAGGGTGTGCTTCCCATGTGCCAGGACACGGGGACGGCGATTGTGATCGGCAAAAAGGGGCAGCAGGTCTGGACCGGCGCTTGCGACGAAGAGGCCCTTGCAAAAGGCGTTTTCAAGGCTTACACGGAAAATTTCCTGCGTTACTCCCAGAATGCCCCTCTGTCGATGTACGAGGAGAAAAACACCGGCTGCAACCTTCCGGCCCAGATCGATCTTTACGCGACGGAGGGCGACGCTTACGAGTTTCTTTTCATCGCAAAAGGAGGAGGGTCTGCCAACAAGACCTTTCTCTTCCAGGAAACCAAAGCCCTCCTCTCCCCTGAGACCCTCGGCACCTTCATGGCGAACAAAATGAAAACCCTTGGGACCGCCGCGTGCCCTCCCTATCACCTCGCCTTTGTGGTCGGCGGAACCTCGGCGGAAGCCAATCTCAAAACGGTCAAGCTCGCCACGGCCGGCGAGCTTGACGGCCTACCTGACAAGGGAAATGAGCTGGGACAGGCCTTCAGGGACAGGGACATGGAAGAGAGGGTCCTGAAGATGTCGCAGGAGCTGGGCATCGGCGCCCAGTTCGGCGGCAAGTACTTCTGCCTGGACGTGAGGGTCATCCGGCTTTCACGGCATGGCGCCTCCTGCCCCATCGGCCTGGGCGTCAGCTGCAGCGCGGACAGAAACATCAAGGCCAAGATCACCAGGGACGGCATATTCCTCGAAGCCCTGGACACAGAGCCGGGTCGTTTTCTGCCTGAACCGGTTTGGTCTGAGGATAAGGCGGTTATCGTTGACCTGAATCAGTCCATGGACAAAATCCGGGCCACCCTCACCCTTTACCCGGTATCCACCCGTCTGGTTCTGAACGGCGACCTGGTGGTGGCGAGGGACATGGCTCATGCGAAAATCAAGGAGAGGCTGGACCGCGGTGAGGATCTTCCACTCTATTTCAAGGATCACATCATCTACTATGCGGGACCGGCCAAGACTCCTCCCGGTTATGCGTGCGGCTCCTTTGGACCCACCACAGCCGGCCGCATGGACCCCTACGTTCCGCTTTTCCAGGCTCGCGGCGGCTCCATGGTCATGCTGGCCAAAGGAAACCGTTCAGCCGTCGTCAAGGAAGCCTGCGAGAAATACGGAGGCTTTTACCTCGGCTCAATTGGGGGCCCCGCGGCACGGCTCGCCAAACAATGCATCACCCGCATGGAGGTTTTGGAGTATTCGGAGCTGGGCATGGAAGCCGTCTACCGGATCACGGTGAAGGAAATTGCGAGGCAAAACGGAGTGTACGCCACCTTCATGCCGAAACCCCTGTTTGGAGAAAACGGCAGTGGCATGCACACTCATCAGTATCTTTTCACAGGCGACAAGAACCTGTTCTTTGACTCGACCGACCCGTACCATCTCTCTCAGGAAGCGAAAAGCTACATCGCCGGCATCCTCCACCATGCCCGTGAAATCACGGCTGTGACAAACCAGTGGATCAATTCATACAAGCGGCTCGTGCCGGGCTACGAAGCTCCCGTGTACATCTCCTGGGCACGCCGCAATCGATCCACGATGGTGCGGGTTCCCATGTACAAGCCGGGAAAGGAAAAGGCCACCCGAATCGAGTTCAGGGCCCCGGATCCGGCCTGCAATCCTTACCTCGCATTTTCCGTGATGCTGGCCGCGGGACTCGCCGGCATTGAAAACCACTACGAGCTTCCTGCGCCGGTGGAGGAAGATATCTTCAGGATGTCCGAAAGTGAAAGGGCAGCCAGAAACATCAAGTCTTTGCCCGGCAGCCTGTATGAGGCGATCCATGAGTGTGAGAAGAGCGCTCTGGTGCGTGAGACTCTTGGGGAGCATATATTCCACAAATTCATAGAGAATAAGAAGATCGAGTGGGACATGTACCGGACTCAGGTGACGGAGTATGAGCTCCGGCGTTACCTGCCGATACTGTAACCAGACGCTAATGCGCCATACAGGAGGCTGACGGGATGCTCAGGCTGAGAATAGGTATGGCTCAAATCAATACGACGGTAGGTGACTTCGCAGGTAACACCAGGAAAATCCTGGCAGCTATTGACCAGACCAGGTCGCTGGGCGTTGACCTGGTCACTTTTCCCGAGCTGGCTGTCTGCGGTTACCCGCCCGAAGACCTTCTGTTCAAGCCACAGTTTATCGAGGAGAACCGGCGGTCGCTTAACAGGATTGTGGAGCGGTCCGCCGGCCTCAACATCATAGTGGGCTGCGTGGATGCCCGGCAAGATATTTACAACTCGGCGGCGATAATCAGCGACGGCAAGCTGGTAGACATCTACCATAAGATGTACCTGCCAAACTACGGAGTGTTCGATGAAGACCGCTACTTTCAGGCCGGCAGGGCGTGTCCTATATACCTTATCGGTGGAACTGGAGTCGGGGTCAACATATGTGAGGATATCTGGTATGAGGCTGGGCCGGCCACTGCCCAGGCCTACGCTGGCGCCGAGCTTATAGTTAACATCAGCTCTTCCCCTTACCATGCAGGCAAGCGCGACTTCAGAGAGAGAATGCTGGCCACGCGCGCCTCGGACAATGTCGCCATTGTGGCCCATAACAACCTGGTCGGCGGCCAGGATGAGCTTGTCTTCGACGGGAACAGCATGATTCTGGACGAGAAGGGACGGCTGATAGCCAGAGGCAAGCAGTTCGAGGAAGACCTGATAGTAGCTGACCTTGATGTGGAAGCTGTCTTCCGGGCGCGGCTGCACGATCCAAGGTGGAGAAAACAGGCTTTCCTTTTCGAAGGACAGCAGTGGTGCAGCGGCAAGGTAGCTGTTTCGGAAATGTTCTCTCTTGCGGCGAGGCCACCTTTGCCGGCAAGGCAAGTTGTGGTGTGTGGCTTCCCGGGCGAAGTCTATGATGCTCTGGTGATGGGGACTCGCGACTATATCAGAAAGAATGGATTTCAGAAGGTGGTGATTGGGTTGTCAGGGGGCGTTGATTCAAGCCTGGCGGCGGCAATCGCGACGGATGCCCTCGGCACGGAGAACGTGCTGGGGGTCTCCATGCCTTCCAGGTATTCCTCGCCCGGGAGCATATCTGATGCACAGCTTCTAGCGGATAACCTGGGCATCAGGCTTCTGAGCATACCTATAGACAAGGTGTTCCAGTGCTATCTTGACACGCTGGCTGACCACTTCAGGGGTACCGAGCCTGGTGTAGCCGAGGAGAATATCCAGGCGCGCATAAGGGGCAATATTCTGATGGCGCTATCAAACAAATTTGGCTGGCTGGCCTTGACCACTGGCAACAAAAGCGAGATTGCTACAGGCTATACGACGCTATATGGTGACATGGCCGGTGGCTTTGCCGTGATAAAAGACGTGCCCAAGACCCTGGTGTATGAACTTGCCAGATACCGTAACTCGATAGCTGACCGGGAGGTCATCCCGTCCGGCGTTATCAACAAGGTGCCATCGGCCGAGTTGAGGCCTGACCAGAAGGATATGGATACTCTGCCTCCCTATGACTTGCTGGATCCTATTCTTGTAGCCTACGTGGAGGAAGATAAGAGCGTGGAGCAGATTATTGACAGCGGCTTTGATGAAGCAGCGGTCAATAAGATTGCCGGGCTGGTGGATGGCAGTGAGTACAAGCGCCGTCAGTCACCTCCGGGCATCAAGATAACGCCGAGGGCGTTCGGGCGGGACCGAAGGCTGCCAATTACCAACCGGTTCACCGGTCAGGGCGCCGGTGAAAAGAAATAGCGTCCCGGAAGTGGTTATGGGAGTCGTGGTCAGCGGCCTGCTGTCAGTTAGTCTGATTGCAGCGATAGAGGGTATAATGACTGTGTTATTCTTGGCGAGGTACTGGGAGGTCTAGCTTGATACATGGCGCCGGACTAGAGACTGAGAGAAAGGTCATGTCTATCCTGAGGGTGCTGAGCGAGGCTTCGGAACCCCTGGGTTCTATCACTATTGCCCGTGAACTGGAACGCTACGGAATCTTCCTCAGCGAAAGGGCGGTCAGATATCACCTGAAGATTACCGACGAGAGGGGCTATACCCAGCCGCTCGGCCGCGATGGCCGTATGATCACGCCTAAGGGGCTGGATGAACTGCGGATAGCGCTGGCGCCGGACCAGCTAAGTTTTATACTGGAGAAGCTCGAACTGCTGGCCTTCCGTACTACCTTCAATCCGAAGAGCCGGACCGGCCAGCTTCCGATAAACACCTCGCTCTTTGACCGGGACGAGTTTCCGGAGGCGATGGCGGTCATGGCAGACTCGTTCAGGTCCGGGCTGTGTGTCAGTGAACTTGTGGCCACAGCCTCTGAGGGAGAAAAGCTGGGAGATGTAGTCATTCCGAGCGGGAAGCTGGGCATGGCTACGGTATGCGGGGTCATTGTAAATGGAGTGCTGCTCAAGCATGGCGTTCCCATCGAGTCCAAGTTTGGTGGCGTACTCGAAATCAGGGATTCCAAGCCTAGGCGCTTCGTAGCGATAATTAACTATGGCGGCACCTCCCTTGACCCATCCGAGCAGTATATCCGCGCCCGCATGACCAGCGTTGGTGAGGTGGCGAAGAACGGCAACGGGAAAATACTGGCCAACTTCCGTGAGATACCGGCGCCGGCAAGGTTGGCCGTGGAGGAGATTTCGACGGCCATGAAGGCGGCCGGCATCAATGGCGTTTACGCTCTGGGCAATGTGAGCGAGCCCCTTTGCCAGATTTCTGTCGGTGTCAATCGTGTCGGTATGGTGCTGATGGGGGGGCTGAATCCAGTGGCGGCGGCGGTAGAGGCGGGATTTGAAGTGGAGAATATGGCCGAAAGCGGCATGGTTGATTTCGGCCATATGGTAGATTACCGGAAACTCAAGCTTTGAAGGCGCCTACCCCACTCCATCAAGGAATGGCCCAGGCTATTCCTTCAACTTCAAGGCACCGTCTCCCAGTATGCAGCTTATCTCCTGTGCCAGCTCGGGACAGTAGCTGGTTGTATTTGGCAGCCTGAGCCTTACGGTATTCTCGGTGTTGAGCAAGGTGAGCTGCACAGTGTCCTGGCCAGGATAGCGATTGAGTATATCCGTAACCCGGTGGAGCATCGTCACGTCTTCTTCGTGTTCATGGTCCTGCTTGATGGTGAGGACCAGCTTGCGCGGCGGGGGAGGGGCGGCGAGTTCAGGTTTCTGAGCCTCCTCGGCGTCTGGCCTGTACTGGCGAGCCCGGTAGCAATTGATGTTGACACGTTCTTCCCTTGACTTCACCGCGCCCTCCACCATGATTATGTTCCCTTCTTTCCAGAGCTCCTTGTTTTGGGCGTAGACATCCGGCCAGACAGTGACTTCGATGCTCCCGTCCAGGTCTTCTAGGGTAGCGATGACGAATGGGCGGCTATCGCGAGTGTAGAGCTGGCGGGCGCCGGTAACCATGCCGGCGATGAGCACATTCTCACCGACCATTTCAGCATTGATTTGGCCGCACAGGGCAGTCGTGGCGTTAGCCAGTCTGGGAGCCTCTGAGGCCAGCGGGTGTTCTGAGAAATAGACGCCCAGGAGCTCTCTTTCCCAATCAAGCTTCTCCTTGAGAGAGGCATCCTTCCCCGCCAGGCTCAAGCCGGGCAGAGGCATGGCCACCGAGCTGCCCCAGAGGTCGAACATGCTGGCCTGTCCCGATTCTTTGAGCCGCTGCTCTCGCTGTGCCAGGGATACGAGCTGGTCAATGTTCTGGAGCAGCGCCCCGCGGGAGGCCAGACAGTCAAAGGCTCCGGCTTTGATAAGGCTCTCTGTGACCTTCTTGTTGGCGCCGCGCAAATCCACGCGGCGGCAGAAATCCTCAATGGACTGAAATGGTTCTTCCTGCCGGCCCTTCAGGACAGGTTCTACAGCCGCGTGTCCTACATTCTTTATGGCTGTCAGGCTGAAACGGATGGCCTCTTTTCCGTTCTGCTTCTCGATTATGAATGTGGTCTGGCTCTTATTCACGTCCGGCTGCAATACCGGAATGCCCAGTCGCCGGCATTCTCCGATGGCGGCGCGCAGCCTTTCCGAGTTGGCCGCATATATGTTTAGCAGAGCCGTCATATATTCCACAGGATAATTGGCTTTCAGGTACGCTGTTACATAGGCGATAAGCGCGTAGCTTACGCTGTGAGCTTTGTTAAATGCGTAGCCGGCAAAAGGCTCGATGAGAGCGAAGATTTCCGAAGCAAGCTCGCCAGCAATGCCCTTGCTCATGGCTCCCTCTATGAAGCCCTGCCTCTGTTGTTTCATGACCTCGGGGATTTTCTTCCCCATGGCTTTGCGGAAGATGTCGGCTCGCCCCAGGGTGTAGCCGGCGAGCGCCTGGACTATAAGAAGCACCTGGTCCTGGTAGACAATGACGCCGTATGTCTCCTGGAGGATGTCCTTGAGGGCGGGATGGGGGTAACGTATCGGCTCAAGCCCGTGTTTGGCCCTGATGAAAGTCGGTATGTGCTCCATAGGGCCGGGCCGGTACAGTGCTACCATGGCTGAGATATCGGTGAACGTTGTAGGCTTGAGCTCCTTGATATAGCGTCTCATGCCAGCGCTTTCTAGCTGGAAGATGCCAGCAGTTTCGCCGGAAGCCAGCAGCTCAAAAGTGGGCCGGTCATCCAGTGGAATGTGCTGTAGGTCCAGAGACATGCCGCGGTACTTAGCTATGATTTCCTTAGCTTCTGCCAGCAGCGTGAGGTTAGCCAGGCCCAGGAAATCCAGCTTCAGCAGCCCGAGGCGAGCTATGTTCTCCATTGAGAACTGGGTCATAGGCGTGGCCTGCTGGTTCTCTTTGGTGGCGCGCTGCAGAGGGACATGCTCGATTAAGGGTTCCCGTGAGATAACCACCCCTGCGGCATGAGTGCTGGCATGGCGGGATGTCCCCTCCAATTTCTTGGCCGTATCAACCAGGTTACGTACTGTTTCATCCTCGTAATATATGTCGTACAGTTCCTTGTTTTCTGCCAGGGCCTGGTCTAAAGTTATATTTGGCCTGAACGGAATGAGCCTGGCGACTCTATCAACCTGACTGTAGGGAAGGCCAAGGGCCCTGCCCACGTCTCTAAGCGCCGCCCTGGCTCCCAGCGTGCCGTAGGTGATTATCTGGGCCACACGCTCAGAGCTGTACTTCTGAGTAACGTAGGCTATAATCTCGTCTCTACGGTTGTCCTGGAAGTCGAGGTCAATATCCGGCAGTTCTCGGCGCTCTACATTCAAGAAGCGCTCAAAAACGAGTCTACTGCTTAGAGGGTCTATGTTGGTGATGCCGAGGCAGTAGAGGGCAAGGCTGGCGGCGGCGCTGCCCCGGACTCCGAAAAGTATATTCTGCTTCCGGACGAAGGAGACCAGATCCCAGACGACGAGAAAATAATCGGCAAATTTAGTCTTGCTGATGACTTCCAGTTCATAAGCCAGGCGCTGCTCGATGTCTGGCGTCGGCGAAGGATAGCGCCATTTCAATCCTTGCCAGCACAGCTCGGCAAGGTAATCGTCGGCGGTTCTGCCCGGGGGCAGGTCGAGATGGGGCAGGTGAAGCTTGCCAAACTCCAGCTTTAAGTCACACATTTCGGCGATGCGCTGGGTGTTCTCAATAGCCTGGGGCAGGTCCGCAAACTGGCTGGCCATTTCCTCCTGGCTCTTGAGGTAGAGAAAATCGCCGCTCATCTTCAGCCTCTTCTCGTCATAAACGGAGGTGTTGGTCTGAATGCAGAGCAGCAGGTCATGCACCGTGGCGTCTTCTCTGTTGATATAGTGGACATCGCTCGTGGCCACCAGCGGTATATCCAGCTTCGACGAAAGCGAAAGCAGGCCCTGGTTAATCTGTTGTAGCTCCGGTATAGGGTGTCTCTGGATTTCCAGATAGTAATCGGCAAAGACCTCTTTGTGCCACGTGGCGGCGGCGGTGGCTTCCTCCAGCCGACCCTGGATGATGAGGCGGGGCAGCTGTCCTTGTGCGCAGCCAGACAGAACGATAAGGCCTTCGCGGTGATGGGTCAGAAGCTCTCTATCCACTCTCGGCTTATAGTAAAAGCCCTCAAGGTGAGCTTTGGTAACCAGATGAATGAGGTTATGATAGCCTTTCTGATCTTTGGCCAGCAGCGTGAGATGATACTGGCTCTTGGCGCCGGGGTTCCGGTCGTGCCGGCTCGCGTCAGCTACATAGATTTCGCATCCGATTATGGGCTTTATGCCCGCGTCTGTGGCCGCATTGTAAAAATCAATGACGCCGTGCATGGCGCCGTGGTCTGTGATAGCCAGGCTGGACATGCCCAGCTCTTTCGCCCTGGAGACAAGCTGGGGAATGCGACACATGCCGTCAAGCAGGCTGTACTCGGTGTGAACATGAAGGTGGGTGAACATAGGGATTGCTTTGACCGGTTCCTCGCCCCATTATAGCATAAAGCCTCCCTGGTCCCTCCGGTAACGTTAAAAGTGAGATGTCGCGGGTTGACACAGAAAAGCATTACACATTATCATCGGCTCGGCTGAGACTACTAACATGAAACTGTTACGAACCGTAGCCTTGTGGCTGCTTGTGTGCAGTCTGCCCCTGGTGCTGATCACCACCAGCATACGGCTGGAAATCAGCCAGCTCAGGCTCTACGAATACGGTTTTGAAAAGTATGGCATAAGCCGGGCCGTCGGGATTGATGCACTAGAGTTAAGAGAGGTAGCTCAGCATTTGATTGAGTACTTCAATCTGAGGGCGGAGTCCCCTCAGATAACCGTGGCCGGGGATGGGAAGAGGTTTGACCTGTTTAACGAGCGTGAGCTTATCCACCTTGAGGATGTGAGGCAGCTGATACAGAAAGGCTACTGGGTCCAGAGAGCAGCGGCCCTGGCGCTAGTCTGCGCCGTGGTGCTGTTGCTCTGGCTCCAGCAGGGCCGGATGATACTCAGGGGGCTGTTCCTGGGGAGTGCAGGCACACTGCTATTGATGGTCACTGCGGCTTTGTGGGCGTACATCGGCTTTGAGCAGTTCTTTTTGCTCTTCCACCTGGTCAGCTTTTCAAATCAGTACTGGATGCTTGACCCGGCCAGGGACTATCTGATTAGGCTCTTTCCCGAAGGCTTCTTCTATGACGCAGCCATGTTCGGCTTCCTGGCCATAATCGCCGAAGCCCTTGTCATCGGTACCGCTGCTTTAGGCCTGCTGAGGTCAGAATCTGCGGCCAGAAGCGCCACAGCGAACTAAGAGCACGCCCGCGAAGCCATGTCACGGCAGAGGAGAGGCTATGCGCTGGCTACATATGGCAGCTGCTGCAGTTTGTGGAGCTGCAGCCGGAGCAGGAGCTGCCGGTACCGGCCAGAGGCACCGACCCTAAATCAATGCCCTTGGAGAATGCGGCAAAGCGAGAAAACACTCGCCGGGAAGTCTGATGGCAGGTCGGGCAAGAGGCGCCTTCATCAGCCTTATTGATAGACCGCAATAGTTCAAATGTACAGTTGCATTTGGGACAGGAATACTCATAGATTGGCATGTCCAACCTCCGACTATTTACTTTAACCTATGGAGGCGGCCAAGTCAATTCCGGGCTACTGTTCGTCGCCCAGAAGCCATTCCCAAATTGAGGTCTTTCTATATTTGGTCACCGTTTTTTCTCTGGGTACTTCAACCGGCACTTCGCGGTATTTGGTGACGTCTCTGTACCTGGTCACCTGCTCCGGAGCCGTCCAGGTCAGCTCGAGGTATATGTATATCTCTTCGTCCCACTTCACGCTTTCGCTGAACCTTGCCCTGTATTTCCCCTCGGGAACGTCAACCTCGAATTTGGCGGAGGTGCCGAGCTGCTCATAGACTATGCGGCCTGTGTGAGAGTAAAGGTAGAAAGACACAGGAAGCTCGTATTCGAAGCGCCCGGCAACCTTGACGCCCGGCTTATCCACGCTGAAAGGAATGATGATCCCGTAAGGGACCATGATGGTGGACCCGTCATGCAGAACCTCTGATTTCTGCTGCATCTCTTCTGTCGCGTATGGCTCCCTGTCCACATACGCCTCTTTTTTGGTCTCAGTCTCGTAGTAGGTCTCAGTGGCCTGATATGGTACTGTCTTGAGGGGCAATGCAAGGACGACGGCCGCCACTGCAACCAACAAGCACGCTACAGCTATTATCAGAGTCCTGGTTCGCATCTGGGCCATTAGCAGACTGCCTGCCTTCGTCTTCTCCGGCCTGTTTTAATTTCTTACCCAATTGTATAATACCTCAAAACTTCTGCGATAAGAATAGATGATGGAGCCTGAGCTGGGAGTTAGAAAGCTGGCGCGTGAGCTGGTTGACTGGATCAGGGAGTCGGTCTCAGCCGCCCGCGGCAGAGGGGTAGTGGTGGGTATGAGCGGTGGAATAGACTCTTCGGTTGCGGCGGCGCTGTGCGCTCGTGCGTTTCCATCTAATACGCTGGGAGTTATCATCCCCTGTCACAGCAGTGCGCTTGACAGAGAACATGCTGAGCTAGTCGCGGCCAGGCTTGGTATACCGGCAGAAGTAGTAGTGCTTGACGGCGTCTACGACGCTCTGCTGGATGCTTTGCCGGCCTTTGAGAGGAATCAGGGCGCACCTGATATGGCGTCGGCGAATTTGAAGCCCAGGCTGCGAATGGCAGTGCTGTACTATTTCGCCAACCGGTTCAACTACCTGGTGGTGGGCGCCAGCAACCGGAGTGAGCTGTCTGTCGGCTATTTCACCAAGCATGGCGACGGCGGCGTTGACCTTATGCCTCTGGCTAACCTGGTGAAGCGTCAGGTATACGAGCTGGCTGACCATCTAGGGATCCCCGATGAAGTAATGGACAAACCGCCTTCTGCAGGCCTCTGGCCCGGGCAAACGGATGAGGCGGAGCTTGGCCTGACCTATAACCAGCTGGACCATTATCTGCTTACAGGAGAGGCCGACGTGGCAGTAAAGGGGAAAATTGACTCGATGATTCAGCGCAGCGGGCACAAGCTCAGGCCGCCTGTCGTTCCTCCTGCATAGGTGGTTAGTGCCCTGTTTGTGCCAGGGCAATGCCTGTGCTATCATGCCGTAGGAGAGAAAAAATGGGTACAGAGAAGGAAAAAGCGCTTGAGCTGGCTATAAGCCACATCGAAAAGCAGTTTGGTGAAGGCTCAATCATGAAACTGGGAGAGCTCTCGGCAAAATCAGGCGTAAAAGCCATCCCTACAGGTTCTTTGAGCCTGGACCTGGCGCTGGGGATATGTGGTATTCCGCGGGGGAGGGTCACTGAAATCTTCGGTGCTGAAGCTTCAGGGAAAACCACGCTGGCTCAGCATATCATTGCTGAAGCCCAGAAGCTGGGTGGAATCGCCGTGTATATAGATGCGGAGCACGCGCTTGACCCCTCGTATGCGCGCAACTGCGGGGTGAAGGTCGAGGACCTGCGTATATCCCAACCGGACAATGGAGAGCAAGCCCTGGCCATCACCGAGGAGCTGGTAAGGAGCACGGCCGTTGACATCATAGTAATTGATAGCGTAGCTGCCCTGGTGCCACAGGCTGAAATTGAAGGAGAGATGGGCGATGCCCATGTTGGACTTCAGGCCAGATTGATGTCTCAGGCGCTGAGGAAGCTGACGGCGGCTATCGGCAAGTCCCACACGGCGGTGGTTTTCATTAACCAGCTCAGGGAGAAGGTGGGAGTTATTTTTGGCAGCCCCGAGGTTACGCCGGGCGGCAGAGCGTTGAAGTTCTACAGCTCGGTGAGGATTGATTTGAGGCGGGGTGAGGCTATAAAGCAGGGTGTGGAAATCATCGGCAGCAGGGTCAGATGCAAGATAGTCAAGAACAAACTGGCGCCGCCATTCCGCTCTGCCGAATTTGACATAATATTCAAATATGGCATCAGCAAGGAAGGCGACCTGCTCGACCTGGGGGTGAGCCTTGGAACAATCAAGAAAATGGGGGCGTTCTTCGCCTTTGGTGAAACGAAGCTAGGTCAGGGGCGTGAGAATGCCAGAGAGTACTTAATGCAGCACCCTGACGTAGCCTCGGAGATAGAGCGTCAGATAAGAGCTTCGGCGGTGCCTCCGTCGGACGCCGATGACTGAGGCTAGCAGGCCCTGCAAAGGCCGATTTTTTGAAGAACCAGGCTGACCTCTTTCATCAGTGCCTGAAAGGTGCCTACCGTTATCTGGGTTACCGGCCCAGGAGCGAAGCCGAGATGAGGCAGTGGCTGCGTCGTCGCGGCTTCGGAGACGAGACCGGGGAACGGGTGCTCCAGGAGCTGAAAAATCAGAGACTGGTTGACGACGAAGCTTTTGCCCGGTACTGGAAAGAGAACCGACAGTTGCACCGTCCGCGCAGCCGTGACATGGTGAAGCTGGAGTTGAAGCAGAAGGGCATAGACCCTAAAACAGCAGACCATGTCACCCGGGACATGGATGACGAGGCCAGCGGCTACGAAGCGGCGGTGAAGAGGGTTCGCTACCTGGCTTCCCTGGACTACGGTGAGTTCCACCTGCGCCTGGCCAGTTATCTGCAGCGGCGCGGCTTCAGCTACGGAGTCATCATCAGCGTTGTGAAGCGGCTGTGGGAGGAACGGCGCATGTATCTTGAGCGAAGCCGTTAAGTAAGACATTCGTTTGACACTAGCTGGCCAAAAAGTTAGTATTAGGCTGGGATGGTGGGCTTGATAAACAATTTTGTGTGGCGCTTTCCGAAAGTGAGGATTTCTAATGAGCTGGATATATTACGCTTTAACAGCGCTGGTACTTGTTTTGGGCTTACTCGTGGGCTATTTTGCGCGACAGCTGATGGCCAACCAGCAGCTCAGGGGTGCCCAAAACGAGGCCAAGAGACTCCTGGATGAGGCGACAGCTAAACATGAGGAGATGCTGGCCAGGGCAAGAGAAGAGGCTGTCAAAGTCAGGGCCGCCGCTGAAGCTGACAGCCGTGAACGCCGCTACGAGTTGCAGCGGCTGGAACGGCGTTTCAACCAGAAGGAAGAGAGACTCGAACGGAAAATGGAGTCTTTGGAGCGCCGTGAGAACAGCCTGACCGAACGGGACAAGGAAATTGAGGCTGTCAAGACACAGCTCGAAGACGTGCGGAACAAGCAACTGCATCAGCTCGAGCTGATCTCAGGAATGTCCAGCGAAGAGGCGAAGCGAGAGCTGCTCCAGGTTGTCGAGCTTGAGATTAGCGACGAAGCGTCGCGGCGCGTCCGGGAGTGGGAAGAGCGCATCAAAGAGGATATCAACGACAAGGCACGCGATATCCTGGCTACGGCGATACAGCGCTGCGCTACGGATGTGGTCTCGGAAACGACTGTCTCGGTTGTCCCTCTGCCCAGCGACGAGATGAAAGGGCGGCTTATAGGCCGCGAAGGGCGCAATATCCGGGCGCTGGAACAGGCCACCGGCGTTGATCTGATTATAGACGACACTCCGGAGGCGGTCACGGTCTCCAGCTTTGATCCTGCCCGGCGTGAGGTGGCAAAGGTGGCTCTGGGTCATCTTATCCTCGATGGCCGTATTCACCCGGCGCGAATTGAGGAAGTGGTGCAAAGGGCGAAAAGCGAAGTTGAGGCTACAATTCGCACCGAAGGGGAGCAGGCAGCGCGTAAATCCGGCGTTGCCGGACTGCATCCTGAGTTGATTAAGCTACTGGGCAGGTTGAAGTTCAGAACCAGCTACGGTCAGA
>ENA-OSEO01004342-OSEO01004342.1-sediment-metagenome-genome-assembly--contig:-NODE-4342-length-15090-cov-3.784187_pt1 | contig 15090 bp, 13 predicted proteins | sample MGYA00237883_ERZ534232 | MGnify/ENA metagenome assembly ERZ534232 | reverse complement strand
GTTCAGGCAGTGCGGTTAAAGAATAAGAAGACCGGTGAGGAGAGCGAACTGCCAACGGATGGTGTGTTCATCTTTATTGGCTATACTCCCAATACCAAACTATATGATGGACAACTTGAACTGGATGAAGAGGGGTACCTCGTTACCAATCAATTGATGGAAACCAATGTCCCGGGTGTTTTTGCCGCCGGAGAAGTGAATGACCCGCATTTCCGCCAGGTAATCACTTCAGCAGGTATGGGGGCCGCGGCGGCCATTCAGGCCACCCGGTTTATTGAGAAAAACGAAAAATAATATCTTGAAATAAAAAAACATCAGGCGCACCTATGTGGGTGCGCCTGAACTATTTAATCAAGTTTTGGGTAACTCAGGGGGCTGGTGTGGATGCGCCGGAGCCAGCCCAGCTGAATACCCGCTGCATGCTGGGAGTTCCGAAGTTCTCCCAGATAGGTTCCCCATCAGAATCGCTGCCGGACTGCCGAACCGCGACCACCCACCAGCGGATGATGTGCGGAGTGGTATCCTGCGGCTGGAATGAGCCAGGAACAATGAATTTGGTGTCGGTGACGTATTCGACCAGCGTGAGGTTGGTGCCGCCGGTCACATCTTGAATATTCACAGCGTAGGCCTCATTCGGGCGAAGCGTGCCAACAGAAGCCCATTGCAGGGTGATAGTTTCATTGCCAACCCGGAAAGATTCACCATCAGCGGGCAAAAGCAGGTTTGGCGCCGGATAGGGTGGCGGCAGGGTTGGGGTGGGTGTCGGGCCGGGTGTTGGGTTGCGCTCACACAGCGGGATGATCAGGGCCTGACCCTGATAAACGATATCGCCGGTCAATCCGTTCCATTCTTTGATGGCTTCCATGCTGACATTGAAATTACGGGCGATGCCGCTGAGGGTGTCATTTTCAGTAACTGTATAGGGATATTTCTCACAGGCAGCATCGGTGGCTTCCAAACCGCTCAGGGTAGATGTGGGTTGGGGGGAAGCGGTGGGGGTCGGCTGCGGGATGAGCAGGGTTTGCCCAATGGACAGGTTGCTGCAGTCGGCAGGCAAGTTGTTCAAGATCACGATGCTCTGTACCGAGACGTTGAAGAAAGCCGCAATGGAGCTGCAATAATCACCTAGCTGCACCTGGTATTCGATTGGTGGCAGGGGCGTGAAGGTTGGTATCTGTGTGGGTGTTTCGGACGCCGTAGGGGTTAAAGTCATTGTCGCCGTGGCGGTTGAGGTCGGGGTGACAGTAGGTTCCACCACCCGGCCAGTGCCTTGCAGGATCGCAAATACAATCCCCGCTCCAACGGCGAGTAAAATAATGATCAATCCGATGGCAATCGGCAGGCTCAATGTCAGCTCCGGCAATTTCGCTCCCTGGACCTTTTTGCTGGTGCTTTTGGACACAGGGGTGGCTTGATTTTCTGGAAAGGCGCGGCCACATACCAGGCAGCGCGTCGCATTTTCGCTCAACCGTGTACCACAGGTTGGACACAGTTTGTTTTTTGAATTAGAAATATCGGGACTCATAGGAATTTTCACCTGTTTTTTTTGACAGACGTGGAATTATACCATAATCCTTGTCTGATCTCTTTGAAGATTACCGATGTTATGTTATTCTGTATTTTGATATGGCTCCAGTCAGTATTTACCTTCATATTCCTTTTTGCAGACATCGCTGCAATTACTGCGATTTTAACACATATGCCGGGCATGAGAAGCAAATTCCGGCTTATTTGCGCGCCCTGCGGCATGAAATCGCGTTTCTTGGAAAGAGCGCGGGCAGCCGGCTGCCCGCGCATACAGTGTTTTTTGGCGGCGGAACGCCTTCACTGGTTCCACCGGATGAGATCGGGCTGGTGCTGGAGCAAATCGCGAAGCGTTTTGATCTCCTTCCTGAAGCGGAAATTACGATGGAAGCGAACCCGGGGACGGTTTCGAAATCCAAATTGAGCGCCCTGCGTGCCGCGGGGGTCAACCGGTTGAGTTTCGGGATGCAGTCTTCCCATCCGGAGGAACTCCGGCTTTTGGAGCGAATTCACAGTTTTACCGACGTGATTGACGCGGTGAGGTGGTCGCGGCAGGCAGGGTTTGATAATCTATCGCTGGATTTGATCTTTGGGCTCCCCTTTCAAAGCCTGGCGCGCTGGAAAGATACACTGGAATGCGCCCTGGCGCTGCGGACGGAGCATCTTTCTCTGTACTCGCTGACCGTGGAACCCGGGACCCGGCTGCATACCTGGGTCAGACGTGGGATTGTTCCCGCACCGGATGAGGATGAAGCGGCTGAGATGTATGAATACGCGATGGAACGCCTTGAACGGGATGGATTCCGGCAGTATGAAATCTCCAATTGGGCCAGAACCAGCGAATCGGGCGTAGATTATGCCTCTCAGCATAATCTGCAATACTGGTCAGACCTGCCTTATCTCGGTCTGGGAGCCGGCGCGCATGGCTACGCCGCGGGTGTGCGGACCGCGAACGTAGATGGAATTGGCCAGTATATCAGGCGGATGGAAAAGGAAAATGACCTGGCTTTCCCGCTGAGCCCGGCTAACAGGGTTTCTGAGGCAATTGACCGGTCTACCGAGATGCAGGAATGGATGATGGTCGGTCTTCGGTTGACGGAACAGGGTGTCTCGCGAACGGTGTTTTGGGAGCGGTTTAATCAGGAACTGGAAACCGTGTTTGGGCATGAAGTTAGCGAGTTAACCCGGGTGGGGCTGCTGGAATGGGTGGGGGAGCGCCAGGACAGGCTGCGGCTGACCCGTAAGGGCAGGCTGCTGGGGAACCAGGTCTTTATGCGCTTTGTGGGGGATTGAGGAATATCAGGTTACGATAACGCGGGTGCCCATCCCGCGGCTTTCCATTTTATCCATCTGGGCTACCGGGGTAGTCCAGCGGAAAAGCCATTTGGCCTCGTCATTGCGCATGTTGACACAACCATGACTCATGCGGGTGCCGTAGTTGGTGTGCCAGTATGTTCCGTGGGTTGCCACGCCGGATTCCTCAAAGAAACACACCCAGGGCACACCGGGCAGTTCATAATAGTCATCGGCAAGATAATCGCTGCGCACGTGTCCATCGCCCATGTGTTTGGAGGGCATTTTGGAGTATACGTTGAAGGTGCCGGTGGGCGTGTCCCAGGGCGTTTCGCCTTTGGGTTTGTAATTCAGGCCGGTGGAAACTTTGGTTTGCAACACGATATTGTCGCCTTCGTACGCAGTCAGCGTTTGGCGCGCGATAGACACTTCAATCCGTTTTTCATGAGGAGGAACATCAGGAGAAATTGGTGTCAGCTCGTGAGCGGGGACAGGCCGGAAATGAGAGGCTTTTGCCCAGTATTTGTACGATGAATCCAGTTCATCTTCTATGAGATACCAGGGTTCTCCATCGGGACCGGTATCCACATCCACCAGCCAGTGAACGGAATTGTAATAAAGGCGGTACAGGTCAGTCCAGCCGTTATAACTGGCATACCGCATAGTGGTGGTGAAAGGTACGGTGACTTCAGCCAACTGGCGCTCTTCAGGAATGGTATAAAGGACTGTGTTCTCCCGACTGCGGACGCATTGCAGGTGCGCGCTGTGAATATAGCCACCCCACACCCGGTACCAGATGGGGTTGTATTCCGGTCCGTGTTCGGATTCCACCTCATAATACAGGTTGATCAATTCATCCTGGTAACGCTGGTAGAGGATTTTGCTCTCATCCCAGGGCTGGCTGTGAACGCTGACGGAGTAAACGCACACTCTGGCGATATCTCCACCCATAGGAATGAAGGAGTTTTCGCTCAGGTTATCCGGGCGGTTCAGTCGGCGCATTGGACGGAAAGCCAGGCTTGCCGCGCCAAGCGCGCTCAGTTTCAAAAAGTCACGACGGGACAGTTTTTGAGCCATTTGCAAAGATTATACCAATAAAATTGGATGAATCAAGGAAGATTAACAACCTTTTAGAATTACCTGGCAAGGAGAAGGTGGTCTTTAGCAAAGGTCTCAGACTGGATAAACACCGCCATCTATATTCAGGGTGCGGAGAAAAGCACGCACTACATTGGGGTCAAACTGCAAGCCGGATTGTGTATTAAGCTCCTGGATGGCGTCACGGGGCGGTTTTGCGGGACGGTAGACGCGCCGGTCGATCATGGCGCCGTACGCATCCACGACGGAAAGGATGCGTGCCCCCAATGGAATCTGGTCTCCGCGCAACCCGTTCGGGTAGCCGTTGCCATCATAATGCTCGTGGTGGAAGCGGATGAAGGGTATGGCGGATTGCAGTTTCTTGATATGCGAGACAATATCCGCGCCGATTTCGGGGTGCCGGCGCATTTGCTGCCATTCCAATTTATCCAGTTCAGCAGGTTTGTGGAGGATATGGTCGGGGATGCCAATCTTGCCGATATCGTGCAGCAGAGCAGCCCATCCAATCACTTCCACCTCAGCGGAACTGCAACCCATCTGGATCGCGACGGAAGCGGCCCATTTCATCAGACGATGACTGTGGTTGGAAGTGTAAGTGTCTTTGGCGTCGATGGCCTTTGCCAGCGCGAGGATCGATTGGGTATAGGCGTCTTCCAGTTCACTGGAGAGCTGGATGTTTTCCAGCGCAGAACCGGCCTGCTGGCAAAACACCTGGACAGCCTGTTTCTGGATGTTCTTAAAAGCCTGGAGCCCATTCTGGAAACATAAGCCGATCGCGATCAACTGCTGACTGGCATAGATCGGGCAGGTGATACTTGAGAAGGTGTGTGATTGGGGCTCATTGGGTGGACTGCCCTGGGTTGCGTTTGCGTCCTGGAAATCAACCTGCCAGTCAAATTCAGTGATTTCCAGCGGGCTGCTGAGGTGGACCAGATCCTGCAGGGATTGGACCGCGCGACCGTATCCATTTTCGTGATCCAGATTGGTCCACAGGCGTTCTAAGGCACCCTGTTCTGAGATGGAGAACAAGTAGGCGTGCTCGGCCTGGCACAATTCAACCAGTCCCGTGCCAATCACGGAAGCGGCTGAGGTGAAGCTGGCGGCATGTTTTAAGGAGACCGAGCTGGTATTTAACAGTTGGAGGATGTTCTGGAAAGTGCTGTTTTGAGCAGGATCGCCAGAACGCCAGCGAGTCAGATCGCGCGCGATTCCTTCGATGGCGATAATCTCACCCTGAAGGTCGTAAACCGGCAGGCTGATATGTTCGGTGGTGCTCGATTCGGTGTGATTTTCAAAGCGAAGCGCTTTGAGGCCTTTCAGCGAAGGATTGTTGGGCAGCAGGGTCTTGAGCGCTTCGGGATCGTAGGGGAATAACAGCTTGAGCCCGAGACCCGCTTGCTGGTAATGCTCATCTGGCGTGAACCCTGTGATCTGTTCAACAGCCGGGTTGACAAATTCAAACCCTGGAGATGGGGAAAGACGGTAGCGATAAACCACATCCGGGGTTTGCAAGATAAGCTGCTCAATTTTTGTGAAGCGGTTAGATGAGGGGTTTTCATCAGATTCGTTTCTGAATTGAGGCGTGATGTTATGGGTATTGTTCATAGTTATGAAATGTACAAGAAATATGCCAGATAAGGGATATGAAAGGGCCAAAAAGGAAGTAGTTTTGGACCTGAATTTGATCCGGCAGGAATCATTTTCCCGCAGAGCGGCTGAAACGAGCAGAACAAAAACCGTAACCCTGGTTAAGCGCGGCAAAATCTGCGCGCATATTGATTTGAACCTTTTCGCCACCCGCTGAACGATGATGAGCAGGGTGAGCAGAGTGAGCAGAGTCGCTCATGTGTCATTTGGCAGTTTATATAGTAAAATTAGCGGGTAATTTTCGAGAATCAACAGCAAATTCGTGACAACGGATCCTTCAGTAACAAATCCTGAGGTGAATTGGATGGGAGAGAGATTTATGGTTAGAAGCATTAACCCTTTGAAAATGATTGTTCTGGTGGCAGCTGTGATTGCCCTGACTGCCTGCACCGCGGCCCCGGTGGCGGAAGTGACCCCCACGATGGATCCCGAAGAAGTCATTGAACTGGCGGTCGCGACCCTTTCGGCGCGGATGACCGCCGAAGCGCTGGCCAACCCGACCTCCACCGAAGTGCCGCCCACAGCCACCCCTGTGCCTACCCAAACGACCATACCAACCGCGACTGTCCCTCCGGAACCCACCGCGACTCCGACTGCTGAATTTACCAACCGGGCAGAGTGGGTTTACACCAGTACATTTCCAGAGAACCGGCGCGAGTTCCATCCCAACGAACATTTTAATATCGCCTGGGGCTTGAAGAATGTTGGCAATATTACCTGGCATCCGGATTACAAATTGATCCGGGTTGGCGGGGACCCTTTCACAGATGTGACCGAGATTCCCCTGGGGAAAGTTGTCGCTCCCGGTGAAACCTGCCAGTTTACCCTGGGCGCGTTTGGCTCGGAGGATATGAACGCGCACACCACCTACTGGCAGCTGGTGGACCAGAGCGGGTATGTTGTCCCCGGGGGGGCTGTCAGCTTCACCTACCAACCGATTTAGTTTGTGTATTCGCGCAAACTGCTGTTTTCCGAGCGGTTTGTAACCTGATCAGATTGATATCGTGAAGAAGCCCGCGTTCATTCGCGGGCTTCTTTGATCCGGTTTATGATGGGATGCGGAAATATCTGGTTTTTTTCATTTTGGGCTGCAAGGGACGGGAGTATACTTAACACAAATCTATATGACTTATCATATCCGGTTTGTGATGATTGTAACTTGTATCCGTTTTCATTGACTATACAATTAGAATATAGGTGAAATGTGTTTTGTTGGCCAAAATCGGTCTGTTTACCGGATTTGTATCTGTATTTCAAAATATCCCTTTATTGAAGAAAAATTTATTTCCATTTACCGTTTTGTGCTTTTGAACTTTCATTAAGTTTTAGCGGTGCTGTTTCTGGCTCTCACCAGTGAAGATCAGGTTGATTGTTTTTAGAGAAAAATTTGGATTCTAAACAATCAGAATTGTGATCTTAAACAGTATTACTGGAATTTTATTTGTGGCGCAAGAACGCGTGACTGTAGGTGTAATTTACCGACACAGACGATTGAGTCTGATTGCCAATCCTATTCCCTGTGGAAGCCACTCAGGATTGATTTGGCCTGAGTGTGGATTGGTTCTTTGCACAGTGGTTGATATAGGATCCATGGAATTAGCAGGGTTTGATCGTTGAACCAACGTATATTTTCAAGGATGAAAAGAAGGGAGTGTGAGACCGACCTCGATTGACCGATGGATTATCCCAAAACAAAATGCATTCAGATGATAAAAGGAGAAAAAAATGAGAAAGTTGAAATTTGGCTTAGCGATTTGCTTGATAGTGGTCACTGTTTTAATGACCGCGTGCCAACCCGCTCAACCCGCTGAACCAGCCGCAGAACAACCCGCTGCCGAACAGCCTGCCGCTGAAGAACCTGCCGGCCCGGATGAGATTGTGATTGGCGTGTACGAACCCATGACCGGCGCGCAGGCTGCCGGCGGTGAACTGACCATGCAGGGTGTCAACCTGGCCTATGAGCAGCACAAAGAGGTACTGGGAACCCCGATCCGGCTGGTGTTGGTGGATAACCGCAGCGACAAAGCGGAATCGGCCACTGCGATGACCCGGCTGATCGAGCAGGAAGGCGCGATTGCGGTCATTGGCAGCTATGGCAGCTCTAACTCCATGGCTGGCGGCGAAGTATCTGAAAAGGCAGGTATTCCGGTAATGGGTTGTTCGCCGACAAACCCCCTGGTTACCTCAGATAAAGACTACTACTTCCGCGCCTGCTTCATCGACCCCTTCCAGGGGCGGGTGATGGCAAAATATGCTTACGAGACCCTGGGCGCCAAGAAAGTGGCCATCATCCAGGATGTGGCACAGGACTACTCGGTGGGTCTGGCCGCCTTCTTCAAACAGTCCTGGAAAGAGCTGACCGGAAGCGAAGAGGGCATTGTGGCCGAGACTTCCTACCAGACCGGCGACCAGGATTTCACCGCCCAGTTGGGTTCGGTGCTGGCACAGGAACCGGACGCGATCTACGCCCCCGGCTACTTTGGCGATGCCGCGCTGTTAGTGAAACAGGCCCGCGAACTGGGCTTTGAGGGCCCGATCATGGGATCTGACGCCTGGGAAGCCCCTGAACTGATCGATATTGGCGGGGCTGCGGTGGATGGCGTGCTGATCAGCACCCATTACCACCCGGATGCTGCTCTGAGCGATGCTTCGGGTCAATTTGTGAAAGACTTTGAAGCCAAGTTTAGCGAGCGCCCCAGCGCGTTTGCCGCGCTCGGCTACGACGCCTACATGCTGGTTTACACCGCAATTGAAAAGGCTAATTCCTTTGACCCCACAGCGATCCGTGACGCGATGGCAGCCACCGCAGATTACCCCGGCGTGACCGGAACGATCACCCTGGACGAGAACGGCGACGCGGTCAAGGACGCGGTTATCCTCACCGTTGAAAACGGTGAATTCAAATACCTGACAACTGTCAAACCGTAACACAAAGCCTCTGAGAGGCACACATTCCGTGTGCCTCTCTTTTTTCTGTTTTGCTATTAAACTTAATGTATCGTGGTTTATCCTGTTTATCAATTTGGAGTCAATCGATGACTTTACCCCTGTTTTTCCAACATCTGGCAAATGGAATATCGCTGGGAAGTCTGTACGCTCTGATCGCGATTGGTTACACCATGGTGTACGGTATCCTGCGCCTGATTAACTTCGCCCATGGCGATGTGGTCATGCTGGGTGCCTATATGGCGTTTTACATGATCGCCATCTTCCGCCTGCCATGGTGGGTCTCGTTCCCGGTCGCGATTGTGATCACCGCGGTCATGGGGGTCGTGATCGAGCGGGCAGCCTATAAGCCGCTGCGTGAATTTCCCCGGATTAATTTATTCACTTCCGCGGTGGCGGTCTCATTCTTAATTGAAAATCTTGGCATTGTGATCTTTGGCGGGCGACCCAAAGCCTTTGAGCGCCCGGCGTTTATGGATATCACCATCCGGATCGGGAAAGTGACCATTGTCAGCTACACTCTGGTGATCATCCTCACTGCGCTGGTGCTGTTTGGCGGGCTGCTGGTGCTGGTCAACTACACCAAGACCGGAAAAGCGATGCGGGCCCTCTCAAAGGATATTGAGACCACCGGTCTGATGGGGGTCGATACCAACCGGATCATCTCGATCGCGTTCGCGGTCGGCTCGGCCCTGGCCGCGGCGGGGGGCATCTTGACTGCCATCAAGTTTCCCCAGATCAACCCGCTGATGGGCGTCATGCCTGGCCTCAAAGCCTTCATCGCGGCGGTGCTGGGCGGGATTGGTAACATCCCCGGCGCGATGATCGGAGGCTTTATCCTCGGCGTCAGTGAAATCATGATTGTAGCCTTTCTTCCCGACCTGGCAGGCTACCGGGACGCTTTCGCTTACAGCATCCTGATCCTGCTGCTTCTCTTCCGTCCGACCGGGATTATGGGTGAAGCTCAGGCTGAAAAGGTTTAATCATGAAGAAGCTTTCAAGAAACACCATTCTTTCGATCATCGCCCTGGCGGCAATTGTGGGGTTCATGGTTTACGCCGAGAACACCTTCAACCCCTACCTGCTGCGCATCCTCAACCTGTGCGCGGTTTACACCATTTTCGCGGTGACCTTCAACCTGGTGTACGGTTTTACCGGGCAGTTCTCGCTGGGGCATGCCGGGTTCGCGGCTATCGGGGCTTACATTGGCGCGCTGCTGACCATGTCCCCGGCCCAGAAACAGGCAAACTTCTTCCTGGAGCCGATCGTTCCCTTCCTGGCGAATATTGAACTGCCCTTCATCCTGGCAATCATTGTGGGTGGTCTGGGGGCGGCCCTGGTCGGGTCGCTGGTGGCCTGGCCGGCCCTGCGGCTGAAGGGCGATTACCTGGCGATTGCCACCCTGGGCTTCAGCGAGATCATCCGCGTTTTGCTGGTCAATATGCAGCCGGTCACCAACGGCGCGCTGGGGCTGAAAGGAATCCCGGATTACACCAATCTGTATTGGAGCTGGGGCACCGCCGCGGTGTGTATTTTTGTGTGCAAGCGCCTGGTGGACAGCAACTACGGCCACGCCCTGAAAGCGATCCGCGATGATGAAATCGTGGCCGAAGCGCTGGGTGTCAGCCTGAGCTATCACAAGTTGCTGGCTTTCTTTACCTCCGCGTTTTTCATCGGGTCGGCGGGGGCCTTATTTGCTAACTTGATCTCCACCATTGACCCCAAGGTATTCCTGTTCTTCCTGGCCTACCAGATCGTTGGGATCACCGTGATGGGCGGAATGGGCAGCCTTACCGGCAGCGTGATCAGCGCCTTTTTGTACACCATCTTCCTCGAGTTCCTGCGGCCGATTGAGTCACCGTTCAATATTGGCTCGATCCAGGTGCCGGGCATCCCGGGGATGCGAATGGTGATTTTCTCTGCCCTGCTGCTGATGGTGATCCTGTTCTACCGGCGCGGGTTGATGGGCAGCTCCGAGTTCAGCTGGGATTGGGTGGTGGCAAAGGCCAGCGCCCTGCGCGGGCTGTTCACCGGGAACGGCAAGCCAGGCACGGACCAGACCGGGAAGGAGGATTGACATGGCGCTCTTGAAACTCGATAACACCGTCATGCGGTTTGGCGGGCTGACGGCCGTCAACAAATTCTCCACCGAGATCTCGGATAATGAATTGTGCGCCCTGATCGGGCCCAACGGGTCGGGAAAGACCACCATTTTCAACATCATCACCGGCATCTACACCCCGACCTCCGGGAGCATCCGTTTCAATGGGACGGAGATCACCGGCATGCGCCCGGACCTGATCACCAAACTGGGCATCGCCCGTACCTTCCAGAACATCCGCTTGTTCAAGGGGCTGAACGTGGTCGAGAACGTCGAGGTGGGACACCATTTGCGCCTTAAATCGGACCCGATGTCGGCGATCTTGAGCCTGCCCGGTTATAAAGAAGAAGAAGCCAACATTCGTAAAGAAGCTCTGGAACTGCTGGGATCGCTGGAGCTGGCGCATCTGGCTTACGAGGTGGCCACCTCGCTGCCCTACGGCCAGCAGCGCAAGCTGGAGATCGCCCGCGCTCTGGCCACCCGCCCCAGGCTGCTGCTGCTGGATGAACCGGCGGCCGGGATGAATCCCAAAGAGGCCGAAGAGCTGATGCAGTTCATCCTGCACGTGCTGGAGACCTTCAAGATATCGGTGTTCCTGATCGAGCACCAGATGCGGGTGGTGATGGGCATCTGCCCGCGGATCATCGTCATCGACCACGGCGAGACCATCGCCGAAGGGACGCCGGAGGAGATCCAAAACAACAACCGGGTGATCGAGGCTTACTTAGGAGTAGACGATTATGCTGGAAATTAATAATCTTCATGTGCGCTACGGCGGCATCCACGCTCTGCAGGGCATCTCGCTGGAAGTTCCGGATGGCAAAATTGTGGCCTTGCTGGGCTCGAACGGCGCCGGGAAAAGCACCACCCTGCGGACGATTTCCGGTATTGTCAAACCCGACGCGGGAGAAGTGGTCTTCAACGGCGAGAATCTGCTCGGCCTGCGTTCATTTGAGGTGCTGCGTAAGGGAATCGCCATGGTCCCCGAGGGCAGAAGGGTATTCCCCAACCTGACCGTCTTAGAGAATATTGAGATGGGTGCCTATATTCGCAGCGATAAAAAGGAGATCGGAGAAGATATTGAGGACCTGTTCCGCCTGTTCCCCCGGCTGGAGGAGCGCAAGAAGCAGAGCGCGGGGACCCTTTCGGGCGGCGAGCAGCAGATGCTGGCCCTGGCGCGGGCCCTCATCTCGCGTCCCAAACTGATCATGATCGACGAGCCTTCGCTTGGGCTGGCGCCGGTGCTCTCGCAGAGCGTGCTGCGCAAGCTGAAAGAGCTCAACGAGGCGGAAGGCCAGACCATCCTGCTGATCGAGCAGAACGCCCGTGCGGCGCTGTCAATTGCCGATTACGCTTATATTCTGGAGACCGGCAGCATCGTCCTGCAGGGCGCCGCCAGTGACCTGATCAACGATGACAAAGTGCGCAAATCGTATCTCGGTGTGCATTGAGTCTGGCCGGACAGCACCGGGGTAAGTGAACTCACACCGCGTGCCGCCGGACGCTCTCTCCGGCGGCACGCGCTTTTCAATGAAATGCCTGACAGGGAGGATGGTATGACCAAACCCACGGCAGCGAAAAGCCCTTCATCCTGGGAAGGGATCGGTTCCCGGCGGCTGGTGGCGGGGATCACCGCGCTGGCGGTGTTCGCGGCCCTGCTGCTCTCTAACACCCGCGTGGCAGGCCCGGAGCCAACGGCAACCGCCACGCCCGAGCCCACCCCGGCCCCGGCCTGGGAGTTTGAATTGGAGGACCTGGAGGGCCAGGCCGTAAAGCTGAGCGACCTGCGCGGCCAGGTGGTGCTGGTCAATTTCTGGGCTTCGTGGTGCCCGCCCTGCCGCGACGAGATGCCCCTGCTGCAGGATTTTTACCTGGCGCACCGTGAGCAGGGTTTTACCCTGCTGGGGGTCAACGTGAGTGAAGACGCCGATGACGCGGCCGCTTTTATGAACGCCAACGGCTACCAGTTTCCGGTGTGGCGCGACCCGCCCGGCAACCTGCTGATCGCGGAGGGCCTGAACGGGCTGCCGGCCTCGGTGCTGGTGGACGCGGAGGGGAGGATTGTAAAGCGCTGGATCGGCCCGCTGGCCGAGGAGGACCTGACCGGCGCTGTGTTGCCGCTGCTGAAATGAGGGCATGGATCATTTTCTCACGCAAAGCCGTTGTGTCCGTAAAGATAAAAAAGATGTTGGTAGTTATTGTCTTCTGAAAAGGTTGGAAGGAATATGTTGACATGTAGTACTATATATGATACTATGAGGACATGGGATGAGTAGGAAGAAAAAATTACTCCAACGCATCCTCAACAAACCCAAAGACCTACGTTTCGAAGAACTGGAAAAAGCGATCCTCTATTGTGGATATACTCTGGTTCCAACCAAAGGGAGTCACGCAGTTTACACAAGACCTGATTCGGCGATCCTGACCATCCCGCGCAAGACACCAGTAAAAAGCTACTTGATCCAGCAGGTATTGAATGCGATAGAAGATTGTATTGAGGACTGCTTTGAAGAAATGCTTTGAAAGAAAGCGTGAAGAACATGGAAAAGAAAGTTGATTATTATTTAAGCCTGCCATACGCCCGCGAATTGATCCCCGAACCTGAGGGTGGGTGGTTTGTTCGGATTAAGGAACTTCCCGGCTGCATGAGCCAGGGCGATACCCCGGAAGAAGCGATGGCGATGATCGAGGATGCCATGTGCGGCTGGATTGAGGTCGCGTTGAGCACCGGATCTGCCATTCCTGAACCGCGTCTGGAAGAAGAATACAGCGGGAAATTTGTGGTCCGTGTTCCAAAATCGCTGCACCGCAAACTGGTTGAAACCGCCACCCGGGATGGGGTCAGCTTAAACCAATGGATCAACACCGCGCTGGCAGAGGCAGTTGGGGGCTCTTACTCTGCCAAAGGATCCGGAGATGTGAATAAGCAGGGGAATAGATTTCCGATAAATGACGAAAAGCTGAAAGAAATGAGGGTTTTGATGGGGGATTAAATCATCCATCGAGATCATTTATCCTGTTAGAAAAAAGAGAACCTGATGGAGTGTGGTGCTGCCGCTGCCGCAATGAGGGGGGATCTCACAGCAAAGACGCGAAGGGGCGCGAAGAAATTGGAAAAAAGGTTGTTGATGCTATTGTAGTAGTCCGGCGGGCTTTGGGGCCTGGATTATCGGAGCCGACTTAGCAGAAACGCCTGGTAGTGGAACTGCGGGATGGTGCGGGTGAAGCGCTTCAACCGGCAAGCCGCAAGGGCGCGCCAAATGGAATGCCGGCAAAAAATATGCCAACCGCACCGCACAAGCCAGGATTTTGATACAATACTCAAATACGCACTGAAAATATCGTACCTGATACAGTTACCCTCACCCCAAGGAGCCATCCCATGAACCCTTTGATCCTGCATGCTGATCATGTTGTTTGTATGACGGAAGACCATCAAGTACTCACTAACGGCGCGGTGCTGGTGGGCGCTGGCGGCCGCATTGAAGCCGTGGACGAGGCGCCCGCGGTTATCGCGGCCAACCCCGGCGTGCCGGTGAAGCGCCTGGCGGACCGCTTGCTGATGCCGGGGCTGGTCAACGCGCATATGCACAGCGGCCTGCTGCGCGGCACTGCCGAAGGCCTGCCGGTGTGGGAGTGGCTGCAGGAGTTCATTGACCCGATGCATCGGGTACTGAGCCCGGTCGAGGCTGAAATTGCCTCATACCTGTGCTATGCCGAGTCGCTGCTGGCGGGAACGACCACGGTGGTGGATATGTGGCGCTACCAGTCCGGCAGTGCCAAAGCCGCCGCCGAACTGGGTATCCGCGCGGTGCTGGTGCCTTATGTGGGCGAGCACCCGGACCATCATTACTTTGATACCCTGGATGACAACGAGAAGCTGATCCAGGAATGGAACGGCGGCGCGGACGGCAGGATCAACGTGTGGGTGGGTCTGGAGCATATGTTTTACGCGGTGCCGGAAGCCTGGAAGCGGGCGGTGGAGATGACCCACCGCTATCAGGTGGGGCTGCACACCCACAGCAATGAAAGCAAGTTCGATGTGGAAGAAAACCAGAAGCGCTACGGCAACCGCCCGGTGGAGGCGCTGGAGCAGTTTGGCCTGCTGGAGGCTTACCGGGTGCACCTGGCGCACTGCATCTGGCTTTCGGACCATGAGATCGCGCTGCTGGCGAAATACAAGGTGGGGGTGGCGCACAACCCGGTGAGCAACATGAAGCTGGCCAGCGGGGCGGCGCGGGTGGAAGACATGCTGGCGGCCGGGATCAACGTGGGGCTGGGCACCGACGGCGAGAAAGAAAACAACAACCTGGACGTGTTTGAGGAAATGAAAGTCGCTTCCCTGCTGGCCAAGCTCAGCAAACTGGACGCGGCAGCGCTGGATTCCTGGTCGGTGTGTTTGATGGGCACGCTGTACGGTGCGCGCGCGGTGGGGCTGGGCGAGGTGGCTGGCTCTATTGAGGTGGGCAAACAGGCCGACC
>ENA-OSEO01004341-OSEO01004341.1-sediment-metagenome-genome-assembly--contig:-NODE-4341-length-15090-cov-4.260241_pt1 | contig 15090 bp, 4 predicted proteins | sample MGYA00237883_ERZ534232 | MGnify/ENA metagenome assembly ERZ534232 | reverse complement strand
CGATCGTCGCCGGTCGCGACACCATCGCTGCGAAGAGAATCCCCAGGCCCCAGAGCCATTTCCGCCACTGTCCGTTCGACATCGCAATGCCTCTCAAACTCACTTGACTTGTGCTGTGCCTCCGAGCCAGTCCCGAAGACACGCCAACCAATACATGGAACGGTAGATACCCCCGTGCTGTTAGAAGGAAATCAACGTTGTGTTAGAACCTGATTATTCTGCACAGAAAGCCGCACTATCGATAGTGATAGCGACCCCGTGAGATCCGGATTCATCGCCTTCGACGAGGAGAATGCAGGGGACGGCGCTTGTGCCGTGACGTATCCCCTGTAGACACGTGCGATGTGCTTGACGATGGCCAGGCCCAGACCGGTCCCGCCGAGCTTGCGCCTGCGGCTCTTGTCCACCACGTAGAATCTCTGGAAGACTCTCGAAAGATGCTCCGCCGGGATACCACAGCCAGCATCCTTGATGCTGATGGCGGTTTCGTCGGGGCGTTGATCGACGTGAACCTTGACGACGGTCCCGGGCTCGCTGTACTTGGCCGCGTTGTCCATGAGATTGACGACCGCCTGTTCCAGCAGCAGTGCGTTGATCGGCGCCTCCGCACCTTGTGTGCAGACAGGATTCACCTTCATCTGTTTCTGTTCGGCCTTGACGGGGGACAGATCGATGACCGTGACGAGGACGCCCTTGAGCTTCTGGTTCTCAAAGGAGATCGCCCGCCGCTCCGCCCCGTCCTCAAGCCGGGACAGGCTCGGCAGATCATCGATGATGGCATTGAGCTGATGCGCGTGGTTGCCGATGATGTTCACGTAACGGCTCGTCTGCTCCGCAATGGGGCCAGGCTCCCTCATGAGCGCCCGGAGCAAGCCAGCGATGTCCTGGTGCAGATCAAGCGGCTCCTCCCGACCGAAGGATACCTCACGCAGCGAATGGCCCAGCTCCGCCAGAAGGCCTACCAAGGACGCAAAGGACACATCGCCAGGCTCGAAGAGACCCGCCAGGTATTCCCTGAACTGCCGGCATCAGCCCGGAAGAAGGCCGCCGCGGACCTCGCCGCCAAATACAGGCAGATGATCGGCATCGGGACCCGTTTGGAGCGGCTCGACAGAGCCGTTGCCGAGAATGAGAAGCGCATCCGCAATCTGACGGCCGGAGCACAGACCCATACAACCCGGTACGAGGACAGGGAACTCTGTGAGGACCTCAAGGCCGCCCAGAGGCTCCAACATCATAACACCAGGCTCCTTGAGATCATCGAGCGGACCGAGCAGAAGCTCTCCGCCGTCGCCAAACAAATCGCCCAGGAGGTGAAGCAAGTTGAGAAACCCGACGGAAGAACTTGAGGACAGGTTGACCGATCTGGACCCGCGCTATGAATCCGAGCAAGAACGCCAGATCGGCAGGATGCTGGATCAATACGGCATTCCCTTCTTCTACAGGCAGCCCACAATCGTCTACCAGGATGGCCAGAACCAGCTCTGGAAACCCGCTTTCACCCTGTCCAGTTACGGCGGACTCCTGGTCGGTTACGTATCGGGCTCTGGGCCATCACAGACACAGGAAGCCCTCACCAGAGAACAGATCTACCGCTACAATCAGATCCCGGCCACCGTGCTGGGCCCGCCGGACTTGGACAAGGCCGGCTGGGACCAGCGGTTCTACGAGCGATTGCAGCGGGCGTGCTGGCAAATCGTGGACTCGACGCGGTACGAACCGTAGGTAGCAGGAAACAACATGATGAATGACAGCAGACATTGGTAGACGGTAGAGCGAGGCTTCGTGCAGCCGCAGGGGTGCGACAGAAGCCAACATGCTCAACAAGAGAAATCTCTGGGTTTCCTATTTCTTATGTCCGCCCTCCCCAGAGATATGGCTCTTCGTATGTAGAGGGTGAATCCTGCTGCCGAGTCGATAACTCAGCCGCATATCTGTCTGCGAGTCATAGATGGGCCTCAACCGCATCCGTATCCCACCGTCTCCCTTGCGGCTGTGCCCGTGTCGGTATGGTGGCAGTACCAAGTTAGGGCCTATGAATACCACGGGAGAGACGGTGGAAAATCCTCAGTTCGGGGCTGGCAAACGGCCTGAGCCCCTCTCTCACTTGATGGAGGTTCTGGGAAAGAACAGGCGCGAGCGTCGCCATCGTCGAAACATGGTCGTGGTCACTCTTCGGCATTCGTCCCCGAATCCCAGGATGGTCTTGCGATGACCCGGATCCGAACCCCGTCAGGCCAGGAGCGATCGCCCGCGTCGAAGTCCGATCCCGCCGGCCCCGAATCCAACCAGGCCGAGCAGCAAAGCCGCGGGAGCGGGGACAGCCGTCAGACCGCCGGTCTCAAGACCACTGCTGGTCACCATCAGCACATCTCCAAAACCATTCAGGCCAACCAGAAGAGGATTCCAGCCCGAATCGAAGATAGAAATGACAAATTCGTCATCGAAGGTTCCTGAGGACCCCGCACGCGTCTCGAGGTCGAAGGACAGTGTATTGCCGCCAGGATAATCCCTGTAGACGCTGGTCGGACTGACGTCTGGGTCTTCCTCGATCTGCATGACATACAAGCCTACACCGCCGAAGGCTCCCGCAACAGGTCTGACAGTGGCCGGGTCCCTGACCAGATTGAGATCATTCTGGAAACCGCCTAGCGTGAAACCCTCAAAGTCGTCTGTGACTGCGCCGACGACAACGTTGTCCATCCAGACGGATGATCCCGTCGGGCCAAAAGTTGAGTGGAGGTCCGCCAGCAACCGGAAGCCACTGCCACCAAGTGCGGACAGGTCAATGGAAACATGATAGATATCTGCCCACCCCAGCGTACTCGTTGACAAACTGATGAACACTGCGGCCAGGCACATCAGACAAACCTGCCACAGCCCGGCGCCTCCGGCCCAACTGTCCTCTCCGCGACAATACTTCGTAGTGCTTTTTCTCATCGTTCTCCTCCGTTCCTACATAGGGGATCGAAATGCCGAGTCCCCACTCCGGTCCTCTCTGACCACCCCGAGAACACAGCTCTCGGAACACCATCGAACTGTCATCACCCGCATGGCTCCACAAAGGGACGACACATTGCACAACAACCTATATGCATCTCCGGTCACTGTCAAGCCTAAACAGTAGTCTTCGATGTCGATAACCGACATCTCCATAGTCCTCTGGATAAGATGGAGAACCATCAGATCTCAGCGTCAATCCGACTCCGGCCTACAGGCTGTCCTCGACCAGCAGTCCATCCCTTCCACCGCCATTCCGAACCACGGCCCCTCAGAATATGCCAAGAGTGCCATAGCCGAAACTGAACCGCCGCCTCAGCGGATTGTTGAACGACAGCCATACACTGATGCTCTCGCCGGAATCCAGGCGTCCATCACCAAGCAGGTTCGTCACGTCGATGTACAGATAGCCATCACTCGTCGTGCCGCTGGCGCCCACCAGAGTTACGCCGGGATCGCTGATGGACTTGATCGCGATCCAAACGGGCCCCTGGATCACGGTGGCGAAGATGTTCTTGATCGTCATCTGGATGCTCGTCCGTCCCGTCCGTAGATCGTAGCGGCTGGACCCCAAAGCGACGTTGACCAAGGAATCGACCACCACCGGCTGTACCGTGCCGCGGATGCTGTAACCGAAATTAAAACGCCGCCGGAGGGGATTGCTGAAGGCAAGCCACACCGTGATACTCCCACCTGGATCGAGCCGACCGCTGCCACCCAGCAGATTCGACACATCCACGTATGGGTAACCATCAATCGTCATGCCGTGGCTGCCCGCCAGGATGACCCGGGGATCACTGATGGACGTGATGGCGACCCAGAGCGGGCCGCCGATGGCGGTATGGGATGTGTTCGTGATCGTCATCTGGATGCTGGTCCGCTTGGTCCGAAGATCATAGCGACTGGACCCCAAGGATACCTTTACCAAGGCATCCACGCTCCCCTGTTGAGACTGGATTGTCAGCTTCCCCGTTCCCGCATCGGTTCCGGTATTGCTTGCTGCATCTGTTGCCGTGGCCAGCACATCGTAAGTACCAGCCGCCAGAGCAGGACTGATCCTGTTATCCGCCAGAGTCCAAGTGCCATCGCTGTTGTTGACAGCAGCGTAGGTCCTGCCACCCACCGTCACCTGCACCACAGCCAAGGGATCGTCCACAACTCCCGTCAGCCGTGGGGTCGTGTCTGTCGTGGTCAACGGGTTGACAGTCACTATAGGCGCCGCCGTGTCTACGATCACACCGAAAGCCGCCGAAAGGCCAGAGGAGTTGCCGGCCGGATCCACTGCCAGCGCGGTGAAGTCGTAGACTCCATCGGCAAGACTCGTGCCCGTGTAGTCGAAGATCCAGTTGCCCGCACCATCGGCCGTGGCTGTCCCAATGGAGTTGCCATCCCGGTACAGCTCGATTGTGCACCCTGCCTCAGCCGTGCCGGCGATCGCCGGAGTGGAATCGTTGGTAACACCATCGCCCGGGATTCCGCTGTCTTCCTGGATACCTGTGATGACAGGTGCCTCCGGCGGTGTCGCGTCGGTGACCACGATTGACAGACTCACGGCGTCGTCGGGCGTACCCCCCACATCCACGTCGTCCACTTCCACCGTCACCGTCAACGCGGGGTGGCTCGCATGGTCCAGCACCGTCCCGGCCGCCAGGTACAACATTCCATTTTCGATCTCAAAGAGGCCGGCGTCGGTTCCCGAGAGGCTCACGGCGTTCGCGCCCGACGCATCGTCCGTCACAACGATATCCGCCACTTTGACCCGTGTCGCCGTATCGGTGTTCTCCGGGAGGCTGGTTACCACATTGACCAGGGCCACCCAGGGGGCCTCATTGACATCCACCACACGGATGGTGAAGACCTTCTCGTACGAGCCTCCATCACCATCGCTCGTGCGAACACGGATGCTGTAGCTGTCCCTGCTCTCATAGTCAAACAGCGCGCTCGTTCGCAACTGATCGCCGGCGATCTGGAAGAAGCTGTTGTCGCCACCGCCTGTCCCTGCCACGAGACTATACTCATGCGTGTCCCACAAACCAGGATCGGTCGTGCTGAACGAACCCACCGCTGTCCCCGCGGGCTGGTTCTCCGCCACGAGATCGCCGCTCAGGGCGATGTCCATCGGGTCCAGATTGAGGACGACCAGATCGAAGGAGGTCTGCGTGGAGGCTCCCAGGCTGTCCGTGGCGGTGACGAAGACCGTCTGGCTCTCCGCCGGGCCATCGCTCGTCGCGAACGACCAACTCCACGTTCCATCGCCATTATCGAGGATCGTACCAACGGACACATCCAGAGCGACGGCGCCCACGCCGGGATCACTGAAGGTCCCCGTGTTGAAGGCGGTTCCGGACTCGTCCACGGCCACGACCGCACCGTCGGCCGCCACCGTCGGAGCCACATTGCTGACCGTCACTTCAAATGTGGCGGTATCCACAGCCCCTTCCTCATCACTGACCGTCACGGTCACCGTGTACAGACCTGGAACGGCAAAGAGATGGCTCAGTTCGAACGTCTTATCCACGCCGAGCGTCAGCGCGACCGAACCGGCGCCCTCGCCATAATCCACGGTAGCCGTCCAGCTATCCCAGGCATCCGGGTCGGTGAACGATCCCGTGCGGCTGAGAACGTCCCCCTCATTGAGGCCGACATCCCCGCCCGCGTCGACCTCCGGAGCCGTGTTGGGCGGCCGGTTGCCGAAGTCCGCGTCGTCCCGCACCTGCCCGGGGGACAACTCGATGCTGTGCGAGAACGGGATTCCGTCCATCGGGCCCGTGGAGCCATCCCCTTCACCCGGGGAGTCTTCGCCATCGCCCGGATCGCTGGAGGAATCGAATGTCAGAATCGCCTCGGCCAGCGCCAGCATGTCCAGCCGCGGGAACACCAGATGCGTATTGGCCACGCTATCCTGCTCGTCGTCACCGTCATAGATCAGTGCGCCACTGCTGCGCAGCAGACCGGCAAACTCCTGCGGGGTGAGCGGACGCCCGAGATGTGCCATGGCGATTTGTTGCGCCACTACAGCCGCACCCGTGACGAACGGAGCCGCCATGCTCGTGCCGTGCATCGTCGCCACGCCACCCTGGGCATTCGCGCCGGCGATCAGCGCGCCCGGAGCAAAGGCATCCAGCAGATCCCCGTGCCGCTGCGAGAAGCTGGCGATGCGGTCGGGGCCGGTGGTATAATCGGTGCCTGAACCCGAGAAGGACCACGGACCGCTCCGGTCGGAATCCCAGACGGCTCCGACAGCAAGCACGTTCGGGTCCGCTGCCGGGTAGGCAATGCCGGGGGCGCTGTCAAAGAGGCCAAAGCCGTTGCCTGCCGCCGAGACCGTGATGATCCCCATCGCCGCCAGGGTCGCCAACTCGTCGCCGATACCATATCGGCCGGCAGCATCCTGCCAGTTCGAGCCGTCGCCGAAGGATAGGTTGATCGCGACGATGTTGTAGTCCGCTGCATGCTGGATCACCCATTGCAGCGCACGCTCGGCATAGGAGAAGTACCCACGACCGCCATCCGTGAAGACCTTCAGGTGGATAATGTCCACCTCGGGAGCGACGCCGCCGTAGGTCGCATCGCCGGAGGCGATCGTGCTGGTCACGTGCGAGCCGTGACCGCTGAAGTCGCTGGCATCGCTGTCGTCGTCGGCGAAGTCGTACTGGTACACGATGCGGTCGGCGACCCCGTCGCCGTCGCCGTCCGGGCCAAAGAAAGAGTGGTCCAGATCGATGCCGGTGTCGATAACGACCACCGAGCAGCCCCGCCCATCGATCCCGCTGAACCGTGAGTCCGCCCGGAAGGCGTCGAGCCGGATCAAGCCCAGGGCCGCCTGGACCTCGGGGGCCATCACCGTTTCTCCGGGCAGGAAGATCTCAATCGCGGAGCCTGTGTAGTCATACGCCGCATCCTGAACCAAGTCGCCGTCGACTCCGGTGGCTCCGCTGCTGCCGGGATAGGTCTGAATCCAGCCCTCCGCCATGATTTCCCGGATGATGTAGGTGCCCGAGCGCAGGTCCTGGAAGACGTAGCGGCCGTCCGCGCCGGTCGTGCAGGACGGATCCTGTCCTTCTTCGAAGCCGCCGCTGCCGTTGGCGTCGATGTACACGGTCCAGCCGCTCAAGACCGGCTCGCCGTCATCCTTCTGGCCGTCGGCGTCGAGATCGTTCCAGAGGACGCCGCCGATGGAGCCCAGCACCACCACGCCCGTATCCCACCCAAGGTTGTCGCCGCTGACAATCGTAAAGGTAACGGTCCGCCCGGTGTCCATCGCAGGATCGCTGTCCAGGGTGTCATCCGCACCCTGATCGCCCGCCGTCAAGGCGTGACCCGCGGGCGTCTGGAATTCCAGGTAGTACTCCCCACTGATATCCAGATCGGTGAAACTGTAGATTCCGTCGGAGCCGGTCGTCACACTGCCAAGTTCCGTGCCGTCCGCGGAGAACAGCGTCACGGTCACCCCGGCGAACCCGCCCTCTCCCTCGTCCTGGACGCCATTGGCGTTCGTATCCAACCAGACGAGGTCGCCGATCGTTCCGATCCCGCCGGGCGTCGTCGTCACCGCATCCGCACCCTCCGGCGCGGCCTCCACGTTGCCGGCGTTGTCCCGCGTCCGGCTGTAGAATCGGTAAATCTGCCCGAGGGCGCCGGCGTACGAGGCCTCGGTGAGAATCGTGTCCGCCAGCCACAGGCTGTAGGGCCCGTCATTGACGGAGACATAGACGTTGAAGCCGCCCAAGCCAGAGCCACCCTCGTCATCCGCGCCCGACCACGAGACCAGGAACGTCGTATCGTCCGTCACCACGGGCAAGGCGCCCACCTGGCTGCCCGGCGTCCCCGCGTCCAGCGTATTGAAAATCGGCGGCGTATCGATGGGCGCCTCCGTGTCGAACACGATGCGGGCTTGGGCGTCGACCACGTCGCCCGTGACGGCGGCGCTCTTGGCTCGGACCGAGTAACTCACGAAGCCCTCGCCGGCCCCGCTCTCATCGTTGATCGGCAGCAGACCGACATCCGGCTCCAGCGGCTGCTCCCCGGTGGCCGGATCGATGGTCGTGAGCGTCCAGAAGGCCTCGCCTGTGGAGATGTCGATGCCCGCAGTCACGTCCACGTAGTAGCCGCGGTCTTCCACAAGGTCCAGTCGCGTGCTGTAGAACGCCTGGTTGTCCGGCGCCTCGAATACCAGCCCGCCAAAGCCGAAGTCGCCCACGCGGAACGTGCGATAGTCCAGGTCGTCGTCCAGTTGCTGGGTAATGACGATCTTCTGGGCGGCCGCCTGGGCCAGTTCCGGATCGTTCTCGAAATGGATGATGTAGTTCAGCGTCTCCGCGGCGGGCACCCAGTGCTCATCGCCGTAGCCCTGCGGACCGACGATATCGTTCGGATCCGCCGGCGGCGGGATGCACGGCTTGTAGGTGATGATCTTCTTACATTTCTCACTATCAATCTCGGTCGTGAAACCACAGCCTTGATCGGTCCCGTGGTATTCCGTCTCCCACTTGGTACACTTACAGCAGTGGTCGGGCACAGGCGGCAATGGAATACCATTCGCAAACAGTTCCGCGTCGTCTGAGCGTTCCGTTGCAGCGGCCGCAGACAATTCGGCGGCCAGCGACTCAGCAAGAGCATAGGCCAGAGGCGCTGGTTCGCTCCAGTCCATACCATCCCAACTGGCCGACCACAGGGACGCCGGGCCCTGCACTGAACCAAGATCACCGGCAGTTCCGACGGACCACACAATGACCGGCGCGTCATCGACATCCGCCACCGACGGCGTGTCCACAATGAGACCGGCGGCGACATCCCGCGGCACACTCCACGATCCGGCGTCCGCATTCCAGAGCGCCGCACGGATCTGACCTTCCGGACTACCGGCAAAGCGGCTGAGCCATACCGCCACAACGTCGCCAGAAGGCAGCCGCCATAGCTTCGTTCCTTCTTCGGTTCCGGTCAACACAGCCAGAGAACTTGGTGACATCCACGCTCCGGTGGTAGCGTCATAGCGTGAGAAGACCAGGTCTCCGCCGCCGTCCAGCACAGCCTTGATCTCCTCGGACGTACTCGCGGATGTGAGTGAAGCGACATCCAGGTAGTTCCAGACCAGGATGCCGTCGCCGTTGCCATCGAAGGTAAACGCCAAGTTCCTGGCTGCGGAACCGTCGCTGCCGGGGACTACGGCGGGTGTCTCCCACCTCTCCGCAGAGGAATCGTATCGAGAAACCACCACGCCAGTCTGGTCTGTCCAGGCTGCGAAGAGGACTCCCAAAAGGTCCTCAGCAATGACAGGCGCACCCTCGTCGTAGAGATTCAGGGTGAGATTGAGTTCGCCAGGACCCGTGTAGTCATTGAACGTACCGGTGTCCACCTCGTCATCGATCCCATAGATAACTGTGACGTCGAAGAACTCGTCGGATGGAAATATTCCGTCCAAACCGTCGACGCCGGTCGGCGCTATGTCTGAACTTGGCCATGTATACGTGTACTCAATGAAGCCTTTCTTTCCGCCCCACCACGTCCACTGGAGGCGGAACAGCAGGGAGATGGAACCTGCGGGGTTGCCAAATCCGATGCCGTTCGAATCGATCTTGCCGTTGACGCTGCCAATCACGCGCCCGGTGACCTTGGCGTCGCCGATCCACGGGATGTTCATTTCTTTGTCCCAATTGGCGCCCACGCCGAAGCGCAACGACACCGTTGCATGCGACCACCAACCCGGGAAGCTGGATCCGGCATCCCAGATGAGGTTGCCACCGCCGGCCACTTCCACCCGCCCCCGAACACCCGCCGCTTCAAGAGCGGCTCCTATCAGAGGAATCCAAGTAAGTGGGAAGGTAACGGCGGCCGAGCCCGTGATGTTCAGCCGCCCGTTCTTGAACTCGTAGACGCAGGAGTCCTTGTTGGCAACATAGCGCCAGTCTCCACCCACCCGCAACTCGAGCTCTACCTTGCAGCTCTTGACTCCGAACTCTACCCTAAATGCTCCATTTCCTTTGAGGATCAGTGTGCAGTCAATCTGGCCCTGTGCATCGACGCGTGCTTGCCCCCTGAGCATGACGCCGGCAAAGCTCTTGCTGCCAGTGTCGATGGCGAACCGGATTCGATGAATGCCGAGAGCCTCGAGTTCCTGGTCGCTCAAACTGGTAAGCAGGTCCTCAAATGCCTCCGTTTCCGTGACAAAGGCACTGATGAAGCTCATTCCATCGATGCTTACCTTCCTGCCGTAGAGATCCAGGTCATCCTCAATGGATGCGTCTCGTCGCTGCATGACGAAGACAGGATCGCCATCTGCGCCAACCCCCAGCGAATAGCGCCCGTCGAACACCGTGTTCTCCGTGAGGGCGACCGGCAACGTCCAGGCATAAGTGCCGTCGTCTTGCCGTTTCCCAATGTTATAGTAGATCTCCGCCTCATTCCCGCTGCCACTAGACCAAGCGGCAATGAGCCCTTCGGTGGTCCCATCGATGAGTAGAGGATCAACAACGAGTTGCCCGTCCCCGCCATAGGCTCCGGGCAACGGCTGGGCACAGGTCCATCCGCTACCCTCATTGACGGCATGCCAGAATTGACCCTCGCGCAGCCACAGCAGGTGGAGATGCCCCTGGCTATCCGTAGCCAAGGATGGCGCTCTCTCATCGAGAGCCTGCGATTCGGCAGGCTTCTCCATCGCGTACAAGGTGATACCGCCACGGTCAGTGGCACCATCGAGGGAATAGACCGGACCTGCGTCGTCCGCAACACCATCCCGATCCATATCAAACACGAAATCGTATCGATAGAGTACCTCGTCAGCTACAGCGTACGGGGTTGAGCCCAGCACAATCTGGTAGTCACCTGCGGTCAGGCCTGCGATTGTATATGTGCCATCACTTCCGGTCGCTGTGAGGGAAGACAATTCGTTTCTACCATCCGCAACGCGGTACGCAGCCAGTCCGACCTCCGCCAGCGGCGTCAGGCCGGCCGCATTCAGAAGCGTACCTGAGAGTGTTACCGAAGGCAGGTAGTTCGGATTCTGGCTGTACAGCGTTCCGAACATCGCCCGCACGTCGCGCACGGGTGCGTCGGGGACGGACAGCTCGACCGCCAGGCGATTGAGGAAACGCACGTAGTGGCCCCAGGTCGGGCCGACCCGCGACGGGATGTTCGCCCAGAAGGCGTTCCAGTCGTCCAGGGAGACCGACGCCGGCTTGACGGCGAGCTTGATCTGCTCCCACTCGTCCGGCGTGATCACGGTCGAGTCGTCGTGCGTCATGGGGACGACCTGGATATTCACGCCTTGCGCAGCACTGCCGCTGCGGAAGTAGATGGAGACGCTATTGAGGGCGCCGGGGCGCAGGATGTCCAGCGGGCCCTCCTGCGGCGTGCCCAGGATGTGCAACGGCACGCCGGAGTAGAGTTCACCACGTTCCAGGCCGACGGGCGTGCCGATCGGGCTGGTCACCAGCAACAGCGGCGCCATGGCGTCCGCGTCGCCGTTGTTGCCGAAGTAGATCTCGAAGCGGCAGTTGCGATCCGCGCGCACCGTGGTCGGTCCATTGCCCTGCGTATCGATGTGGTATCCGTCGCCCGCGACGATGGTCAGCGCGTCCTCCAGCAGCGTCTCCGCGCCGGTGCCCGCATCGGAGGCACCGACGCCGTAGACACCCACCGGCGTCTGGAACAGGTCGAACGTGACGAACGCGACAGCGGAATCCTGAATGTAGGCGTGGTCGGCCGGAAGGATGCCGAGGCTCTCGTCCACCAGGTAGAACACCGTGCCCGCGGTGAAGCGAGCGCCGGAGACTTTCACCGTCGCATCGCCGGCATTACCTACCTGCTGCGCTTCCACCTTCTCGATTGAGAACGGGACGATTTCCGCGCCGATCGTGTATCCCGCGGCGCCGGTGGCGACCGTGCCGTAAGCCAGAATGTAGTAGACGCCGGTTTCCTGGATCGGCACGATGATCTGCTGGTCCGAAACGAACGGCTGGTTCGCCGCGAAATCGAACTGATTTCGCGACGGCATGCCGTCGCGACGCACGTACAACTCACTGAAGGCATCGTCCGTCCCGTCGAAGGTCACCCGCAGGGTCTCTCCGCCGGCGAGCTCGACCGTCTTGTAGTAGACCGACTGTCCTTGGGCCAGCGTGCCGCTCTGGGGCACGCCGAGCTCCAGAAGTTGCGCGTCGACGGCCACCTGGTCCAGCGAAGCGCCGATGTTGTTCGTCTCGTCGCTCTCGGGGATGTGGTTGCGAATGTCGCTGCGGATGATAATGTGGTAATCCGCCGGTACGACGCCCGGCAACGGCGCCGTCAGCGTGTGGCTGTAAGCGCTGTGGCCCGCGACGTTGCCGCTATGGAAGACGCGACCGAACAGCGCGTCGTCAATGCTCCATTGATCGTCCGCCGACAGGTAGATCGAGTCGTACCAGCTTCCCAACGCCGCGTCGTCACCCTGGTTCATGACCGAATAGGTGATCGTCGCGCTGACGCCGGGCGCGGCATTGGCCGGCACGGTAATCAGCCCCACCACCAGATCGGCCGGCGGCACCAGACTCACCGTCATGGACGAGCGGTCGTAGTTGGCGTTATTCAATTCGTTCGGCTCGTGCTGGTAGTTGCCGCGATCGGCCACGACGAACACGTAGAACGGACCCGCCAGTCCGCGGGGCACGGTGAAGTTCGCGGTCGCCGTGTAGCTCGCGCCGTTGGCCAGCCCGCCGACACGCCAATGGTTGCCCAGCGAGATATCCGCATTGGCATCATAGATCTGATCCAACGACAGATAAACTTGATCGTACCAACTGCCATCGACGGTATCCCCATCGTTGCGGACCGTCCAATTGAGTTGGAAGACCTGGCCGCTGTACGCCTCGCTGGGGGCATCCACGCTCACCAGCACCAACTCCGGAACAACCACGCGTCCCGGCGGCGGCGGCTGGATCGGGCCCGGATCGGAAGGTTCGACCGGACCGCCCGGATCGGCCGGATCGGCCGCCAGGCTTCGCACGCGGACGTTGTTGCCCTCCAGCGGACCTTCGAAGACCTGCCCGTCCGCATCCGTGTAGACTCCCAGGTAGTACTGCCCGACGGCCGAGAGGGGAATCTGCACGGCCGCCGTCAGCGTACGCGTCTCGCCGGCATCCAACGGGCCCCCGTGCGTCACGCTGCCAAGCTGGACGTCATCGCCGTTGCCCAGAACGGTGTCGGACGACAGATAGATTCGGTCCCGCCAATTCAGGGTATTGGTGCGCCCGGTCCCGCCGTTCTGCACCGTCCAGGTAACCTGGATCGTATCGCCCGCTTTCAGGGTGCCCTCGGTCCAACTCACCGACGCTACCTGCAGATCGGCAAGCTCCTGCACGATCGTTACGGGCACGACGTTCGAATCGTTATTGTTCTCGTTGGCGCCCTCATACACCTGCCCATCGGCGTCCGTGCGGACCCAGAGATAGATCGTGCCGCTCAAATCGATGGGGATGTCCACGATCTTGTCGATGGCCATGTACGAGGCGCCCGCGGCGAGATCGCCGCTGCGGACAAAGGTGGCCAGCAACCGGTCGTCGGCACTCCGAACGGCATCTGTGGAGGCGTAGATCTTGCACTTCCAGGTGCCGCCCACCGTCGCTCCGGTCCCCTGGTTGGCGACACCCCAGGTGGCCCGCAGGAAGCTGCCCGCGGCCGCGGTCAACCAAGGCGTGAAGCTGTCCGCAACGATGACCAGATCCGGAGGATTGGAGACCACGTGCACCGGCGCGGCGCTGGCGGTCACGTTGTTGTTCTCGCCCAGGTCCCCCGCACGTCCCTCGAACACCACGTTCCCGACATCCGTCAGGACCAGCACGTAGAAGTCCCCTTGGAGCCCGTTCGGCAGCGTATATGTCACCGTCTGCGTGTACGAATCATTGTTGGACCCCAGGACGTTCAGCACGCCATAATGCGTCAGGCTGCCGAGACGAAGGTCGGCATTGACATCGAGAACCGTATCCGTGGACAGATAGTAGGCATCCGTCCAGGCGCTGTTCGGGGTGGCGGCCACGCCGTAGTTGACGACCTGGTAGTGAATCGTCATCGCATGGCCGGCCTCGGCGCTGCTCGGCGCCTCGACGTACTCCACCTCGAGATCAGGAGGCGTCAACGTGATATTGGTGGAGCGCGGCTGCTCGAATTCATCTCGGCGGACCTGCTCGTTGTTCCCTTCGAAAATGTGTTCAAAGACGTGGTTGTATCGATCCGTCAGGACAATGAAGTAGTACGGCCCCTCGATGGCCACGGGAATGGTGACGTTCAGGCTATCGGTATAACTCTCGCCTGCATCGAGGGCACCGCTGTGCCACCGCTCGCCCATGAAGATCGGGCTGCCCGAGCCCAGACTCGTGCCGGCGGACAGATAGACGCTGTCGTACCAGCCGCTCTGGAGCGTTCTGCCACCCGCGCCGGCCGTGGTCTCGTCGTTGACCACCGTCCAGCCGACCGTCACCACCTGGTTGGAGAACGCCTGATTCGGCGCGCTGATCGTCGCCACCTGCAAATCCGGTGGGGGCGTCAGGGTGACGTGGGTGGCCTCCTCCACCCCCACGTTGTCTCCTTCCTTGTTGTGTTCATAGACCTGGCCGTAGGCATCGGTCTGGATAATGAACCAGAAGTCGCCCTGGATGCCCTGCGGGAGCGTCACCGTCAGACTGCTCACGTAGCTGTCGCCCGCCGCCAGGTAGCTGGGGTTCGGGACGTCGCCCATGTGCATGTCGTCATCATCCGGCACGCTGTCCCGGGACAGCCACACCCGATCGTACCATACCGCGGCACTGGTCGGACCCGTCCCCACGTTCGTCACCATCCACTCGACCACCGCCTGCTGGCTGGAGAACCCGTGGTCCCGGTGACAGCGGACCGCGAAAGGCTTGAGAAATATTTTCCCGGGGACTGTTTCCGGATCGAGAAAAAAAAGAACAGCACAAACGGAAAAGGACTGGCCGGCATGCTGCGCGGCCTGTTCAGGAAATGAGCGGTATCTCCGTCCGTTGCGGCGGGGGATGCTTTGGCAAAGTGGGCCGGTGTTGACGCCGGTGCGTGAATCAACAACAAACCTTCCGGACAGGACGGATATCTCCGGAAGAGGATGCA
>ENA-OSEO01004340-OSEO01004340.1-sediment-metagenome-genome-assembly--contig:-NODE-4340-length-15093-cov-2.512786_pt1 | contig 15093 bp, 12 predicted proteins | sample MGYA00237883_ERZ534232 | MGnify/ENA metagenome assembly ERZ534232 | reverse complement strand
CTCCGTGGGATGATGACCATAGTCGTCAAGGAGCAGGACGCCCTGGGCGTCCCCCTTGATCTGAAACCGTCGGGCCAGCCCTCCCAGATGACGCAGTCCCCTTCGAATGTCCTCCATGGACACATCGAGTTCGAGCGCCACCCCTATGGCTGCAAGGGCATTGAGCACATTGTGGTTCCCCGGCCTGCCCACCACCACCTCGCCGAGCGAGACGTTGTGATGAAGGAGCTCGAAGCGGGTTTCCAGTTCGCCCCGGACCAGGTCCCTGGCCCTCAGATCCGCCTGGGAGCTCATGCCGTACGTGAGGTACCTCTTCTTGAGATAGGGCATGACGCCCTGAATTTCCTCGTTGTCAAGACACAGCACCGCCAGACCGTAGAAGGGGATTTTGTTGATGAAGTCCACAAAGGCCTTCCGAATCGCTTCGATGTTTCCGTAGTGGTCCAGATGCTCGTGATCGATGTTGGTGACCACGGCGATGGTGGGCGAAAGAATCATGAAAGACCCGTCGCTCTCATCCGATTCCGCGATCAGGATCTCCCCCTGCCCGAGCTTCGCGTTGGACCCTCCCCAGATGTCCAGCCTTCCGCCGATGACCACCGTGGGATCCAGGTTGCCGCAGGTCAGGATCGAGGCGATCATGGAGGTGGTCGTGGTTTTTCCATGGGCGCCGGCCACCGATATGCCGTATTTCAGGCGCATGAGCTCTGCCAGCATCTCCGCTCTGGGAATGACAGGGATGGTTCTCTCCTTGGCCTCCATCACCTCCGGGTTGTCCCTGGCCACAGCCGAAGAGTAGACCACCACGTCCGCCCCTTCGATGTTCTCCCTCTTGTGGCCTGGAAAGATTTTCCCGCCGAGCCCTGCAAGGCGGGCGGTGACCTTCGACGCCTTGACGTCGGAACCGCTCACCTCATACCCTAGGTTGAGAAGCAGTTCGGCAATGCCGCTCATTCCGATCCCGCCGATGCCCACGAAATGAATGTGTTTGGTTTTTCCAAGAATTTTCTTCATGGGACGAGTTCCAACAGCAAACCGGCGATTCTCTCCGCCGCCTCGGGTTTTGAAACGCGCTTGGCCGCCTCTGCCATGCGTTCCAAGGCGGCCCTGTCCTCCATGTATTTCGTGATCCGGTCGGCCAGGAGTTCCCCGGTCAGATTTTCCTGCAAGATCATCTCCGCCGCTCCCGCCTCCACAAGGACCTGCGCATTGGTCTCCTGATGCCTATTCGCTGCAAAAGGATAAGGGATCAGCATGGAGGGTTTTCCCATGGCCGCCATCTCAAAAATCGCCCCTGCTCCTGCCCGGCTCACCACCAGGTCCGCCTCCCTGTAAGCCCCGGCCATGTCCTGAATAAAGGCCGTCACCTCCCCATCCAGGCCCCTTTGCTTGTAAAGGGCGTCTGTGTTCCGGTAATCAAGCTCCCCAGTTTGATGGATGACCCGGCAGGGTCTGTTCTTATTCTTCATCAGGGTCATGGCCTCTAGGAAGGCTTCATTGATGGCTCGTGCCCCCTGGCTCCCACCCACCACCAGCACCGTGAAGGGCTTGGCTCTCCCGTTGGATGGCGCTTCCCGAGTCACAAATTCCGGCCGGATGGGATTCCCAGTCAGGTGAATGGAACCCTTGGAAAAGTGCTTCCTGCTTTCTTCAAATGAAATGAACACCCGGTTGACCACCCGGCAGAGCAGTCGGTTCGTCACCCCTGGAAAAGAGTTCTGCTCATGGACGGCCGAGGGCACACCCATCAGCCGTCCGGCGACACAGACCGGCCCCGCTGAGTATCCTCCCACGCCCAATACCACGTGAGGGGAGAACCCCCGTATGATCCACAAGGACTGGAGAAGACTCCACGGGAGCTTGCAAGCGACCAGAGCCCCCCTGAGCAGGCCTCTCCCTTTCATCCCCTCCACGGCGATGGACGTCTGGCGAAATCCTGCCTTTCTCAACACCTCGGACTCCATCTTGCGTTTGCCCGTCACAAAAAGGACCTCCGCCTTTTTGAAGCGCCTGCATATCTCCTTGGCCACCGCCACTCCCGGAAAAAGGTGGCCCCCTGTGCCTCCTCCTGCCACCAGAACCCGAATCTCCTTTTTTGCCTTCTCCTCCAGAGTCTCTATCTCCTTGAAGAGATGTTCAGAAGCACACCGACGCTCACCAGACTGATCACCAGGGAGGACCCCCCATAACTGATGAAGGGGAGCGTCAGACCCTTGGTCGGCAGAAGACCCATGACCACGCCCATGTTGATGATGACCTGAAGGCCCAGAAAGGAGGTGATTCCAAGCGCGAGATAGGTGCTGTAGAGATCCGGCGCCTGGAGGGCCACCTGGATTCCGCGTATCACCAGGATCCCGAAAAGGATGACGATCACGGCAAGGCCCGCGAGACCCAGTTCTTCCGCCACAATGGAAAGGATGAAATCCGTGTGGGGTTCAGGAAGATAGAAGAGTTTTTGCTTGCTGTTTCCAAGGCCCACGCCCAGGACTCCGCCTGAGCCGATGGCCAGAAAGGAGTGAATGATCTGGAACCCGAGCCCCTGCGGGTCATCCCATGGGTTCAGAAAGGCCCACCACCTTTTGAGCCGGTAATCGGCCTTGTGAACCAGCCACAAGACCGCGGGCAAAGACAGCAGCAGAAGCCCCACAAGGTGAAGCACATTCACTCCGCCCACAAAAAGGAGAATCAGAAGCCAGCACCCGATGATGATGGTGGTTCCGAGGTCAGGCTGGAGCACGATGAGTCCCATGAAGGCCCCTGCAACCATCAAATGGGGCGCCAGACCGTTCGAAAAGGAACTCATGGCCGGACCTTTCCTGGAAATCGAATAGGCCACATAAAAGGCCAGCGCCAGTTTGGCGAATTCCGAAGGCTGGAAAGAGAAACCGGCGATGCGGAACCACCGGGAGGCGCCGCCGACCTTGGCCCCCACCCCCGGCACCAGGACAAGCATCAAGAGGAACAGGCTGAGGCCCAGGAGAGGATAGACCAGGCGAGGATAAAACGTGCTCGGAATGTTTTTCGTGAAGATCATGAAACACACACCCAAAAGGCAGAACATGCCCTGTCTCTTGAGAAAGTAGTAGCTGTCCCCCATCCGGTGTTCGGCAAGGAAAGAACTGGCACTGTAAATGGCCACAAGCCCCAGCCCGAGAAGGAGCAGGGTGGGGACCAGGAGCAGGTAGTCATAGTCAAAAGTTTTTTTCTTGGTCTCATCCATGCCGCAGCCCTTCCACCGCTTCTTTGAACGCTCTGCCTCTGTGAGCATAGTCCGTGAACATGTCAAAGCTGGAACAGGCCGGAGCCAGGAGAACCACATCCCGAGGCTTGGCAATGGAAAAGGCCTTGGTCACCGCCTCCTGCATGTCCTCCGCCATGGCATAGGGGATTTGCGCTTCAAAGGCTTTAGCCATCAGGTCCCTCGATTCGCCCATGAGAAATGCTTTCTTCACCCTTTCCTTGGCCACCCTCACCAGGGGCGCATAGTCACCCCCCTTGTGACGACCGCCGGCAATCAGAAGGATGGGTCGATCAAAACTGGCCACGGATCGAATCGCCGCATCCACGTTGGTCGCCTTGGAGTCATCGTAGAAGTCCACTTCCCTGATGCGTCCAGAAAGTTCAAGGCGATGGGGAAGGCCCGGGAAATGATCCATGGTGCGTTGAATCACCGGAGGCTCCACGTTCAGGGTCAGACCGGCCAGGGCTGCGGCCATCATGTTCTCCACGTTGTGGTTTCCCGGCAGGGGGCGTTTCTCAAGATCAAAATAGCAGGTTTCCTTGCCCGGCAAGCCTGCCCGGATCCCCTTTCCTTCCACAAAGGCCTGCCGGTGAGCTTTCTTCTTCGGGCCGTAGCGCAGCACGGAAACCTCCCTCGGCGGCGCAAAGGAGGCCAGCACCTCATCCTCGTCATTCAAAATCGCGAAATCCCCGAAAGCCTGATTCTTGAAAATTTTCAGCTTGGATTGAACGTAGGTCTCGTAATTCGGATACCGGTCAAGATGATCCGGAGAAATATTGAGGAGGATCGCCACAACAGGATGGAACCCCTCCATGGTGTCCAGCTGAAAACTGCTGACTTCCACCACCGCAACATCCGCCTCCCCTTCTCCGGCCGCATAATCGATGAGCGGGGTACCGAGGTTTCCTCCCACAAAAGCCTTGTGTCCCGCATTCTGCAGCAGGGCGCCAAGAAAAGCCGTGACCGTGGACTTTCCGTTGGTTCCGGTGACCGCCACGATGGGGGTGTGAGTCATCTCCGCCGCCAGGTCCATTTCTCCTGTCACAGGAATTCCTTTTTTCTTGGCAGCCGCAAGGGGCGCGAGATCGAGGGGCACACCGGGGCTCACGATAATCGCATCGGAACGGATGAAGGTGTCTGTCCTGTGCCTGCCTGTTTCCAGCGTGACCCCCACGGTCCGCATTTCCTCGATCAGGCCCGGTTCCAGTTCCTTCTCCTTCTTCATTTCACTCACCGTGACCCTGGCCCCTGCCCGCACCAAATAGCGGACCACTGAAAGACCGGTCTTCCCGAGACCAACAACGAGAATTTTTTTCTGATTCAATCGCATTTACGGTGTCCGTCTTCCGTGATCCAAGAACTTCATCTGGAGTGATGGAGTACTAAGGAGCTGGAGTAGTGGAGTGTTGGAGTAATGGAGTACTGCAAAACCATTGGACCCGAGCCAGCAGTTTTCTTTACCATCACTCCAGTACTCCATTACTCCAACACTCCAATTCTTCCATCCCATTACTCCAACACTCCATTCCTCATCTTAGCTTCAGCGTGCTCAGGGAGAGGAGCGCCAGCACAATCGCGATAATCCAGAAACGGACCGTCACCTTGGCCTCCGGCCACCCCTTGAGTTCAAAATGGTGGTGTAGAGGGGCCATCCGGAAGATGCGCCTGCCCCCGGTCATCCTGAAATAGACCACCTGAAAAATGACCGAAAGGGTTTCCACGACAAAAATGCCACCCACCAGAATGAGCACAATTTCCTGCTTGGTCATGACCGCCACGGTTCCCAGCACCGCCCCAAGCGGGAGGGAGCCCACATCGCCCATGAACAAATCGGCGGGGTGCGCGTTGTACCAGAGAAAACCGAGTCCCGCACCCACGACCGCTCCGCAGACCACCGAGAGTTCTCCTGTCCCCGCGACATAGGGTATCCCGAGGTACCCGGCAATCCTCACGTTTCCTGCCAGGTAGGCAAAGGTGAGGTAACTTGAAAAAGCGATGATGATGGGCCCCATGGCAAGCCCGTCGAGCCCGTCCGTGAGGTTCACCGCGTTGGATGCCCCGACGATGATGAAAACCGCCAGAGGGATGTACCCGATCCCCAGGTCCGGGACGATGGTCTTGAAAAAAGGCACATTGAGCCGGGTGTCAAAGCCCGGGAAAAAGTAAAGGCTCACGGCCACCAGAAGGGCCGCGAGAACCTGGAGCGAAAACTTCGCCTTCCCACTCAGGCCTTTGCTGCTTTTGCGAACCGTTTTCAAATAATCGTCCACAAACCCGATGCCCCCAAAAGAGCAAAGCACAAAGAGGACCAGCCACACATAGAGGTTGCTGAGGTCCCCCCAAAGAAGGGTTGTCAGGATGACCACGGGGAGAATGAGGCAGCCGCCCATCGTGGGGGTTCCTGCTTTGCCCTTGTGGTTTGCCGGTCCGTCCTCCCGGATATGCTGGCCCACCTGCATGTCCCTGAGTTTACGGATCACCCAATCGCCTGCCGCAAAGAGGATGACGAGCGCAAAAAGAGTCGCCAGGATGGTCCTGAACGTGATGTATCGAAAAACGTTCAGCGACGAAATCTCCGTGTGGAAGAAGTAGATCAGTTTATAGAGCATGAACGGTCATCCTCTTTCCGGTCGTTTTGGCCTCTCACCTGGTCTCTCTCAGTCTGTCGGCCACGCGATCAAGCCTTGTTCTGCGGGAGGCCTTTAAAAACACCAGGTCTCCCGGTTTCATCACTTTCAGTATCTTTGCCCCCATCTCCTTGTGATCCTTGACGCAGATCGTTCTTTCCCGCGGGAAACCCTTGGCCACAGCCCCCCGAATCATCTCAGGCGCATGGTCCCCCAAGGCCACCAACCAGTCCGCTCCGGATTCTGCGACCATTTCCCCTGCTTCCGCGTGCCCTGCTTCGGTCTCCTCTCCCAGCTCCAGCATTTCCCCGAGCCCCACAATCACCTTTCTGTCTTTCGGCGCAAGCTCCTTAAGGGATTCAAGGGATAGCCGGAGAGAAGAAGGATTCGAATTGTAGGTGTCATCGATGAGCAGACTTCCGTTTGCAAGGGGCGTGACCTTGAAACGGCCCTTGACCCCTTCAAATTGACTCAGGCCCTCATGAATCCGATCCTTGGAAATGTCCAGGGATAGCGCTATGGCAGCGGCTGCAAGGGCATTGTACACATTGTGAAATCCCGGCACTCTCAGCCTTACGGAAAAGGGCTTTCCCCTCCAGTGAATGTCAAAGGAGAATCCCCGCCGGCCGAGATTTCGAATTTTCTCGGCCCGTACCGTATTCTGCAGACCCTGACCGAAAGTGACGGGCTTCTTGCGAAAGGCCGTTGCCGCCTGCATCAGAATCCGGTCGTCCCCGTTCAGTATGGCCAGGGCACGTGGAGCCATCTTGTCCAAGAGTTCGACCTTGGCCTTCGCCACCCCTTCGATGCTCCCCACGCCCTCGAGATGGGCTCGCCCCACATTGGTGATGAGGCCGATGTCCGGGTCCGCGATCTCCGTGAGCCGGCCGATTTCACCCGGTCGATTCATGCCCATTTCAAGAACCGCGTAGTGATGACTCTTGTCCAGCAGGAACAGAGTGAGGGGCAGTCCGATCAGATTGTTGAAGTTCCCTTCGTTTTTCAACGTCGGCCCCTCAAGAGAAAGAATGGCGTGAGTCATCTCCTTGGTCGTTGTCTTGCCGCCGCTTCCGGTAATGGCTGCCACACGGGCATCGAAGCGACGTCTCCACTGCCTTGCCAGATCGCCCAGGGCTTTCAGGGTGTCCCGCACACCGATGATGCTCGTGCGAGTGTTCGCAGGAAGGTCGGCGGTCCGGTCTTTATTGACGACAACGGCGACTGCTCCTTTCTTAATCGCCTCCTTCACAAAGTCGTGTCCGTCAAAGTTTTCCCCTCTGAGAGCCCAGAACAGTTGGCCCTCTTTAACGGTTCGGGAATCCGTGATGATTCCGCAAAAGGATCGGTCCCGTGATCCCCCGAGGAGTTCTCCCTTGATGGGGGACAGGATTTCCCCGGTGGTCATCTGAACCCGGTTCTCCTGCATTCACACGCCCTCCGAAGCGGCTCTAGCCGCTTCTTCCTGATCACTGAAAGCTCTCCTTTCAGAACCGATCACCTGGTAGTCCTCATGGCCCTTGCCCGCGATGAGCACGACGTCGGTCTCCTCGGCCATGGCCACCGCTCTTCGAATCGCCTGTCTGCGATCCACTTCGAGAAAATACCCTTTGCCGGGATGGGTATTCCCTCCTCCTCTCTTGAGACCTGAATCGAGCATGCCCTTTTCAATTTCCTTCACAATAGAAAGAGGATCCTCGCTTCGAGGGTTGTCCGAGGTGATGAAAGCCACATCACTGTGCTCACCGGCAAGACGGCCCATGTCGTATCGCTTGCCCCGGTCCCGGTCCCCCCCGCACCCGAACACCGTGATGAGCCGGCCTTTTGCATACGGCTTGAGGGAGGTCATGGCCTTGAGCAGGGCATCCGGTTTGTGGGAATAATCCACCACAAGGGTCAGGCCTCTTCGGTTCTCCACCCGTTCCAATCTGCCCGGGATGGATTGAAGGTCTTCGATGCCGCGAACCACGGCGTCCAATGGAAGGTTCAACGCAAGTCCTGCGCCCGCTGCAGCCAGGATGTTGTAAACATTGAAATCACCGATCAGGGGCGATCGCACCATTCCTTGTCCTGAGGGAGTTCTCAGGAGGAAGCTCAAACCGTCCTTGCTCAGTTGAATGGAATCGGCACGGATCTGGGATTCCTTCCCACGCCCGTAGGTGAGGACCCTAGCCTGCGTCATGGCCACGAGATCCTTGCCCCTGGGATCATCGAGGTTGATCACCGCAGCCGGTGTCCTTCCTGAGGGATCGGCCTGAAGGCCCTTGAAAAGGCGACTCTTGGCGGCAAAGTACTCGTCCATGGTTTTGTGATAATCGAGGTGGTCCCTGGAGAGATTGGTGAACACCGCCACGTTGAACGGGCAGTCCCGGGTTCTTCCCTGGTCAAGCGCATGGGAAGAGACCTCCATGACAATGTGAGAGACACCGTGGTCGACCATCTCCCGGCTCAAGAGGATCAGGTCAAGGGATTCCGGAGTCGTCACAGGGGCAGGAATTTTCTTGTCCGAGTAACGGTAGTTCACCGTGCCCAGCACGCCGGGCTTTCCGCCTGCAGCCTTGACCATGGATTCCAGAAGATAGGTCGTCGTCGTTTTGCCGCTGGTTCCTGTGATGCCGATCAGGGTGACGTGCTTGAAGGGGTTCGCATAGAAGGCCAGTGCGAGATTGGAAAGAGCCTTCCTGGAGTCGGAAACAAGGACCGTTGCGACCTTCGCGTCGAAACCTGTGAGCGCCTCGACGGCGACAGCCACAGCGCCCTTTTCGACCGCTCTGTCGACAAACGCGTGGCCGTCCGAACGGTGGCCGCGGATGGCCACAAAGAGGTCGCCGGGCTTGACCTGGCGAGAGTCGTAGGCTATCCCCGCGATCTCCAGGTTAGGATCGCCCCGGAGCTCGCAGGGTGACAGTCCTTCTATGATTTGGCCCAGTTTCATCTTCTCCAAAATCCCTTCCTGCTAGGACGGCGGCCTGAAGCGGACACTGACCTGTGTCACTTTGTTCAGTGGGACACCCGGCTCGGGTTTTTGTGCAGCCGCCAGCCCTGTCCCATCCACGAGGACTTTCACGCCCAGGGACCTTCCGCCTCTCAGCACCTCTCGCATGGTCTGGCCCCTGAAATCGGGGAGCAGGCCCGGCCCTTCCTGAGAGACCTCCACGTGGAGCGTTGAACCGCCGTTTTGGGGGCTATTGGATTCCGCGGGCTCTTCCGTTATCACCATCCTCACATCCGGAATCAGATGGAGATGGTTCAGGCTCCAGGCACCGATCTCCCTGAACACCGGGGCAGCCACCAGCCCTCCGTACTTCTTTGCCTCCGGCTCGTCCACGAGCACCAGAACGGCCAGCTTGGGTCTCTCCACTGGGGCAAAACCTACGAAAAGGGTCCCGTAGTTCTTGCTTGAATACCGCTTGGTTGCCGGATCAACTTTCTGGGAGGTCCCGGTCTTTCCCGCCACCCGGTATCCCTTGATGGCAGCCAGAGTGCCTGTGGCTCCTTTCTCCTTGACCACCATTTCAAGGATTTGAGTCGCCTTTTTCGCCGTCTCAGGGGACATCACTTTTCTCACCACCTGAGGGGAATTCTCTTTGACCACTTTTCCTCGCTGGTCTTTGACCGCCTTGACCACATAAGGCTGCATCAGCTTGCCCCCGTTGGCGATCGCGGCCATGGCCATGACCAGCTGGACGGAATTCACGGTCATCCCCTGTCCAAAAAAGGAAGTCACTTTCTCAATTTCTTTGGCGCCCTTCACCGGCCTCAGAAATCCCTCCTGTTCTCCGGGAAGGTCGATTTGCGTTTTGCCGCCAAACCCGAACTTCTCGAGATACTCGTGGTATTTCTTGTAATCGATCCTCTGGCCGATTTTGATCGCGCCGATATTGCTTGAAAAGGTGATGATCTCGGACACGCTGAGCATTCCATGCCCCTTGCGGTCGTGATCCCGGACGGTGTGGCCGCCGATCTTGTATTCCCCGTTTTCGCAGAAAAATTTCGTCTCCGGCGACACCAGGGAACTGTCGAGTGCTGCCGCCAAGAGATAGGCCTTGATCGTGGACCCCGGTTCGTAAGTGTCCGTGACCGCCCGGTTCCTCCATTGATGAGGGTGGTGATCCCGAAACACGTTCGGGTTAAACAGAGGGGCCACGGCCATGGCCAGGATCTCGCCGGTTTCCACATCCGTCACAATCACGTGACCGCTTTTTGCCCTCGTCTCCTCCACCGTCTTCTTGAGCGCTTGCTCTGCGGCGTACTGAATGTCCTTGTCGATGGTGAGGACCAGGTCCCTGATTTCACTCTCTTCCGGTGCAGGCCGATTCACGTAAAAAGGCCGGCCAAGAGCGTCCCTCATCTGGATGAGGGTGTACTCCGGGCCTTTCAAGAGGCTGTCATATTTCTTTTCGAGCCCTTCCAGCCCTTGGTTGTCTTCGCCTGCAAACCCGAGGACATGGCCCGCGATCTCTTTGCCGGGATAGTATCTCCTGGTTTCCGTGGTGAAACCCAGTCCCTCGATTCCCAGGGCTTTCACCTGCCTGATTTTTTCAGGAGCCACCTTCCGGTCGATCCAGACAAAGGGCCGCCGGCTCACGAGAAGCCTCTTCAGGGCGCTCTCCTTCAGGTTCAGAATTTTGGAGAGCTTCTTTGCCGCCAGGATCTTGTTCTGCACGTGATGGGGATGCACGTAAATAGATTCCACTTCAACGCTCACGGCCAGCTCATGCCCTTCCCTGTCGTAGATTGTTCCCCGCTTGGGCGGCAGTTTGACGATGCCTCGATAACCGGCCAGGGCAATGCGCGCCAGCCTGTCCCTCTCCAAGACCTGAAGCTGATACGCCCTGGCCAGAATGACGCCGAGTCCACACACAAAGAAGACGGCCACGACAAGGATTCGAACCCGGATCCATTTCTTCTCTTTGACCTTCATGGCAAGACAACAATCTGTTCCGGCGCCACGGCCTTCAGTCCCAAGGCACGAGCAGCCCCCTCCAGATACTGAGGCGACTTCAGGGTGGCCAGCTCGAGCCTCAGCTTCTTGTTCAATTCCCTGAGCCGGATCTCTTCATGTTTCAAGCGGCTCACGTCATATCCGATTTGCGTTCCCTCGAAATTGGACCACACATAACCGATGCCGCTCCCCATGAACAGGAGGAGAAGCAGAGCCACAAGAGCAATCTGGCGGCCACTCAAGCGAAGCCTCCGCTTTGGGGCCTTTGCGTTCTTGACACGGATGCCGGTGCCCGCGTTTCTCCGGTTTTCCATCTCAGAGACCCTGATGACCCGTATCATGGGTTTCAATCCTTTCCGCGGCTCTCAGAACGGCGCTCCGCGCTCTAGGGTTTGCTTCGACTTCTTCCGGGCCTGGCTTGATCCCCTTCTTGTGCACGCGTCTGAAAAGGGGCTTTTTCCCGCAGGAGCACTTTGGAAGGGAGGGCGGGCATTGACAACCCTTTTCCCACTCCATCATCGTCTGCTTCACGGTTCTGTCCTCAAGGGAATGGTAGGCCAGAATGACCAGCCGACCGCTCCCGGCCAGGAAAGACGGGCACTTCTCCAGAAACGATGCCAAATGCTCCAGTTCTTTGTTGACGGCGATCCTCAGGGCCTGAAACGTTCGGGTTGCAGGATGCTTCGCCCCTGCGCGACGGGCTCTTGGCACAACAGACTCAACCACACGAGCGAGATGAAGGGAGGAAAGGATGGGCGTTTTTTCTCTTTCTTGGCCGATGCGTCGCGCAATGGCCCTGGCTCTTCTCTCTTCGCCGTATTGCCGCAGAATCTCTTCAAGCTCTTTCTCAGACAGATGATGGATCAGGTGCTCGGCCGTGGGCCCTGCATCCGGGTCCATTCTCATGTCGAGCGGCTCATCCCGATAAAAGCTGAATCCTCGCCCTGATTCTTCGAGCTGAAAACCCGACATCCCCAGATCCAGCAAGATGCCCTGTGCTTTGCCCCAGCCCGATTCCCTGAGGGTCTGATCCAACTCCGCATAGCTCGCCTTGACGAATCGAACCTTGTCTCCCAGAAAGCTCAGCCTCTCCCGTGAAATCCGAATAGCCTCCGGGTCTCTGTCCAGGCAGAGCAGCCGGCCTTTCCCCTGGATCGTCCTTCCGATGGCTTCGCTGTGCCCACCGCTTCCCACTGTGCCGTCTATGTAGACCCCGTCAGGAGCGGTGATCAGGTCTTGCAAAACCTCTCGCACCATCACGGGCTGATGGGGATATTCCAAGGTCCTCTCAAATCCCCAGCCCTGAGAGAGCCTGGCTGACCTGTGGAAAGTTCCGTTTTGCCCTCTCAAACTCCTCTTCCCACTGTTCTCTGTCCCAGATCTCGAACAGTTTCAGGCCTCCCACCAGAACCACCTCTTTCTTCAAGCCTGAAATCTGCCGTAAATCCGGAGGGATGGTAATTCTACCTTGTTTGACAACACACTCCTGGGCACCGGAGATGAAATACCGGAGGTAAGTGGTCACCGAGTGGTCCAGCTTATTCAGTTTCGCAGCATTCTCTTCAATGACTTTCCATTCGTCATGGGCAAATGCCCATAAGCAATTGTCATGATTGGTTAAAACGAGAATGTTATCCGACTTAGTCTGCAAAACTTCCCGAAACCTGGCCGGAATAGCAAGCCTTCCTTTTTCGTCCAGAAAATGTTTTGACCGACCCCTGAACATTCCCTATCCCTGACATCTCGTGCCACTTTATTCCACTTTGTGACACTTTAATTCCAAATGCGTTCTCTTGTCAATAGAAAATTTGAGTGAATAAAGGATTTTAATCGATTTTAGAAGGTCTTGGAGAAGGCTCAGTTACAGGCATTAGAACTTGAGGGCGCAGTACACCAGGGAAGCGAGGTAAAGGAGAGCAAAAAAGATGTTGAGCACGAGCCCTGAATAGGCGTAATCCTTGTCCCCCTTTTCTTCGATGAGGGGGATGGACTTAACAGCCAGGAACAGACCGGCGGCAAGCAGCGCAGGAACGATGCCGAAAAAGAATATGAAAAAACGATAGGACGAATAATCGCCTTTGCTGAAGAGCACATAAAAAGACGCAAACCCTGCGCATAGAAAAGGCAAGAGAAATCCTGCAATCGCAAGGTGATTCGTTTTTCGGAAATGCAGGAATTTCATCGTCCCCTCCTGAGACAGTGATTTGTCCTCAGAATACTTTGGTTTCGCTCACTTGTAAAGCGGGGTGGAGGAAAGTGCTTGCATTGAGGGAGGTGAGTTCCTAATATTAACCCAGTTCTTCACAGGGTTGCCCAAAAACGTTCACAGACAAGGCGCCAAGAAGAAGTAACGAGTGCTGAGGACCGAGAAAGACGAAAAAATAAATGTTTTTAGAAATTCACTCAGTCCTCATTACTCGGCCCTCAGTCCTTCTCTTCCAGGAGGTTTTACCATGGCAGAGCTGATCATTTGGAAAAACCAGGAGATTGAAAGGCTTAAAAAAGACATGGATCGCCTTCTCAGCCGGTTTCGGGATGACTTCTGTTCCCCCCTGCTGTTGAGAGGCTTTCGCGAGGAGCCCCATCTGGAGCTCACCGAGACGCAAGACGACCTCCTCCTCAAGGCAGAGATTCCAAACCTCAAACCCAAGGACCTGGACATTACCATCAGCGACGACCTGCTGACCATCAAGGCGGAAGTCAAAGAAGAAAGCTTTTCCGAGGGAGAGGGGTTTCACGAGAGAACGCAATCGTGCAGTTTTTTTTCTCGAACCGTCCAGCTCCCCTGCAAAGTTCACGTAGACGAGGTTCGAGCCACTTACCAGCAAGGCATGCTGAACATTGTCATGCCCAAGTGCAAACCTGAGACGGCCCGCGAGATCAAGATCAAAGTGACGTGAGTCGTCCTTTTTTTTGGATCCCTTTTGTGGTGCCGGTTGCTCTACCCCTACGATGTGGAGGAGGTTCATGATCATGGCCGCTAAGAAAACCGACAAAGAAGTTCCTGTTGAGAAATTGAGATGGAGGCTGGATTCAGCCACCCTGCCTTTCAACACAACGAAAGACCTATCGCCCTTGAAAGAAATCATCGGACAGGACCGGGGGGTTCAAGCGTTCAAGTTCGGCATGGGCATTAACAAACCCGGTTACAACGTATTTGTCACGGGCATTGCCAACACGGGAAGGCTTTCCACAGTCCGCAAACTGCTCGAAGAGATCTCCAAGAAAGACGGGAGAGTGCCGGACGATCTGTGCTACGTCAACAACTTCAAGAACACCGAGGCTCCCATCCTTCTCAGGCTGAAGGCGGGCACGGGCCAGAAATTCAAGAAAGACGTTCGCGACTTCATCGACGTCCTGAAAAAGGAAGTGCCTCAGCTCTTTGAGAGCCAGGAGTACTTGAACCGCAAGAAAGAGATCATGATCGAGTACGAGAAGAAGGGGAAGAGCTTTTTCAAGGATCTGGACAAAAAGGTGAGGGAGGAGGGGTTCGCCCTGGTGGACATCCAGATGGGCCAGATCAAGAGACCTGAAGTCATGCCCCTGGTGGATGGGAATCCGACGCACATTGATCAGCTGGAAGGCATGGTGGAAAAGGGAAGGTTCCCCAAAGAGGAGTTTGAAGTCCTCAAAGAGAAGCAAAGCAAGCTTCGAGAGGATATCGATCAGATTTTCCTGGAGCTGAGGGACCTCCAGAAGGACGTGCAGCAGACCATTGAGAAAATGGACCGCGTCATGTTCATGAAGGTGGCCGCGGATTTGTCCGCACCGTTGAGAGACCAGTACCCGACCAAGGAAGTGGAAAAATACCTGGGCGACATGCTCGAGGACATGACGGAGAACCTTCAGATCTTCGGCACTCAGCCTCAGCCGCAGATTCCGGGCATGCCCCTTTTCATGCCCGAAGGGGACGCCTTTCAGCCCTATCACGTCAACCTGATCGTGGACAACGAGGAGCAGAAAGGGCCTCCGGTGATTGTCGAAACCTATCCCACCTATCGCAATCTTTTCGGAAGCATCGAAAGAGTGGTGGACCGGAGCGGGGTGTGGAGAACGGATTTCAGCAAGATCAAAGCAGGCTCCATCGTTCGGGCCAACGGGGGGTACCTGGTGCTCAACCTTCTCGACGCGCTGGTGGAACCGGGCGTGTGGCCGGCCCTCAAACGGGCCTTGAAGACCAAGAAGATGGAAATCCAGACCTATGACCCCTTTTATCTCTTCACCACCACGGGTCTCAAACCCGAGCCGATCGACATGGATATGAAGGTCGTGGTCATTGCCGA
>ENA-OSEO01004339-OSEO01004339.1-sediment-metagenome-genome-assembly--contig:-NODE-4339-length-15094-cov-4.953120_pt1 | contig 15094 bp, 12 predicted proteins | sample MGYA00237883_ERZ534232 | MGnify/ENA metagenome assembly ERZ534232 | reverse complement strand
CCATGAACGATGGTGCCCACTGAAAGTCCCAGAAAATTATAAATATGTCCCATCCATTCGGTATCCCGTTTCGCCAGATAATCATTCACGGTTATGATATGGACTCCCTTGCCCGTCAGCGCATTCAAATATGCCGGAAGGGTGGCCGCCAGTGTTTTCCCTTCGCCGGTTTTCATTTCAGCTATTTTACCCTGATGCAAAACAAGTCCGCCAATAAGCTGAACATCAAAATGCCTCAATTTCAGCGTTCGAACAGAAGCTTCTCGAACGGCGGCAAAGGCTTCCGGCAGCAGTTCGTCAAGGGATTCCCCCTTGGCATGCCGCGCCTTGAACAGTTGGGTTTGAGACCGCAGTTCCGAATCACTGAGCGCCTGAATTTTCGACTCGCGCGTATTTATCATTTCAACAATCGGCGTAAGCTTTTTAAGTTCGCGCTCGTTTTTACTTCCAAAAACTTTTGTTAAGAAATTAAACATTATCAGTGGCCTTTTCCTTACATAATAGGTGTCTTCCGGTTACATGTGATATTATTATAACGAATTGTCTTTTAAAGCGAAAGCAAAAATTTTCTGCCGGCGCTGACCGGCATTGGAGAGGAGGTTGCGGAAGGGTCCGAACCGGATGAAGCGATTGTAAAAACAAGGGGAAGTACTAATCGATGATATATTTTTCAGGATTTACCGGCAATCCGTTTAACAACACCTCATAGTGAACATGCGAGCCGGTGGTTCGACCGGAGTTGCCGATGAGAGCAATCTCTTCGCCTCGGGTGACTTTCTCACCGGTTTTTTTGACTGATTTTTCGATATGTCCGTATTGGGTCGACAGGCCATGCCCATGGTCCAGTACGAGAACTTTTCCGAGCATCCCCTTGAGTCCGACAAAGGCCACCACGCCATCAGCAGGTGCAATAATCGGTGTTTTTTTAGGGGCGGCGATATCCAGGCCTTTATGAAATTCGCGTTTGCCCGTGAAAGGAGAAGTCCGGTATCCGAAACGAGAAGTTACCCATCCGTCAACCGGGCTGACGGCCGGTGTAGAGGCCAAAAGGTTGCGCTGGTCATCGAGATATTTCAGCAGAGACTCAAAGCCGGCTTTCTGGTTTACGGATGCGATGTTCAGTTGTTCAACCTGTTCGTGCATATCCCGTATCAGCCTGTCATGGGTACTTTCAAGTTCAATGTTGGGATCCAAGTCTTCCGGAATGGATCCGCCGACACCAAACAATCCCCCCTGGCCGGAAGATTTTTCAATATTGGCGATAATGCGAATCTTTTTTTCAAAATGGTTTAAATCGAGCAATTTTGTTTTCAGGGTATTAATTTCGTGGGCGAAATTCTGAATTTGCTGACGCTGATTGACGATATCATCTTCCTGACTGTCGAGTTTGTTTTTCAACTGCGAAGTGCTCGGCAACATTTTTTTTAAGTTATAATAATCGAAGACCACATACCCTGAGGCAAGCAGTGCCAGCATCAGCAAAAGGCTTAAAAATTTCAGCAGCCCTTTAGATATCGCAAGCTGTTTAATTGGAGAACCGGTCGTGCTTAGAACGAAAAATGAAATTTTCTTGACCATGAATAAACTGTTCCCGATTTGTTGGTCTGCTCGATCTTTTTAGTCTGCGCGAAATACCTGTTGATTACAAAAAAACGGGTATGTTTTTTTGTCACGGACAAATTGTCATATAGTTATACATATTAACATGAATCCGGCAGAGCTGTCAATAACTCAAACGATTTTCGGCTTAAAATCAGGGGAAGCGGACGGCTTCCCCTTTATTTCGATTGGGCACCCGAACGTCAGGCACTCCCCAGTTTGAATTTCAAAGACTTTAATGTGTTTTTCATCAGCATGGTAATGGTCATGGGCCCCACCCCGCCCGGAACCGGGGTAATGAAGCCGGCTATTTCCTTGGCGGCGTCAAAATCAACGTCGCCCTTCAATATCGCAATTTTTTTGCCGGTTTTTTTGCTGATTTTTTCACCCACCCGGTTTACCCCGACGTCGATTACACAGGCCCCCGGTTTAATCCATTCCGGCTTAACCAGATCCGGCACACCGGCGGCTACAATCAAAATGTCCGCCCGCTTGCAGTGAGCCGCCAGATCTTTTGTGGCGGTATGAACCACCGTTACGGTGCTGTTGGCGCCCCTCCCCTTTTGAAACATCATGTTGGCAATCGGTTTGCCCACAATGTTTGAACGTCCGACAACGACGACCTCCGCCCCGTTGGTTTCAACCCCGCTGCGGACAATCAGTTCCTGGATGCCGGCCGGCGTACACGGTGGAAATTTTACTTCCGCGCCGCCGATCATCAGTCGGCCGACGTTGACGGGATGGAACCCGTCAACATCCTTGTCCGGGTCAATGGCGTTGAGTACTTTTTTCTCGTCAACATGCTTGGGAAGCGGCAGCTGGACCAGGATGCCGTGGATGGAATCGTCCTTATTGTACTTATCGATAAGTGCCAGAAGGTCTTTCTCCGACAAGGTGTCCGGTTGATTGTCCTGAACCTCTTTGAATCCGAGCCGTTCAGCCGTTTGAATTTTGAGGGTCACATACGAAATCGAAGCCGGATTCTGTCCCACCAGAATAGTAACCAGGCCTGGAACAACCCCGTGCTTTTCTTTGAGCTGAGACACTTCCCCAGCGATTTCCGCAAGAATCTGTTCACGAATTTCCGTTCCCTTGATTAGCTTTGCCGACATTTTCAATCTCCTTTCTTTTCTTTTTGTGGATTTAGACGGGCATGGCGATTATCCGTTATTTCAATATTTTTTTCCACTTTTGCAATTGGACAGACCCGGACTGTCAAAAATAGGACCGGAGCCTCAAATGGGATAGGGAGTCTGAATCAGCCCGGTGATTTCATTTAGCCCCATCATGATATTCATGTTCTGAACGGCCTGACCGGCTGCGCCTTTCACCAGATTGTCGATTGCCGAGATCAGGACCAGGCGGCCATTGCGATGATCGACGCGAAAGCCAATATCACAATAATTGGTTCCGCGCACATGCAGGGTGTCCGGCAGATCATTATTGGAGCACAGCCTTACAAAGGGTCGCCCGGCGTAAAATGCGGCCATACAGCCGTGAACATTTTCCGCGTTGACTCCCGGTTTTAGATCCGCAAAGATGGTCGTCAGCATCCCGCGCGTCAAGGGCACCAAATGCGGAACGAAGGTCAGTTGGATCTTGGTTCCGGTCTCGCGGCTGAGCACTTCTTCCATTTCCGGGCAATGACGATGCTCAGCGACTTTATATGCCTTGAATGATTCATTAACCTCGCAGAAATGCGTCGTCAGCGAGGGTGAGCGTCCGGCGCCGCTAACCCCGGATTTTGAATCCACGGCAAAGGACGAACCTTTCAGCAATCCGCCCCTTAACACTGGCAGCAGCGGCAGGATCACACTGGTCGGATAACAGCCGGGATTTCCAACCAGATCCGCATGTCGAATCTGATCGTAATACACTTCGCAGAGGCCGTAAACGGATCTCTCAAGCAATTCTCCGGCGCTATGGGGCTGATACACGGATTCATATACCGCTACGTTTTTAAATCTGAAATCGGCCGATAAATCGATAATCTTTTTGCCCCGTTCCAACAGTTCGGGAACGATCTTCATGGGAATCTTATGGGGAAGCGCTATAAAGATAACGTCCGCCCGTTCACACAGCCGGTCAGTCGACAATTCCTCACATACCAGTTTGACAAAACCCCGCATAGACGGATAGGCACGGTCAAACTCCTTGCCGGCGAACTGACGTGATGTGAGCATGGTAATCTCAACTTCCGGATGCCCCGAAAGTATCCGCACAAGCTCCGCCCCGGCATATCCGGTTGCGCCAACGACGCCCACCCGCTTCATAATTATCCCCTCCTGTATCCCCGCCTGTTCTGAAAGACTTCAGAACGGCCGCTTTGAAAATATCCTGACAAAAAAAATATCATTTTTGAAGATTGGCCTATTCCGGCTGCCCATTGACCTATCAGAGCTGGTTTTGCTTTTCAAGCAGAATTGCTCTAAATATTCTCCTGGAGACATTCCGCCCTAATTCTACAGAGGTCGATTAAAATTACAGCCTTTTTTAGAAACGACTGCATCCAAACTTGCGCTGCTCACATATACCGAAAAACGTTTGCCGGCTAAAAACCGAAATCAGCCTTGATATTATTTCACAATGCGACTATATGTATGCATGCTTGGAATCGAATCGACCCGGCCGCAAGCGCTTTTAATTGGGCTTTCCGGGTTTAATCGTCAAACGAAAACGCAGCAACCATCGAAAGGACCGGCATGAAAGAGATCAGCGAGTTAAACTTTCCCGATGACCTCCGTTACGCCCAGGATCATGAATGGGTCAAAGTCAATAACCAAACCGCCATCATCGGGATCAGCGACTATGCCCAGGACCAGCTGGGGGACATCGTTTATGTTGAACTTCCGGCAGTTGGCAAAAAATTGGCCAAAAGCGCCGAATTCGGCGTCGTCGAATCCGTCAAAGCGGTTTCCGAGCTGTATATGCCCATCGGCGGTGAAATCCTTTCCGTCAATAAAACTCTCGAAGACACCCCTGAACAGGTGAATACAGCGCCATATGATGACGGCTGGATGGTAGAGGTCAAAATTGAAAATCCCGCTGAAATCGACGCGCTGATGACAAAAGAAGCCTATTTAACCATGTTGAAAGGATAAACCGGATGCGGTATTTACCCCATACCCCGGAAGACATTGCGGCAATGCTTGCGGTCGTGGGGGTCGGCAGTCTGGAAGAACTTTTCGGATCCATCCCCGCGGACTGCCGGCACGTCGGTGAACTTCAACTGCCCCGGGCGCTGACGGAGTGGGAACTTGTCGATCATCTGCAAGAGCTGTCCCGGCGCATGGCCGTATCCCCGAAATATACCCTCTTTTTGGGAGCCGGCAGTTACGACCATCATATCCCCGCCGCCATCCCCTATCTGCTGAGCCGTTCGGAATTTGTAACCTCCTACACCCCGTATCAGCCGGAGATGTCTCAGGGAACGCTCCAGGCAATTTATGAATATCAGACGCTGACGGCGCGTCTGTTGGGTATGGAAATCGCCAACGCCTCCCTGTATGACGGCGCCACGGCGCTGGCGGAAGGGTTGCTGATGGCCGTTCGCATCACCCGTCGAAACCGTGTCGCCATCTCAACATCCATTCATCCCTTTTACCGCCAGGTGGTCAGGGCCTATTTCAAACCCACCGGGCATGAACTGTCGGAGATTCCTGTTGACGCAACCGGGCGGACGGATATCGCCGCGCTTGATCAGATCGAAGATCTTGCCGCAATTGCCCTGCAAACCCCCAATTTTTTCGGATGCATCGAGGATCTGAAAGTATTTGCCGGGCTGGCCCGAAAGAAAGAGACCTTATTGGTGGCTGCATTTACTGAACCCCTGGCCTTCGGGCTATTTAAAAATCCCGGCAGCCAGGGGGCGGATATTGTTTGCGGTGAAGGCCAGAGCCTCGGACTGCCGCGCTCCTTGGGCGGTCCGGCGCTGGGAATGTTCGCAAGCAAAATGAAATACATGCGCAGCATGCCCGGGCGACTGGCGGGAAAAACCATCGATCAAAACGGAAAAAGCGGATTTGTCCTGACCCTGTCCACCCGGGAGCAGCATATCCGCAGGGAAAAAGCGACTTCAAACATTTGTACCAACAACAGCCTGTGCGCCCTGAATGCCGCCATGTTCATGGCCGCTCTGGGAGGCACCGGCATGCGCAAGCTGGCCCGCCTCAATTATGATAAATCTGAGTATCTCAAGAAAGGACTCCGCCGGGCCGGATTTCAAACAGCTTTTGCAGGCCCCACCTTCAATGAATTCGTAGTCAAAGCGCCGGAGGGTTTTTCTGAAACATATCACCGTCTGCTGGATCAAAAAATCATCGCCGGCCTGGCGCTCGAACCGTTTTATCCCCGGCTGCGTAACCACTATCTCATGTGCGCAACCGAGACGCGGACGCGACAGGAACTCGACCGGCTAATCAATGAGGTTTCTTTATGAATGAGCCGCTGGGAGCCACCGGATTGATCCTGAATGAACCGCTCCTTTGGGAAAAAAGCAAAAAAGGAAGGATCGGATACTCTTTGCCGCGACCGGATGTTGAAAAGAGCAGCATTGACGAAACCCTGCTGGGTGACGGACCGGATTTTCCAGATCTCAGCGAGATAGATGTGGTCCGCCATTATACCCGCCTGTCCCAGTGGAATTTCGGGGTGGACGCCGGCATGTATCCGCTGGGTTCCTGCACCATGAAATACAACCCCAAGGTTCATGAAAAGCTGGCTCAACTGAATGGTTTTGAAAACGCCCATCCGCTGCTGCCCGCACACCTGGTTCAAGGCGCCCTGCAGCTCATGTTCGAACTACAGAATTTTTTAGCGGAAATTACCGGTCTGGACGCCGTTTCCCTCCAGCCTTCAGCAGGCGCTCAGGGAGAACTAACCGGTATGCTGATGCTGAGCGCCTTTCACAAAAAGAAGGGGCGGCCCCGTCTCAAAATCCTGGTTCCGGATACCGCCCATGGAACCAATCCGGCCAGCGCGGTACTTTGCGGCTTTCAGCCGATTCCCATCCCTTCAAATGACAGGGGAATCCTTTCACCCGGACGAGTATCGGACCTGATGGACGAAGATACCGCCGGTATTATGGTCACCAACCCGAACACACTGGGTTTGTTTGAAGAAAACATCAAAGCCATTGCCCAGATTGTCCATGCCAAGGGAGGTCAGGTGTATTGCGACGGCGCCAATCTGAATGCCGTCATGGGCATCGTGCATATGGGCGACCTGGGGGTGGACGTGATGCATCTAAACCTGCATAAGACCTTTTCAGCACCCCATGGCGGCGGCGGTCCCGGCTGCGGTCCGGTGTGCGTTAAACGCCACCTGGCGCCGTTTCTGCCGATACCGCAAATCATCAAAACCGACCGCGGATATGACCGGTCGGATGATTTCCCGGACTCCATCGGAAAACTGCATGCCTTTTGGGGCAACTTCGGCGTTATGATCAAAGCCTACTGCTATATTTTAAGCATGGGACCGGATTTTTTAAAAAAAGCCAGTCAACTGGCGGTTTTAAATGCCAATTACGTAAAAGAATCCTTAAGAGGCGTGTTTAACCTTGCGTATGACCAGCCATGTATGCATGAATGCGTTTTCTCGGACAAGTTGCAGAAAAATTTCGGCGTCACTACGTTGGACATCGCCAAACGGTTGATGGACTACGGATTTCATCCGCCCACGATCTATTTTCCGATGATTGTCAGCGGCGCCCTGATGATCGAACCGACCGAGACCGAGTCACTTGAAACCATTGATGAATTTATCAGCGCCTGCAAATCCATTGCTGAGGAAGCGGCCGACAGCCCCGAAAAACTCAAACAAGCGCCGGTTCGCTGCAAGTTAAAACGCCTGGATGAAACAGCCGCAGCGCGGCGGCCGTGTCTGGCCGGTTAAAAGAGGTCTCGGTGTGAGCACCCCGTTTCCTGCTCGTCAACCCGGTTTTCCTCCATCTGTGTGGTATTGTGTCAACCTGCCCCGGATGGACTACCATCCGGTCTGGCATCTTCAGCAAGAACTGGTCGCCGCCCGAAAAGATAAAAGCATCACTATCGATACGGTTTTGGTTCTGGAACATCCTCCGGTTTTTACATATGGCCGCAGGGGCGGGGCGGAAAATCTGACGGTTTCTGAAGCTTTTCTAAAAAAAACCGGCATTGAGCTGATCCGGGTGGAACGGGGCGGCAGCATCACCTTTCACGGTCCCGGACAACTGGTTGTCTACCCCATCATGGATTTGCGGGCGGCCGGCATCAGTGTATCGGACTATGTGACCCGGCTGGAAGAAATTATGCTGCGAACGGCGGCGGACTGGGGGATTGCCGCCCAACGCCACTCTCTGAACCGCGGCATCTGGGTCGATTTGAAAAAGATGGGAAGTGTCGGTGTGGCCGTTCGACACGGCATTACGTTTCACGGCCTGGCATTGAATGTCAGTCTGTCTCTGAACCCGTTTCGCTGGATCCATCCCTGCGGTCTAAAGGGCATTCAGGTGACTTCCCTGTCAAAAGAATCCAACCAAAACGTTTCTATCGAAAAAGTTCGGGGTTCTGTTATGCGGCACATTGAAAGCGTCTTTAAAGTCCGGCTGGAGGCGATCACCCTGCCGGAGCTGCAAAAACGTTTATGTCGCGCAGTAGCCATCAGAGGATCGACCGCATGAAAACACAACCTGTTTTGCCCAAACCGGCCTGGCTCAAGCGCCGCCTGCCGACCGGCGGCGGATATGAAAAAATTCGCTTGTTAGTAAAAGATAGACGGCTTCACACGGTCTGCCAGGAAGCGCAATGCCCCAACCGATGGGAGTGTTATTCAGACCAAACCGCTACGTTTTTGATACTGGGGCCCGGCTGCACCCGTTCTTGCCGATTTTGCGCAGTTGATAAGCGGCCGCAGCCGCCGGATTTAACCGAGCCCGCCCGGGTCGCTGAAGCCGTAGCGCAGATGAAACTGCGATATGCAGTGATTACATCGGTTACCCGGGATGACCTGGCGGATGGAGGCGCCGGTTTTTTTTCAAAAACCATCGCCGCCATCCGTGCCAAAGATCCCGACATCCGGGTTGAGGTCTTAATTCCCGATTTTGGGGGAAACATGGCGGCGCTTCAAACGGTTATCGACGCGCGACCGGATGTCATCAACCATAATATCGAAACGGTTTCCCGGCTTTACCCGGCCGTCCGACCCCAAGCCGACTATCGCCGCTCGCTCAATCTGCTCCTGACGGTAAAAAAACGCGGCGGGGGCATCCCCACCAAATCCGGCATGATGCTCGGGTTGGGAGAAACCGGGGATGAAATCATACAATCCTTGCAGGACCTGCAAAACAATCTCTGCGACATCCTTACCCTCGGGCAGTATCTGCAGCCGACTCATGGGCATCTGCCGGTTGCGCGGTATGTGACGCCGGATGAATTCGGCCGGTTAAAAAAAACGGCCCTGCAGATGGGATTCAGCAAAGTTGCCAGCGGCCCGTTTGTCAGAAGCTCCTATCATGCCGGCGAGCTCTATCATGCATCCTGAGCATATGTACGACCTCTCAGGTAAAAATTCAAAATCCGAATCATGATAGCAGAAATGCTTATTATTTGGATCAGCGGACTGCCGGTCGTTCCTCCTGCAGTCGGATAGATCCAATTACAGCTCTTTTACCTTCAGCATTTTGGTGGTGCCGGCGGCCCAGACCGGGTAGCCGGCGGTAATAATGATCAAATCCCCTTTGGCGACATTTCCCGTCTCAAGCGCCGAATGGGCCGCCTTTTCAATCATCTCGTCCGTATCTCTAGGGTCCGAGACAAAACTGGGCAGGCAGCCCCAGTAAAGCGCCAGCCGTCTGACGGTTGTCTTGTCCGGCGACAGTGCAATAATTTTTGTTTTGGGTCTGAACCGGGAAATCTGTTTGGCGGTAAATCCGGAGCGGGTGGTCGGTACAATCGCCTTGGCCTCCAGGTGATCCGCCAAGACACAGGATGCATAGGCAACGGAGTCCGGAATTTTTTTTGCTGGCATCTGTTTCAGATAGCGATCGTGGGGATAAATTTTTTCAACGTTTTCCGCTATGCGGGACATGTATCGAACCGCCTCCACCGGAAAATCACCGCTGGCGGTTTCTTCGGACAACATGACCGCATCGGCCCCATCCAGGACAGCGTTGGCGACATCGGTTGCCTCCGCCCGTGTAGGTCTCGGTGCGAGCACCATGGATCGCAGCATCTGGGTAGCGATGATAACCGGTTTTCCCGCCGTGTTGGCCTTTTTTACCAGCATCTTCTGAATCCCCGGGATGTTTTCAAGATCTATTTCCACCCCCAGGTCCCCACGGGCGACCATAATGCCGTCCGAAACCGCCATGATCTCATCGATGTTATTCAACGCTTCGTGTTTCTCAATCTTAGCGATAACGGGGGTATCATTACCGGTGGCGGCAATGATATCTTTTATTTGCCGGATGTCGCCCGCATTTCGAACAAACGAAAGCCCCACATAATCCAGCCCATGCTCGAGTCCGAACATAAGGTCTGTCTTGTCTTTTTCGGTAAGCGATACGGCCTTGAGGGTTCTCATGGGAAGATTGATCCCCTTGTGCGACGTCAACAGGCCCCCGATAAGGACATCACAGAAAATTTCGGTCGGGCCTATTTTTTTCACAACCATTTCCATCATGCCGTCGGCTAGCAAAATCCGGTCATTGGGTTTAACTTCGGCCGGCAGATTGGCATAAGAGACCGACGCTCTGGTTTTGTCGCCTTCAACCGGCTGACTGGTTAAAATGTAGGTCTGGCCCGGTTTGAGTTCCACCCCGGGTTCACGAATACTCCCGACCCTGATTTTGGGCCCGCAAAGATCCTGCAGGATGGCAACCGGTTTTCCCAATTCGTCGGACACGGCACGAATCAGATTTATTTTTTCAAGGTGTTCGCTGTGCGTCCCATGCGAAAAGTTAAGCCGGGCGACGTTCATACCCCCCGCAACCAACCGCCGGATGATGTCTCGTGATCCGCTGGCAGGACCAATGGTGCAGACAATTTTTGTCTTCGGCATAATTCCTCTCATATTTTATCATTTGGGTATTCTTTTTTTTACTGAATCTGCCCTGGAACCTTTCGTATTTAATTATAGGCCGGTTTTTCATGCGCAAGGTTCAGTTATTAAATCTGTTGACATCTCTTGCACACATGGGTACTGCGCTGGCCCACAACGATCCGCTCAATTATCATCCGACATCGCGGGCAGGCCAGCCCGCTGCGGCGAAAAACCTTCAGCTCCTCACGGTTGCGTCCCGTATGACCGGCAACAGAAAAAAAATTGGTTTGACCGCTTCCCAGTGTGGTCCCCAGGTTTTTAATCCCTCTGCGTAATACTTTCCGGATGGCATGATAGAGAGCGTTAGCCTCCGGCATTTCAAGTTCCGCAGCTATTTTTCGGGGATGAATTCGTGCATCCCACAGCGCTTCGTCCACATAGATATTTCCTAGTCCGGCAATAAATGACTGGTCCAGCAGCAACGGTTTAATCATGCGGCTGCGGTATCTCAGCATATCTGCGAATTCAGCTGCCCGAAAAGATAAATCCAGGGGTTCCGGTCCCAGACGTCCCAGTATCGGATTGGCATCCTTTACCAGGTAAAAGCGGCCAAATTTTCGGGTATCATGAAACCGCAGCTGCCTGTGATCGTTAAAATTCAGGACGACATGTTCATGTTTTAAACGAGGCAATCCGGCAGTTTTGATCAATATCCGGCCGGACATCCGCAGATGAATGAGCAGATGCCCGTCATCACGGAAATCGAAAACGATGAATTTGCCCCGTCGATGGATCGCAGCAATGATGAGCCCTTTTATCCTTCTCTGAAAGGTTGCAGCGGAAAGTCCGCAAATGGTCCCAGGCCAGAAAATATCTGCGCGGGTGATACCTGCGCCCTCAAATCCGGCCGATTTCAAATCATTGACAACTGTCTGAACTTCCGGCAATTCCGGCATCATTAACCTTACCCAGGCTGCCGCCGATCAGGCGCCCGTTGATTTTGCATCTCCCCGGCAAATCGTCAAAATAACATTTTCCATAATCAACCGGGGGTTCTTCGCGGTGGACTTCATCTGCAGATCTGCGTCCCAGAGTGTTTCAACGGCAGTCTGAAGTTCCATCAGGGTAAACCCTTGGGCTCTCTGAGCCGTCTGAAAAACAGGATAGGGATTCTGCGGATTTTTAACGATGCCGAGGTCGGTTTTGGTCTTGGCCTTGCCCTTAGAAGGTTTGCCGGCTTCATCCGGTTCGACGGCAATCATCATTTTATCCCAATCGCCCAGCCGGTTTAACAGTTCACTGTCGTAAAGCTGCATAGCGGGCATAACCGTGTCCCGGAAACGCTGATAGCTTGTTTGCGAGCCTTGCCAGCTGTTGCCGTGGGGGCTTTCCATAAAATCCCGAACGACCAGGAGCTTCCTGACTTGATTGGTTATGGCGGCCAGTATCTGCAGCGGATGAAAATTATCAGACAGCAGCGAGTTGAGGAAAAAAATCGCATGCGGAATGTTGCGTTCGGCAATGGAATTGGTCAACTCATAAAGCGGATCCTTTTGGGTGCGATTGAGCACCTCTTCAACATCGTCGATACTGATCCGAGTTCGAGTCCCCACATAGCTGGTGAGTTTTTCAAGATTACTGGTAAACGTTCGAAGGTCAAAACCGGTCATTTCAACCAAGCAATCGACCGCTTCCGTATGGATGGTTTTCCCGGCGCGAGCCAGAAAATCCCGCAAATGATCGTTTAGAACCGCTCTCTGGGCTGTTTTATCGGCGCGGCGGTCCCCTTTGGGAACGGAACAATTAACCACGGTGCCAATTTTAAGGATATATTTATAGAGTGTGCGCCTTTTATCAACCATATCAGCGGTTATAACCAGGTGGTTTCCTCGGGGGAATCCATTTTCAATGGCCCGCTGTAATATGTCGGCATTATCCTGGCCCGGGGGTATCATCAGGCGGTTATCCCTGCAATAATCAATTATTTTTTCCAGCCAGAGATCGTTTCCGAAAGCACCCGGGTCATATTTTAACCGCTCATTGCGATCCGTCTTGTCGGCCAGATCCTCATACGTCAATTTTAATTTGCCCATCAGATTAAGGATATATCCTGAAGCTTTTCTGATATTGTTGACATCATAAGCGGCTTTGGCTTTTTCAAAAAAGGCGACGGCATCGAGGCTGGAATAAAATATTTTCGTATCTTTGAGGGCAACGACCTTGGGGCCGGATAAAAGCGAAAACGTGTTCAATCGTTCAACAATGTCATAAATATTCTCATGGGTGTCTTCGATCTCACTATAATTCAGGCGCCTTTCCGACGAAGTGAAGATCTTATCCAGAAATTCTTCCAGTGCGGTTTTATAGAGAAACTCTTCACCCCAGAAAAGATATACCTTCGCCAGTTCTGTTTTTTCGAGCGTTTTCAGATGCTGAGAAAAAATTTTATAGTCAAGTTCAGGCATGATTCCGAAAATTAGCTGCAGGAAAGGTTAATCCGGCATTTTATTAAACACCAGATGATAGATGAATATGGCCATGCCTACTGAAATCGCGCTGTCGGCCACATTAAAGGCGGGCCAATGATAGTTTCCCAGATAAAAATCCAAAAAATCAATGACCTTTTCAAAGCGGACCCGGTCAATAAGGTTGCCGACGGCTCCGCCGATGATAAGCGCAAAAGCAACCGCCAAGAGCAAGTGAGTTTGGGGGATTTTCCGATACAGGACTAAAATAAAACAAATCGCCAGGGAGGTGATGCCCAGAAAAAAAACATGGCGCGTGAGGGGCGGTTGTCCTGCCAGGAACCCGAAGGCTCCACCCGGATTCAAAATAAACGTGATATTGAAAAAACCGGGAATGACCGAAATCGAGTGATGCAGCGGCATACTTTTCAATATCACCGCTTTGCTGAACTGATCGATCAGGACGACCAGACCGGCAATAAATGCCAGTCGGGCGTACTTCCTGCTCCTGAATATATTTTTCCAATCCATGGATCTTAATTTTATCCATTGAGCTGTTCAGTCGATCGCTATAAAGCTGATAAGCTGAAAGTTAACAAACGTACAAGCCAATAGCCCGCTTTGACCTGATCCCCGACACCCGACCCCTGTTCCCTACCCCAGCTCCAAAGAAAGAGGAACTTACAATTGAACGATCACGGACCGGCACCGCTCGCAAATCGTCGGACTCTCGTCGTCGCTCCCGACGGTCGTGTCATGAACCCAGCAGCGTTCACATTTTTTGCCCGTCGCGGGCGCAACCAGCACGGTCAATCCCGGCAGACTGCTGTCGCGGAATTTCCCGCCAAAATCCAATTCTTTTACCAGGTTGACCTCGGAAACAATAAAAAAAGATCGCAAATCGTCTGCATAAGGTTTCAGCAGGCTCAACCAATCATCCTTAACATAAAGGGTTACGGATGCATCCAGCGAATGGCCGATCCGTTTCGCGGCACGGGCTTCCTCAAGGGATTTGGTGACTTCGCCGCGGATTTCAAGAATCCGTTCCCACTTTTCGGCCAGGTCCTGGTTCATAAATTCATCATTGACAACCGGCAGGCCGGCCATATGAACGCTCTTCCCATTTGATCTCTGAGCTGGCATATAGTGCCAGATTTCCTCGGCAGTAAAGGGCAATACCGGCGCCATCAACCGGACCATGGCGTCCAGTATCAGATGAATCACGGTTTGAGCGCTTTTCCTGGTCGTTGAGTTCGGCACCGAAGTATACAGTCGATCCTTGAGAACATCCAGATAAAAGGCAGAAAGGTCAACGCTGCAATAATTATGGAGGGCGTGGTAAATGATATGAAAATCGAATGACTCATATGCCTTCAGGGTCTTTCGAACCAATTCCTGCAGTTTATAAAGGGCAAACTTGTCGATGTCGGGCATCCATTCATATTGAACCGGTTCCGAGACGGGATCAAAATCTTCCAGGTTGCCCAGCAGGAACCGACAGGTGTTTCTGATCCTGCGATAGGCGTCGCTGAGCTGACCTAAAATTTTATCAGAAATACGGATATCATCCCGATAATCCGATGCAGACACCCACAATCGCAGGATCTCGGCGCCGTACTTATCAATAACCTCTTTGGGCGCTACCACGTTTCCCAGTGATTTGGACATTTTTTTCCCGTCTGCGTCCACCACAAATCCGTGGGTCAACACCGAACGGTAGGGAGCCCGCCCCCGGGTGCCCACAGCCGTTAACAACGAACTGTGAAACCATCCCCGGTGCTGGTCGCTCCCTTCCAGATACAGATCGGCCGGCCAGCTTAAATTCGGCCGTTGTTCCAGAACGGCGGCGTGGCTGACTCCGGAATCAAACCACACATCCAGAATATCATCTTCTTTAATAAAGTCGCGGCCGCCGCAGTTTTTACAGGCAGCATCCTGCGGCAATAATGCATCCGCATCCTTTTCAAACCATATATCGGCGCCGTGGGTTTTAAACAGGTTATAAATACGAT
>ENA-OSEO01004337-OSEO01004337.1-sediment-metagenome-genome-assembly--contig:-NODE-4337-length-15095-cov-3.506326_pt1 | contig 15095 bp, 12 predicted proteins | sample MGYA00237883_ERZ534232 | MGnify/ENA metagenome assembly ERZ534232 | reverse complement strand
GTCTGCGCAACCGCTTCCCGAACGCGCCGCTGTTTGCCGCAACGTGCGACGTGCTCGACGCCGCGCAGATGGCAGCCTTTGCCGACGCCGTGGAGCAAACCCTCGGCCCCGTCGACATGCTTGTCAACAACGCGGGCCAAGGCCGTGTCTCGACGTTTGCCGATACCGACGATGCCGCGTGGACGCAGGAGCTGCATCTCAAGTTCTTCTCGGTGATCCATCCCACGCGCGCTTTCCTGCCGCAACTCGAGCGTTCGGCGCACGGCGCGATCGTGTGCGTGAATTCGCTGCTCGCGCAGCAGCCCGAGCCGCACATGGTGGCGACCTCGGCTGCGCGAGCGGGTGTGCTCAACCTCGTGCGCTCGATGGCGACTGAATTCGCACCGAAGGGCGTGCGCGTCAACGGCATCCTGATCGGCCTGGTGGAGTCCGGCCAATGGCGACGCCGCTTCGAGGCTCGACCCGAAGAAGATCGCCATCTCGACTGGGCCGCGTGGACGCGTCGCCTGGCCGCGCAAAAACATATTCCCCTTGGGCGCCTGGGCCTGCCCGAAGAGGCTGCCCGCGCCATTCTGTTCCTTGCCTCGCCGTTGTCTTCGTACACCACGGGCAGCCACATCGATATCTCCGGAGGACACTCCCGTCATGCTTAACAGACAACAACAGGAACAACAGCTGGTCACGGTGGGCCACGCAATTGCAGCATTCCTGGAAGCCTGCGAGGTCAAGGCCGCTTTCGGTGTCATCTCGATCCACAACATGCCCATCCTCGATGCGATGGGCGAGCGCGGCAAGATCCGCTTCATCATGGCGCGCGGTGAAGCCGGCGGCGCCAACATGGCCGACGCCTATGCCCGGACAACGGGCGGCCTGGGCGTCTGCCTGACCAGCACCGGCACCACGCTGGTGGTGCTCGGCCTTAGCTGGGTGTTGGTCTCTGTCTTCTCCCGTGCGGTGACCACCGGCTTCGTGTGGTGGCCGCTGGTCCCAGCGGGGATCCTGGTCATCGTCGGCTACGGCCTGTATATCGGCGGCGACCCCAACACCGCTGCCAACTTCATCGGCAACACCGGCTCGGTCGGGCTGATCCTGATGGGCATTTACCTGCTGATGATGCGCCGCGACAGCCATCGCTGACCCTGCCGGGGGTATTTGGTGGGTGGGCAGGCGGCGCACCAAAATCGTAATTCGCTGCAATATTTTCATACCTGAATGGCAGATGGCGCGTTGCGCGGTGGCGCAGTCAAGACAGCACTGCCCGATTGTCATTCTGAACCCCAACGGGGTGAAGAATCTCTGGGCCGCTTCCCCGGCGGAACCTGCTTTATGACCTGGCCCATGCATTGGGTAGTGCTGCCAGCGCACCAAAAGACACCGAAAGAGTTTATGATCTCATATCCAGGTATCCGATAGCGCGATGCGTTGTGGTGCGGTCAAAAGCGACCGCACCCTTGTATCTACTACTCACAATACACGCATAAATCCATGTTCGTTTTGCGAATTTATGGGTAAAAGATGCATACAATTCCACTCAGGAAGCGACAAAGTTGCGCTGGTACCATTGAGTAACATCTATTCCTGGAAGAGTATCATTCCTTTCCTTCATAGAATGGCTTGAGCCCCTCTGGGCAGTCGAGGCATGCTTTGGGAAGGGGATGACAAAATCCACCGGCATGGCTGGTCATTAGCCCTTGATTAACCAGGGCTTGTGCCTGTGAAACCGCTGCTTTGACAGGATCCAGAACCGGAACGTTCAGCTTTTGGCTCAATACCTTTTCCATGCCCACCATGACGGCGCCGGCCATGATCAGGACTTCTGCAAAATCCTCATACACTGCCTGATGGCCCGCCTCTAAAAAAGCTTGTTCATTCCTTGTTTTGCTGGCAGCAACTTCAGTGACTGAAAAGTCAATCGTCCTGATGCTGGCCAGGCGGTCCAGGAACCCGTATTGGTTTACCAAACCTCTCAGAATAGGTTTAAATTTGCGCAGGGGTGTCAGCAAGCTGAACTGGTGCCCCAGTTGAACGGCAGTTACCATCGATGCTTCTGCAATCCCCAGGATCGGTTTTTGTGTCAGATCTCTGGATGCGAACAGTCCCGGATCGCTAAAACAGGCGATCACAAAGGCATCGGCATCACGGTGATATCTGGCAACCTCATCACACACAGCCACAGCCGAAACCTGACCGTCCAGATATCCTTCCACGGTTGATGGCCCCATCCTCGGTGTGATCATTGTGATTTCAGTCCCGGGGAAAGCGGCTTCCTGAGCCGATTTTTTAATCCCCTCACTCACAGCCAGATTGGTATTGCCATTTATCACATAAATTTTCATCACCGTCTCCTTTAATTATTGCTTGCTCCCTGTTTCATTAACATCAGGGTTTTATCGATCGCTAATTGTTTGCTGCAGTAAAGTGGTTCAGGACTGAACAATTTTTAAATTCTGAAGGTCGAATTCATCACAACATTCCGGCACATGCGCTCAATTCGCATCAAGTCACCTTTCGCTGCCAGCACCTCATGTTTTAGATACCACAAACCTGCACTGCTTCAAGCGCCTTAATGAAACGCTACCAAATAACTCCTAAAAACCACATAAAGAATGCGTAAGGCAATAATAAAAATGGTCAGCTGATAGGAAACTTGCGTTGTTATCTCTATTTCAATGCTGATGGTTTGACTTTGGCCACACAGCGTGAAAGACGTATAAGGCTCAACTGGCTTTCGTTATTATCATAAATGATCTTGTTTCAATTGCTGCAAAAATTTTGTATTGTAAATGCTTGAGCCGTCAAGGGCGATTTAATCAACCATCAGAGGCTGCTTAGTTCAGGAAGATTTTCACTTTGCAACGGTTGATGCCAAACATTTACACCCCTTAGAAATAGCGGCCTCCCTAATAGGGAAGCCGCTATCAGCTAGTGGTAGGTCTGTCGGATATGACTCGTTACCCATATGCCGACTAAAATCTGTGGTTTTTTATTTATTTCCAGCCACATTGGGTCCCCAGGACAGTTTCAAGACATCCTCTCTGCTCATCGAAATGTACTTGCACGCCACTTCGACGCCTGCAGCGACAGCTTCTGCACAGCGGTCTTTTCGTTCTGGGCAATTGTAATCTTCAGTGTAGGGAGCGACAATATCTCGGCAAAGCCCACTTCCTATAATCTTCACAAAATCTTGGACCAGGTTATTATAACGGAGATATTCTCCATCATATAAACCGTCCGGTTTGGCATTGCGCGGATCCTTACGGCCATGCTTGGAACCCACGGCCATTGCCGCAGCGGAAAGCGCACCGCAGGAAAATCCGCTGGTACCGATCCCCCCACCGAGTCCGGCGCAGAGTGCAACAGTAGAATAGGCTGCATCCGCTTCATCGATCACGCCCGAACGGAGTAAAGCTTCGTACACACTTTCTGAGCAGCTCAAGCCATGATAAAAATTATAGACGGCCATTTCTTTTGCCAGTTTGCATTTATCGTCAAACTCACCCATGGTCTTTTCTCCTTTTAGGAAGCTGGTGCTGCTTCTGTGGCTGAGGTCTGCTCCACATGAAGATCTGGATCAAACGTGACTTTTCCCTCATAGATGTCACGGTCAAACTCGCCTTCTTCCTTCGCAACGATCATTGCGATCAATGCATCACCTGCCACCTGGGGAGCGGTTGTGATCATACCCCTGAACCAATCTACACCTGCAATCAAAGCCAGTCCTTCGATTGGCAATCCAAGCGGTACCATCATGCCGGCAAAAATCACCAGGGCGCCGCCGGGGACCGTCAATGTACCCATGCAGGCAAGGGTTCCAACCACAACAACCTGCAAGATTCTGCCAATGCTCATATCCTGGTTAAAGAATTGCATGAGCGTAATTGCGGCAAGGGAGACAAAGATGGCCTGTCCAGCACTCATCAGAACAAAACCCAGGGGATTGACCAGGTGGTTGATTCTCCTGCTGACGCCAAGTTCTTCTTCCGTATCTTTGAGCTGCTGCGGGAAGGCGATGGCTGCGGAAGTTGTGCCTGCTGCAATCATCGACATGGGAAGCAGTTTTTTGACGAGTGAGCCGATACTGACTTTGACTTTGATACTTGTGTAGACGAGCAGCACCAGCATGTACAAGAATGTGGCGATAAATACGGCCAACAGATATTTTAAAAGCGGTAACACAACCTGCGTTCCCATCGTACCGCCAACCCATGCAATCAGCGAAAAGACGCCAATCGGGGCCAGTTTAATGACGTAGCCAACAACCGTAAGCAGCAAATCCCTGATCGTTTCCAAAAATTCGAGCACCATTTCATTTTTAGTTTTGGACGTATAGGCACTCAGTGCAACACCGAAGAAGAGGGCAAATACCACAACCTGAAGGTTGTTCCCTGCCGCCAGAGACGCGACGATATTTTTGGGAAAGAAATCCAGCACAATTTCTGCATTGGTCAGTGGGGGCGGTGCAATTGTGGTGGACAATTCCATATCAGGCATACCACTGCCCGGTTGCATGATCAGGGCAACCGCGATACCAAAAATAACAGCAATCACTGTCCAAATAATAAAATAGGCAATCACCTTAAGTCCTATTTTTCCCAGTTGATCAGCCTTGATCCTGCCGACTGCTGTTGCACCGGCAATCAACAAAAGTACTGCCACGGACATCATGATCAGCCGCATCCAGATATCGCCGATTAATTTAATCGGTGCGATTGCGGGTCCGACAAGGATGCCGACCAGCAAGCCTGCAACCAGGGCGATAATGATTTGTTGTGTCAATGAAACTTTCTTTAATCCTTTTACCATTGAACCAGCCATTGTTTCCTCCTTTAACCTCTATAGTAAAGTCGACAAATTATATAAACATAGTACAATCGAATCGATTTAGAACAAATAAAGATTTCATAATATTTCCATAAAGAACTTGCAAGGAATTTGTAGAAAGCCCAATATACTGGACACTTTAAGATTGCGCAACCTGTTTTCTTTATCTTAGAGCCAGGGTGCGCTGCCAGCACGTCAAAAGCGAAATTCGCTACAATATTTTCATACCTGAATGGCAGATGGCGCGTTGCGCGGTGGCGCAGTCAAGACAGCACTGCCCGATTGTCATTCTGAACCCCAACGGGGTGAAGAATCTCTGGGCCGCTTCCCCGACAGAACCTGCTTTATGACCTGGCCCATGCATTGGGTTGGGTACGCTGCCAGCGGGTGGTCGCTGACCTACTCTACCTGCTGACAAGTGTCATTTCGAGCGCAGCGACATCGTTCCCGAAGGGTAGAAATCTTGCGGAAACCGGGCGACGGCGTTTGGTGGGGTGGGTGTACTGGTGATTTGCGGGTTGGAGGTTGCCGCGCTCGCTGCGCTTCGCTTGCAACGACACGAGTGGAGAGGTTGGGTTTCGGCTGCCGCCTCAACCATTCCTACAACGTCAACTATTACAAAAAAACGCCCCCACGCTGTAACAGCGTGGGGGCTTCGACACCACGGCTCCCATCTGTACGGGGGCTGTCTATCATCCTCTGCGGCGCAGAATCTGGAACCGGAATCGCGAGGTGAGATAATAATTGTACGAATAATCAATCACCTGATTTCCCTCCGAAAAGACCTGTTCTTCCAGTAACAGCAGTGAAGTCCCTTCAGGGATCTGCATTTTCGCCGCGATTTTAGACGAAGCGGGAACCGCCTGCATCATGATTTTGGAACGCAAAGGTGGGTTCGCGGGGGCTTGCTCCATGTAATCCAGCATCGAACCGGTAAATTTACCTTTAAAATCTTCCAGGTCAATCAAATCAGCCGGGATCACATCAACCATATAAGCCAGAACATCGCCTTCCAGCAAACGTCTTCGCGTTACCACAACTGTGGGTTCCCCTACTGCAATCGCCAGACTGGCAGCCATTGTGGCATCAGCGGGTTGTACATCAATCGTCAAATGGTCCATCCCGCACGTCAGGCCTTCCCGGGCCGCCATTTTATCCAGGCTTTCCAGGACTTCCAGGCCGCTTTCCATCAGCGGTTTGATGGACGTGGCGAAGGTGCCCACGCCGTGACGGCTCACGATCCAACCCCGTTCCTCAAATACCCGCAGCGCTTCCCGCAGTGTGGCCCGCGAAACGCCCATCATCTGCGCCAGCTCCATCTCCGAAGGGAGTTTGTCGCCCGCGGAAAAGCTTTCCAGGTATTCCCGCAGCGCTTCTTCCACGCGTACAGTGAGAGGACGGGTATCCAAATTAATTTTATTGGCAGGGTCTTGTTGAGCGGCCATCAGCGAGGGCACCTCCTTGCAATCAACCTATAAACTACATCACCAGGGACATGACGGCTTTCTGCACGTGCAGACGGTTCTCAGCCTCATCAAAGATGGCCGAGCGCCAGCCGGGTCCTTCAGTCTTATCCATCACGTCGTTGTTCACTTCCAGGCCGCGGTCGGCGGGCAGGCAGTGCAGGTAAATGGCGTTCTGGTCGCAGGTTTCCATCAGTTCGCTGGTGGTCTTCCAGGATTTATAGCTGTCCTGAATCTTCTGTGCTTCATCAAAATCGTAGTTGCCAACCGGAGGCTGGAACAGGGTCACCGGGGCCCAGGCTTTCGGGTACACCACGTGCGCGCCGTCGAAACCTTCTTCAAAATCGTTGGTGATCTTGAAGGATCCGCCCGCGTCATCGGCGTAGTCTTTACACTGCTGGATAATATCGGGAGCCAGATCGAATTCCTTCGGGTGCGCCAGGGTAACGTTCATGCCCAGCATGGTGGCGTACAGGATGGCCGATTGCGGTACCGCGCGCGGTTTGTGGACACTGGGGGAATATGCCCAGGACATGGTGAAGTTGACGCCCTTGAAGCCGCCGAACTCTTCCTTCACCGTCAGCATGTCCGCCAGCCCCTGGAAGGGGTGGTAGATGTCGTCTTCCATATTGAGCACCGGAATATCCGCCCATTTGGCGAACTCCTGCAGCAGTTTGTGCGCTCCACCGTATTCCCAGTCTACCGGGTCGCCGTAGCAGCGGATGGCGATGGCTTCACCCATCCGCGACAGGACGCGGGCCACATCCGAAACACGCTCGGTGCTGTAGGCCACTTCTTTGCCTTCCAGCGCGGGGGTGTAAATTTTGCTGGGATCCAGGAAGTGAGCATGGCCGCCAAGCTGGGACATACCGGCTTCGAAGGAGTTGCGGGTCCGCAGGGATTGGTTGTAGAACAACATGAATAAGGTTTTGGAGCGCAGTAGCTGGTCGTGGTACACACCCATACCGCGTTCGCGCTTTAATTCTTCCGCGACTTCCAGAACTGTTTTGATTTCCTGGGGAGTGAAATCTGTTTCTGCCAAAAAATCTCGACCTTTAAAACCACTTGTCTTCATAACTTGCTAACCTCCGTAAATATAATGATTGTTGATTGAAAACCGGTACAACCTGTTGGAGTGTCAGAAAAGCTGTTTGGGTTGTTGTTCTCTTCCGGTTTACACCCGATGTGAAAATACTCCAGACGTCTGACCTCTTACTTCTAACCTTTAATTCCATTATAAGGTTTCCGCGCCAAAAGTCAACCACTTTTTCAGGAATATGTCTTTATTCCTCGTTTCCGCGTACAACAATAACCCGCTGGTCATAACGCTGCAGAGCTCAATTACCCGCCGCATGTTCCTCTGGACAGGGATATAATCATGTTTCAGAAACAGTGTAATGGGCCAGAAAACACGCGATGACGTTTAGATCCATTTTACAAAAGGACTGACTGATGCCAGAAGAACCAAAAAACACCGAAAAAATTTGTTTTGATGCTGTCATAAAACAGGCCGGCCACGGCGGCGCCTATATCGAATTTCCATATGACACCGAAGCGCTGTTTGGCACAAAAGGCAGGGTGAAGGTCAAAGCGGCCTTCGACGGCGAGCCTTACCGGGGTTCGCTGGTTAAAATGGGCGGCGAGGGACACATTCTGGGCATCCTGAAATCCATCCGCGAGAAGATCGGCAAACAACCCGGGGATCCTGTTACCGTGGCGTTGGAGCTGGATGAAGCGCCTAGGAAGGTGGAAATTCCAACCGATTTCCATAACGCTCTCACAGCCAGCCCGGCCGCCGAGGGCTTCTTCAAGGGGCTGTCTTACTCTCACCAGCGTGAATATGTGCGCTGGATCAACGGGGCCAGACGCGGAGAGACCCGCCAGCGGCGGATCGCCCAGGCGGTTGAAATGCTGGCAGACTCCAAAACCCGTCCCTGAACCGGTCGGGAACCTGGAAGCAAACCCATCCCTGCTTTCTTTTTTTCAGCGAACTGATCCGCCCGGAGTTTTTTTTTGAAAACAGCCTGCGGTTATTTGACATTCTCAACCTTCTTCATTAAACTTGCCGTATGACTTCTATCCTGCTGATCGAAGATTCCAGAGACCTGGCAGAGGTTGTCCGGCGCGAGCTGGTTTCCTCCGGCTACATTGTGACCCACACCCTCGATGGCGAGTCCGGTCTGCTTGCTTTCCGGCAGTCGCCCCCTGACCTAGTGATCCTCGACTGGATGCTGCCCGGTATGGATGGGCTGGAGGTGCTGCGCGAACTCCAAACCCGCGGGGCTGTCCCCGTGATGATGCTGACCGCCCGCGGCGAGGAAGCCGACCGGGTCATCGGGCTGGAACTGGGCGCGGATGACTACCTCTCCAAACCTTTCTCGATGCGCGAACTGGTGGCGCGGGTTCACGCCCTGCTGCGCCGCGCCGAACGCGTCCAGCAGCTGATGGCCGCCGACCGCCAGGGCCCCACGGGCCGATTGCAGTGGCAGGAGCTCACCCTCAACCCGGAGTTCTTTCAGGCCTGGATCAACGACCAGGAGCTGGAGCTGACCCGCATTGAGTTTGAGCTGTTGAGCCTCCTCCTGCGCAACCCCGGCCGGGTGTTCAGCCGCAACTACCTGCTTGAAGCTGTGTGGGAACAGCAGTACATCGAGGGCGACCGTTCGGTAGATAACACCATCCTGCGCCTGCGCAGGAAGCTGGGAGAGATGGGCGACTCGATCGAAACCGTGTGGGGCGTGGGATACCGCCTGCGAAAAACCCCATGAAGAAAAAACTGGTCCTTTTCTGGGACGCGCCCCTGTGGCGCGCCGCGTTGGAAGCCGCTCTGAGCGCCGCGGTGCTGCTCGCAATCGGGTTGATCCCCCCGGACACGCCTGAAACGATCGCCAGACAGTGGCTGCTGGCGGTCAGTTTTACCGCCGGGAGCGTGCTCGGGCTGCGCCTGGAACCGGGTAAACAGGGCCGCCTGCGGGATGGCCTGCGCGTTGTAGGGATTGCGTGCCTGGCAAGCCTCGCCCTGGCGCTGCTCTCGCTGGCGATGGCGGCCGTTTTCGGCCAGCCGGATTTCATCGCCCGCAACCATCTGGACGTTTTTTACTGTGCAGCATACCTCTTCCTGTGCGGGGCCGCCTTCCTGTTTTGGCGCGGGTTCCGCCTGGCCTGGGGCAAGTGGGAGCGCCTGCGCCGCACCCACTTCCAATGGAACCTGACCCACGCCCATCTGGTGGTGATCGCGGTGGTTTTCCTGCTGGTATTTTTCGCCCTCACCCTGTCCTCCCTCTTTCTGGAATTTTATGACCCGCTGGGGGTCGACCAGCTCTCACCGCTGGTACAGCTGCTCGGCAACCTGACCCGCACCATCCTCCCGAACCTGATCGTGGGGACTCTCCTGCTGGTCTTCACCATCGCCGTGGCCGCCCCACCCCTGATCCTCTATTCCTATCTCATTTCACAGCGGATCACCCGGAGACTGAAAGACCTCACCGGAACCACCCACCGGCTGCGCCAGGGCGATCTGACCGCCCGCGCAGAAGTTTCCGGAGAAGATGAGATCGCCCAGCTCCAGGCCAACTTCAACGCCATGGCCGCCGAACTCGAACAAAAAACCGCCCAGCTCCAGACCGAACGCGACCGGGTCACCGAGCTGCTCAAAGCCCAGCGCGAACTGACCGCCGCCGTTTCACACGAGTTGCGCACCCCGGTCGCCACTCTGCTGGGCTACCTCGAACACAATCTCGAACATCTGGAAAAAATCTCCCCGGATAAACTCCACAAAGATCTGGAGATCATGAACGATGAAACCCACCGGCTCCAGACACTGATTGAAGACCTGTTCACCCTCTCGCGCGCGGAGGTTGACCGGCTCAGCCTGGAATGCGCTCCCGTCGACACGGCCAGCCTGGTGGCGCGCACGGTGGAGACCATCCGGCCGCTCACCTGGCACAACAACCGTGTTGAACTGGTCACTGAGCTGCCGGAGGGACTGCCCCCCGTCTGGGCCGATCCGATCCGCCTGGAGCAGATCCTGCGCAACCTGCTGCAAAACGCCATTCATCACACCCCTCCCGGCGGGATCGTGGTGGCGCGCGCCGAATCCGTTGAAGGCTGTATCCGCCTCAGCGTGATCGACACCGGAGAGGGCATCGCTGCCGAGCATCTGCCTCACATCTGGGAAAGGTTCTACCGCTGCCAGGGCAACAGTCATCCCGGCGCCGGCCTGGGGCTGGCCCTGGTGCGCGAGCTGGCCGGTGCGATGGGGGGTACAGTGGGGGTAGAGAGCGCGCCGGGCGAAGGCAGCCATTTCTGGGTGGACCTCAAGCCCGCCCCCTGATCTTTCCGGCCAACCTGCCTCTTTTCCCCCGATCCTTTTTCCATATCTGCGACAATTTTGCGACAGATTCACGACAGGCCTGTGACATTTGCTTGCTATCCTTCTTTCAGAACAATGAAAAAGGAGAAGCAATGAAAACACAAACAAATACAACCTGTATTGTCGAGACCAGCGGGCTGACCCGCCGCTTTAAGAACATCCTGGCCGTGGATGACCTTGCCCTGCGGGTGCCGGTTGGCAGTGTGTACGGGTTCCTGGGGCCAAACGGTGCCGGGAAGACCACAACCATCCGCATGCTGCTGGGTTTGATCCACCCCGACAAAGGGCAGGTGTTCCTGTTCGGGCAGCCTTTCACCCGCCGCGACTGGCGGCTGCTGGCCGGGGTCGGCGCCCTGGTCGAATCCCCCAGTCTCTACCCGCACCTCACCGGCCGGGAGAACCTGGAAGTGACCCGCCGACTGCTCGACGCCCCCCGCGAGAAGATCGACACGGCGCTGGCCAGTGTCCATCTCCAGCAGGACGCCAACCGTCTGATCAAAGGGTATTCAATGGGCATGCGCCAGCGGCTGGGGCTGGCCCTGGCGCTGCTGAACGACCCGGCCCTCCTGATCCTCGATGAGCCCACCAACGGCCTGGATCCGGCTGGCATCCAGGAGATGCGAGAAGTCATCCAGCGCCTGCCGCACACCCACGGGGTGACTGTTTTCCTCTCCAGCCACCTGCTCAGCGAGGTCGAGCAGGTCGCTACCCATATCGGGATCATCAACCAGGGAAAATTTCTCTTTCAGGGCACGCTCGACGAGCTGCACATGCAGTGCTCACCCCGCCTGTACCTGCGCACCGACCGGGTTGAAGACAGCTGCCTGATCATTCAGGAGGCCGGTTGGACGGTGCACCGCAATGGGCGTCCTGAGGTCGTGGTGGATGTCAACGGCTCGGCCGACGCGGCCGCCATCAACCGCATGCTGATCGAAAGCGGGATCAACGTCATCCATCTCGATGTCCGCCAGCCCACCCTGGAAGAGACCTTCCTCCAGCTCACCGCTGCCAGTTCACTCGTACGGAGGACGGCATGAAATACTATTTGCGCTGCCTGCATGCTGAAACTCTCAAACTGCGGCGCACGATGGCCTTGTGGGTCGTCCTGGCTGCACCCCTGCTGGTGCACGCCCTCATCCTGGCTTTATTTCTGGTGGATAGGAACCCTTCCCTGCCGCCGCCAGATTGGGACCTGATCCGCCAGAACATCTTCGCCATGTGGACCACTTTCACCCTGCCGCTGCTGGTCACCCTGCTGGCAGCCCTGCTGGCCGGGATGGAGCACAGTCAGAACCACTGGAAGCACCTTTACGCCCTGCCCTTGTCCCGCCGCGCGGTGGTTGCCGCCAAATGGACCCTGGGAGCGGCCCTGATCGGCCTGAGCAGTCTGGTGCTGGTGCTGGCGACTCCCTTCACCATCTTTATTTTGCGCCAGTTCATTGGTTTTCCTCTCCGGTTTGTGGTGCTGCAGTTCCTGCGCCCGGGGATCAGCTTCGAGCTCCAGAACCTGTCCATCCTGGTGGAGACAGCCCTCATCACCGCTGCCGCCTATGCCGCCTCGCTGTTGGTCCTTTCCATCCAGACCTGGATCAGCCTGCGCTGGCAGAGCTTCATCGTCCCGAACCTGGTTGGGGTGCTGGCGGTCATCTTTAACCTGGGGATGATGATTGCCGCTTTTGATTCTGTGTTGAACTTCTTCCCCTGGTCACTGCCAATGGCTGCCTTTTTGACCCTGACGAAAGAGGGAAATTTCCAATTCGCGATTGCCCTGGGCGCTTTGGGCGGGCTGGCGCTGGCTGTTCCGGGTATCCTCAGCCTGGCGCGCCGCGAAGTGCTTTAGCCGAGAGGAGCTTACATTATGAAACATCTCAAACGTGCCATATCCGCCGAAACCCTTAAACTGCGCCGGACTCTGGTGCTGTGGGTAACATTTCTGGCTCCGACCACTGTTGCAGCCTTGTACTTCCTGATCCTGCTCTCGGCCAACGGCCAGAACGCCTACGATAACGACCCCCAAGCCTGGTGGAACCTGACCAAAAGCGTGTGCAGCATCTGGTCGGCTGCCATGCTGCCCCTGTTCATCACCCTGAAAACCGCGCTGTTAGGAAATATCGAACACAGCCAGCGTCATTGGAAGCATCTCTACGCCCTGCCGGTGCCCCGCGCGAGCCTCTTCGCCGCCAAATGGCTGGTCGCTGTCTCTCTTTCGGGACTGGCTTCGGCCATCCTCATCGCGGAGATCATCGGCACCGGTGTGTTGATGCGCTGGATCCACCCCCAGATGGGGTTTGGCCACCCGATGCCGCTGTGGACAATGGTCCAGACTGTCGGCGGTGTCTTCCTGGCCAGCCTGCTGGTCATCTCGATCCACACCTGGGTGGGCCTGCGCTTCCAGAGCTTCGCTTTTGCCAGCGGGTTGGGAATCGCGGCTACCATCACCAACATGATGGTATTGAACTCGGATAAATGGGGGCAGATCTATCCGTGGGCACTCAGCCTGCATTCGTATGCCAACCAGAATGCCAACCTGCCCCGCCTGTACGCCATCGCCATCGGCGGCGGGCTGCTGGCGGCGCTGGCCGGTGCCATCGAGCTATCCCGCCAGGATATCCTGGAATAACTTTCACGGCAATGGAGCGGTTGATCCGCTCCATTGCCCTTTTTCTCCCCCTCCAGCTTCAAGGTAAAAAGACCGCGGCGAGCGAAGAATCTCTCCGCCGCCCTCTGGCGCAGCTGGCTGGAACGCAATAAGTCTTCCAGGACAGGAGCAGCCAGCAGGCAGCGTTTCCCTTTGTTCAATCCAACTTGCAATCTAGTGAATGATTCACCGCGAAACGCGTTTTCGCCCTTCAGATTCCCCCCAAACCTGAGCCAATCTGTTGCGGTCAATACGCTATACATGATATAAATTACCTAGATAAGCAGCGTAAAGCCTGCACAGTCCGAACTGTCATACAGATATCTGTAAAACGAGGTCCGCATGGATCTGTTAGGAGCATTTAATAACGCTCAAAACAACCCCGATCCAACCATGGTGGGGGATGTCCGGCAGTACATCGAGTGGCTGTCGCGATCCGGCAATCCGGTTCAGCTTACCAATGAAAACCTGCGCGCCTATCTTGAAGCGCTTCAGGCCAAGGGCACAGACCATACCACCCTTCTGCGCGTTCTCTGTTCTTTAGAACTGTTTTATGGCTGGCTCAAGTCCACAGACCAGATCGCGAACAATCCCTTCGAAAACTTTAACTTCAAACAACTGTTTATCCCGCCCGCTCAAATACACCAACGGCGGGATACTTTTTTGGGCACGACAGAGGAGCGTGAGATCGCACGCTTACGCGCCCTCAACAAACTGGCCGACCTCACCAACCAGATCCCGGATGCCGGATCGATCATCAACAAAACGCTGGAAACCTTGCTAGGCGTCCTCTCTCTGGACACTGCCTGGGTATCCACCCTGGCCGACAGCAGCTCCTTTACCCTGCCCTCGCCCTCCTCGCCCAAACATGATTTTATCCTGACCGCCGCGCGCGATCTGCCGGAAAGTCTGAAAAAAAACGACTACGATTACCTGACCCGCCCTCCCGACTGCCGCTGCCAGCGTATGCTTCGCAGTGGTCAATTAAAACATGCTGTCAACATCGTCGAATGCGACCGTCTGCGGGACGCCGCCCACGCCGGTGAAAACAACAACGGGTTGATGTTCCACGCCAGCGTGCCGGTCTTTTCTGGCGACCGCGCCATTGGGGTCATGAATTTCGCGATGGAAGATTGGCAGTTGCTTTCAGAAGCCGATCTGGAAGTGCTGCAAACCGGGGGCGAAATGCTCCGTTCCGCGCTGTACCGGGCCCACCTGTACGACCGCTCTCAAAAGCAGCTGGCCCGCCTGGAAGAAGAACTCGAGGTGGCTCGCAAGATGCAGGCCAGCCTGCTCCCCAGAAAAACGCCAGTCGTGCCCGGCTATAATCTTGCGGCGTTCTGGAAACCCGCCAATCAGATCAGCGGGGATTTTTACGGGATTTACAGGCTGCCGGGGCAGCGCTGGGGTCTGGTGATCGCCGATGTGTGCGGCAAGGGCGCCTCAGCGGCGCTTTTCATGGCCATGACCTACAGCCTGATCCGCGAAAGGGTCGAAAAAGAGCCATCGCCGGCCGCTTTGCTGGCCAGGGTCAACCACCACCTGCACAGGCAGCTTGCTGACTCTAACTTTGTGACCTGCGCGTATATTGTCCTGGATACGGCAGCCAACACCCTGACCTACGCCAATGCAGGCCACAACCTGCCGCTGCTGCGCGCAGCCAACGGGGAAATCACCCCGCTGCCCCGCGGTGGGATCGCCCTGGGTGTATTGCCTGAGGCAGTTTATCAGGAGTCCACCATCCTTCTGGCACCTGGCGACAGCCTGGTGATGTACACCGATGGCGTCACAGATGCCCTTA
>ENA-OSEO01004336-OSEO01004336.1-sediment-metagenome-genome-assembly--contig:-NODE-4336-length-15111-cov-6.796328_pt1 | contig 15111 bp, 13 predicted proteins | sample MGYA00237883_ERZ534232 | MGnify/ENA metagenome assembly ERZ534232 | reverse complement strand
AAGGCGAAGAATCTTGCCGCAAATTTCCAGAAGAACTTTAAGCAGTTTGAAAATGATGTGTCGGAAAAAGTTAAAAAGGTCGCCATACAGGCTTAGGTTTTAATCAAGAATATATTTCCATAGACAAACTTCCCTTGTAAGAAAGTTTGTCTTTTTATTATTTCGCCGGCTATGCAGGTTCAATCGACATACTCCGCGATCCACCGGTGCTTTCGCTTTAATTGCAGGATTAAGCTATCATGATGGCGCATTCGAATCATCGCTCGAATGATCAGGTATGAACCCAGCAAGACCAGTACTACACAAATAACGAGCAGTGGTATGATCAGGTGCATCACCTGAAGAACATCGTAGTATTTTGAAGTGGCGATCAGGACGCTTAAAACAGACAGCGGCAAGACCAAAACCGCAATTCCTGTCCGCATGGTTGACAGTGAGGTTCTCTTTTCAGCCAAAAGAAGCTGTACCTCATTGATGATAATCCCTTCAGGAACAAATTCACATTCCTTTTTAGAGGGGGTGCCGCCTTGATCCGGCGGCATCTTGGCATCTTTGGTTTTCATGGTTATTTCTTACCATATTTTACTATAAAGAGCAATGCTCCTTCCCGCAAAGAGCCTATGAACGCCGCCCCGTCTGGTCGGCTTTGTATCGTGAACTTAAAACGGGCTCAGGTTTGTCCGAATCGTGGAGAGGAAAATGAGAATTTTAAACATACGAAAAAGCCTTTTTTGTCCTCCATTGTTTTTCACCCTTTTTCCAAGATGGTGAACAATCAATATATCGACTTACAATATTTTATTAAGGATTCTTATACTCTCAGCGCGGGAAGCATAACTTCTTCAAGTCTCATTCGTTGCCTTTCAAAGATTTCTCTGTCTTTATTTGCAAGATGGCGCACCCCTAATGCTAATGGTAAGCATGAAGATAGAAAAGTATCGTGCGTTTGCTAATTAATAGGATTTGATGGGCTGTAAGTTTATTGCTTGTTTGCCTTTAGAGGTTTCTTTTAATTCAAAAGATACAGGGTCACCCTTTTGTAATCCAAAATGCCCAAATTCCTTGATTCCCGATTTATGCACGAAAACGTCCCCATATTCTTCAGTGTGTATAAAACCATAGCCCTTTTTTTCACTGTATGATTTGACATAACCTTCCATCTGAAGTTTATCCTTTCATTATATCTTGTGCAAATACTCAAGAGATCACTTTGAAAAAAGGCTATAAAAGCGAGGTTCTTTAGACAGGTTCCAAAATAAATACCAGAAGTATACACGAGTAGTGAATGATAGAATTAATCGACTCCGTAATTAATCCTTTCGTATTGACAAGTTAATTGTTTGACCGGAAAATAATCCTTCTGATTTTCTATGAAACATAATTTGAGATGCTTATTTTATCGGCTTTCAAAAAACAATATCATATCAAATAGATACCAGATCGACATCGTCAAAAAACAGTTCCACCGAGTCATCTTCGGATGAATCATATAACGCCATGACTGATCCGGCGATTTTGTTGGCATAGGGTTCGATGGGAAATATATTGTCAGTCCTAAGGATTGCAACCAAGGCGGTCATTCCCTTGGAAATGGAACTCACGATAATCTCACTTTCATAAATTTCTTCGCAGAGAAATGAAAAATTTTCCTTTTGCAGCATTGAAGACGCCACTTTATTCAGATTTTTATCGAGGATTGCATATTCCCTTATTTTAAGTTTATTTTTGGTATCATCTCGAGAAATCACATATTTTTGACGCATATCTTTTCTCCTTTTCATCGGGTTTCCATGCTTATAGATTTTTTTCTTCATTCCGGGAATGATTTGGATTCTCTTCTGATTTTATAGTGTTTTTATCCAGTTTTCGTTGTCTCTTTTGTTTTTTTCTTCCTTGCATACTCCTTTTGACGTTTATCAAATTGATAATTGGATCTTGCCAATTTGTTACCTCCTTGGCTGTTGTTTTTGATAATGCCAACAAGAAAGGGATCTATGAGCGGACTTTGTTGAGGTTAAAGTCTGATGACAACAAATTGTAAAGGTATAAATTCAAACAAAACAAAAGGGCATCCCCTCAAAATTAGAAGGAATGCCCTTTTTATTCAGAACATAAGGTTAAATCACAGTTACGTTTGCAGCGGCAGGGCCTTTTGGTCCTTGCTCTATCTCAAAGGAAACTCGATCACCTTCATTGAGGGATTTAAATCCGTTTGCATTGATTGCAGAATGATGAACAAACACATCCTGTCCGTCTTCCCGCTCAATGAATCCGAACCCTTTTCGGTCGTTAAACCACTTAACAGTTCCATTGGTCATGATAACATCCTCCTTTCATAAATATTTTCAACGTCGCAAACTGGAGGGTGCCACTTTGACAAATGGATTGATCCTACAGAAAGAAACCATCCCGCAGATTAAACAGGACTTGAATAATTAAATATATAATACGCTTTATATAGAGAGAAAGCAAGCTAATTATTTGTTTTTTTTAAAAAATTGAAGGATACGCATTTAAACGTGCAAAAACGAAACGTTATGCGAACAATGTCGGAGGAAGTTCTGTATGGCAAGGTTTATGGGTTCATGGTATTTTCGTGATTCTTGAATGGTGAATGAGTGGACGCTCCTTATTGGGGCTCACCGGTTTAAATCAAAAAACAACGTGAGATTCGACCAATATTTCTAAATTGAAGTAAATATGGACCCCACGCCGATGATCCCGCCGGTAATCGTGTGGGTCGTTGATACTGGAATTCCGCCGATAGAACTCCCGATAATCGAGGCGGCGGCGGCAGTTTCGGCACAGAATCCGCCCACCGGTACCAACTTGGTCACCCGCATCCTTAATGTCTTTATTACACGCCAACCGCCGATCAGCGTTCCCAGAGCAATAGCCAGGTAACAGGAAATGATCACCCACAAGGGTACGTGAAAACCCGTCTGCCAACCGGAAGCCACCAACACCATCACGATGATCCCCATGATTTTCTGGGCGTCGTTGGAGCCATGTCCCAGGCTGAACATTGCCGAGGAAATAAGCTGGCCTGCGCGAAACAGGTTATCGACGCGCCAGCGTTTTCCGTATCTGTAATCTGTTTGGTCAGTTCATCTCGGCGTGAGTAATTTTAAAGCAGCAATTCAAACAGATCCAAACCTTTTTTGACAACCGCCGCATGCTGTTCAAAGAGTTCCAAAAAAACGGTGTTCCTTGGGCAATGGTTTTTTAAACATGACCGACATCCTCACTTACGAAGTTTGAAAATCAAATCCATGTCGCACTTTCTATGTCTGTTTCAATTTTCCCATTTAATCGACGTCAATTAAAGGAATTACGTATACGGCAACCTCCTTAACACCATCGATGTTCTCTGCAATAATTTTTATCGCATTTGTTGTTTTTTCCTGCTGACTCAAGGGGATTTCTATTTTAACAAAGACGGCGCCGTTTTTGGCGGTAACCCCTGAAGTGGGAAATTCGTTGACCAGAGCAGCTTTCACCTCGGCGGCCAATGTCAAATCATCAAGGATTTTCTGAGATTCGGGCGTTGTTTGAAAGCAAGTCATTCTTGCGGCATATAATATAAGATCCACTACATCGTCCATTTTTTTTCTTTTGATATGAACAACCAGGTCGTAAAGGGTGGAGTCCAGGGTATCATGACCGTATAATTGCAGGCCCCATTTTCGTCGCTCATCATCATCTTTCTTTAGAATATATCGGGCTTCTTCGTCGGAAATGCCTTCGCGCTTCATTTCTTCTTTCACGCGGTCTTCAAGATCTGCAATGACACGCACTTTGAGAACATGTGGAATATCTTGAAGGAAAAAATGACCGGCCAGACCATGATAGACAACATTGTCTTTCTGTACGCATTTTAAGAGAGCAGAACGAAGATAAGCAATATATCTTTCTTTTCCGTAAGTGAATCGATCGAATACGGAAGGGGCATCGTGAATTGCCCGAAGCAATTTAATTTCCGGAATATGAAATTGTTCGGAAGCTTCAAGGAGAATTTCCCGTGATACACATTGGTAGCCCAGCTTTTGAGCAACCTTTTCGGCAACTTCTTTCCCATGGCTGTAAGATCCTCTTGAGATGGTGATAATGGACATATTAAACTCCTTTCGCTAAAAGTAATAATGCTTAAGGCCTGAGGGATTTCTCGACCATAAGTTTTTTTAACGGACTTTTTAAAAATATAAAAAATCGGGTAACGGGTCAAGCAATCAATAGTATTTCTATCGCTAACGTTTCTACGGGAAGCCAGGCAGCCAGAAAGGGAAGGGCATCCGCACCCAGAGAATAGCCCGCCAGAACGGCATTTTCCTTTTTTCAAAGGGCGAGATAATGTCTTAGAATTCGCTCAAGGCCTTTTGCCGCTTCCTCTGGTGTGCGTTCTTTCCAAAAATAGTTTAGTGAATTTAATCCAACCACCGAAACGCCGTTTTCGGCGAAGATATTGCCCAACCCCCGTCACCCGAGACAAAGATAACAACATGGGAAGAATGGTCGGATTGGCGGTATAGCGTGGTATTGCCAAAACGTCTGAAGTGCAGGGTTTCTTCACGGGCCGTGCAGGGAAGGGTTCCATAAAAGAAAGCGAACAAGAGTACCATGTAAAAAAAGTAACGTCTCATTTGGCAAAAATTCCCTTTGTGCCGCCTGAGATGAGGGCGGCAAGGTTGGCAAGGATGCGCGGCAAAACCATGCCGCCGGGACAGGCGATGTATTTCGGCCGCCAGACAGGGTCAAATTTATCTTTATATTGCCGCAGTCCTTGAAAATTATAAAAATCTTCTCCATGGCGAAAAACAAAAGCACCCAACCGGTTCCAGAGAGGGGCAAGCGCCCGGTCCTCAAGGCCTGACAGGGGCGCCATGCCCAGGCTGAACCACTGGTATCCTTTGGCTTTGCCCCAGAGCATAATCTGGATAAAAAGATATTCCATGACGTCATGGGTCTCATCCGGAAGGTAGCGCATCAGATCGATGGAAATCTCATCTTTTTCAGCGCCCTGCCAGATGTTGGCAAACGCAATAATTTTTCCATCTTTTCGAACGACGCCCGCAGGGAATCGCTTCAGGTACTCTGTTTCGAAAAAGCCCAGCGAAAATCCCTTTTCGGATGTATTTTTTTCTTTAAGCCAGGCATCGGAAATTGTCTTTAGATCCGGCAATACGGAAGGGATGTTATCCGGACGAATGATTTCGAAAAGGCAGCCTTCCTTTTCGATTTTCCGCTTGGTGTATCGAAGATTTTTCCGTGCACTGCCTTCAATAGAGAATCCGGTTAGGGGAACCCGGGCTTCCTCGCCGAGTTTGATCAGCGTCAGTCCGAGGTCAAGATAGAAATGGAGGCTTTCCCGCCCGACTTCATAGAAAACGGTCCATCCGCCATAACGGTCGGAGATTTCACGAAACTGCCAGATGAGATCCGGCCATTCTTCCTTGGGTCCCACAGGGTCCCCCATGCTGACCCAACTTCGGCCTCCGACAGCGTACATGATAAAAGCGGTTTCCGCTGGATTCAAAAGATACCTTTTGTCACCCAGCAAGGCAAGGTTGGCAGTGGTTGAAACGGATTGCTGCACAATTGTGCTCAATTTGATCAGATCTTCCTACCCGGGAACGACGGGCTTCGGCGGTGCCGGCCGAAGCAGCCGGGCAGCGGCAAATAAAACAGCAACTGTGAAAGCCCCGACAGTTGCACGAAGAAACCGCGGCGCATTGGCCGAGATGGTAAAACGCCACCAGAGGCGTTCATTATATTCTATGTGCCGGAAAGAAAACATCCCCAACCAGACGGAGCCAACCAGAACAATGATAATGGCAATAATCCAGCCCGGACTGAAACGCTGGCTGAACAAAGAGGCCTTTCTATAGAAATGATGGTAAGTGGGAAGAATTGCGACAAGGATAATCAAAAGGATAATCGCCTCTTCATAATCGAGCCCTTTGAAGATCGAAGCCAGTATTCCTAAACAAAGAAGAACGACTGTAAGAACATATGCAACATCCAGCCTGCGCTGCAATCCCCTGGCCAGGAGCATCAGTCCCATGCCGACGAGACTTCCTGTAAAGTGGGAAATTTCCAGAAATGGCAGAGTAAGGAATTTATTCAACCACTCCAAACGAAGATCGACGGCCGGCGTCGCTCCGGACAATAAAAGGACGGCCCCGCCCACAAATGCGGAAAAACTCAGAACATGCGGCAAGACGCCCGAAACCCAGCGGCTGAAAAGCCTGACGAAACCGTGAGCTTTTTCTTTTTTTCGAAGAAACTCCTCGGTTCCAAGCAATACGGCAGCCAAGCCCAGAGGAAAAAGATAATATATACCTCGATAGGCGATAAGGGCTCCCAAAATTTGTGAAGCCGGCAAATGAGGAGTCAAAAGTACAATGACGATGGTTTCAAATACTCCCAGACCTCCGGGAACCTGACTTGCCAGACCCGCCAGCTGAGCCGACATATAGACGGCGATGAATTCCGGATAGGAAATCGAAACCGGAGCCATCAAGGCAAAAAGGACACTGGCGGCTAATGCCCAGTCAAAAACAGCGATCGTTGTCTGGGCAAAAGAAAGACGGACGGAAGGAAAGGAAAACTCCCATTCCCGGATTTTTATCGGCTGTTTTCGAAAGACACTCCCGGTAAAATAGGCTGCAACAACCGATAAAAGGAGCATTCCCGGCAGACGGGCAGATCCAAAAGGCAGGTGAATGATGTTGGAGATCACTACCGGTTCCAGCAGAAAAACCAGTCCTGAAAGGGTAAAGAAGCCGAGCCAGAGCGTAAACGTGCAGAAGGCGACGACCCGGGTAATGTCAAAAGCCGAAAGTCCCCAACCCGAGTATAGGCGATAGCGGACCGATGCCCCGGCGATCATGGAAAGCCCGATGTTGTTGCTGAAGGCATAGCCGATAAAAGATGCCAGGGCGATCCTGGAGTATTCGAGGGGATGATGGATGTATTTTATCGCCAGAATGTCGTATCCGGTCATGACAAGATAGCTCAGAAAAGTGAGAACCAATGCCGTTAAAAGCTGATGGGCGGGGAGATTTTTGAGATATTGAACGATATCGTGGAAGCGGTATGCTTTGAGTTCCTGGTGAAGAACCCAGAGGGCAACTGAAAAAAGAATCAGGCCCATGAAAGGACCGAGGCGATGAAGCAGTTTTTCCTTCATAAAGAAACTATGGGAATTTCATCGATATGATGTCAATGGCTCAACATAAAATCAGCTAATGCCGCCCGTTCGGAATCGGACATGGCCTTTGTCTTCTCGAGTTGCCTTTTCATTGTGCCGGCCCTTTCCGGGTTGATAATCGGATGGGATTCCCCCTTAAGATATTGGATAAGTTGTTCTTTTTTCCCTTTATATGCCCCGGCCAAATCAGATAGGGAAGGAATCGTGCCGGAAGTGGCGCCTTCCGTCTTGTGACAAAAAATGCAGCCGTTCGATTTGAAAATCGCTTCTCCCTGTTCACCCGCAGATAATGCAGCCGTAAATAACAAACATGACAAAATAACAAGAATGATGCCTGATGTTTTCATGGTTCAACCTTTCTTTTTGAGAGTGTTTATTTTTGGTTCTTCTCTAATTTGGTTGGAGAAGAAGGTCCAAGGATTCCCTCCGGGCCTTAGGCCCTGCGGCCCGGAGGGAATTCTTTCAGGATCATCAACTAATTTGGAGATGATCCATATTTTTTACATGGTTGGAGTTTTTATATTCTTCGTCCGAAGCAGGACAAACGTTCGGCTTGTGTATACACTCGATGTTCTATAAGCGGTTTATCCGGATATCGTGAGTGTCAGGAAAAGGATCGATCCATTGCGATTGATCAAAAATAGGATCGTGTTTCCCTTTTTATACTGGCTTATTTTTCGGTTGAAGGCCGCCAGGCTTTTAACCGGTAACTGGTCGACTTCGAGGAGGATATCTCCGCTTCGTAGGTCTGCTTCGGCTGCCGGGGAATTGTTTTCAACATTGACGATGATAAGACCGCTGGTTTCCGGCAAGTCATATTGTTGTGCAAGTTCGGGGGTAATCTCCTGCAAGGTCATTCCAAAACGGAGCTCGCCTTTGGGCATTTGCAGATATTCTTCTTCTGACGCTGTTTTCAACTCGCCGACCCTGACTTCTGCTATCATTTTTTCCCGATTGCGAATGATCTCCACGGAAACCGTTTTGCCCACAGGTGTTGATGCTACAACATACGGCAGTTCTCTGCTTTCCCGGATGGGTTTGCCGTCAAAAGAGACGATCACGTCTCTGCGCATGATGCCTGATTCATCGGCCGGACCTCTTGAAGCAACATCCGAAACCAGGGCGCCTCTTTCAAACGGCAGGTTTAGCTTATCTTTGAGTTCAGGGGTGACTTTCTGAATTGTGACACCGATCCATCCCCGGGTCACCTTTCCCTTTTTAAGCTGGGGCAGAAGGTCTTTGGCCATATTGATGGGAATGGCAAATCCGATGCCGACACTGCCTCCGCTTTGGGAAAAAATAGCCGTGTTAATACCGATAACCTCACCGGCGGTATTTAAAAGGGGGCCTCCGCTGTTACCCAGATTAATAGGCGTATCGGTTTGAATAAAATTGTCATAAGCGCCGGCGCCGATCTGCCGGTATTTGGCACTGACGATTCCCGCTGTCACCGTATTCCCCAGACCAAATGGATTGCCGATGGCAACCACCCAGTCGCCGACTTCCAGCAGGTTCGAATCGCCAAGGATAAGCGGAATGAAAGGCATGTCTGATTTGATACGGATAAGCGCCAGATCCGTCATGGGATCACGGCCGACGATTTTGGCGCCAAATTCTTTATCATCAGCTGTACGAACTCTGATCTCGTCGGTTTGTTCAACCACATGGTTGTTGGTCAGGATAAAGCCTTTTTGGTCGATGATAAAGCCGGTGCCCAGACTCTTTTGCTTATACTTTTTGGGTATCTGACCCCCAAAGTAATGTTCGAAAAAATCTCTCATCGGATCGTTCGGACCGAACGGTATCGCGCTTTCTCGATCCTCATGGATGGTTTTGACGGTACTGATATTGACCACCGATGGATTGGCGATTTTAACCAGGTGTGAAAAAGACACAGGAGCTTCTGTGACATTTCTCGCGGAAAAAGACTCCGACGGTGCTATGATAAGAAACACAGCAATACTGACCCAAACGGCCAAAAATTTGTCCAGGATCAGGGGGATTCGGAATGTGTTGTTTGGATAAGCTATCGATTTTTTCATGAAATTTTTCCTTCTTTTAAGTCGAGGTCTTTTGGGTTTGTCTAGAATTAAGTAAGTATGTATTCGACGGCCGGATTCCAGCCAGCCGTCAAAGCATCCAATTTCGGAAACATCGACATTAACCTGCTTGGTCGACGTTCTGTTGAGGTACCGTTTTATCTCACGCCGGATGTTGCCCTTGATTATCGAATCGAACCTGCCGATAATCTTGACTACAGCTGCACCTGACGCTATCATGTCACTATGGATCGACAAGGAGGGGCTATACGGCATATGGGGTGACCCACAATTTGTTTTTATCTTCTTTTTATATCAAGTTCCTGTGCGATTCACAAGAAAAACAGCGTAGTTCGACGATTTGAGAATGTCCATATTTTATTTTGCCATTTGCATATGAAGTTGACGTCTATGACGCTGATTAAAAAAATTTTTATGATTTCAGGCATTGTCCTGTGTTTTGTTGTGATTCTGATTTCAGGTATCGCCATTTACCTTTATTATCATCCTGACCAGATAAAGCCGATGATAGAGAGATCGCTTTCCGCATCTACTGGGTCTTCGTGTACCATAAAAAACCTCTTTTATGCTTTTCAACCGATGGTTATAGAGGCCGAGGGGGTTCTTTTCAACCCATTGAAACCACAGCAAAATTTCTCTATGGAGATTCGTTCCGTCAAGGCGGATATGGCGGTTGAGGGTCCATGGGGTCATCGGTCTCTCGTTCTAAAGAATATACAGGTGAATGGCCTGTATCTTGACCTTTTTTCCGAACGGCTCATATTTCCCGGTATCTTAACGGAGAAAACAGGGCCTTCTTTTCCGGCAAGGATGATTCGGGGTCTTATCGGCATTTTTTTCTTTCGAGACGTCAAATTTCAGTCGGGTGAACTTCTTGACGGACGTATGTCGGCAGCTATGGGCGATCAGGCTGTCCAGGTTCACCGAATTCATGCCGGAGTCAGCGCCGACAAACCGCTTTCCGTATCGTTTGATTTGGAGGCCCAAAATTCTTCCCGTAGTCTGAATTTTACAGCGCGGAACGTGAACATTTTCGGTAGTCATACGTTTGACATCAACGATCTCAAATTCACAGGTACGCTTCAATCTCAAGATATGCAACTCCAAGCCCCGGAACTTAACATCTTAAAAATGGAGGTTCTTTCAAAATTTACGTATCGCCATGGCCCCAAAAATCTCGATATCGAGAGTCTTAAAGTCCGGTGCGAAGGTATTGATTCGGGATCTGATTTGGAAAAAATGGGATCATTGCCCGTATCCGTGACCGGCGCTGAATCTTTGTCCATGGAAACGGGACTTGCCTATAACATGAAACAGGGGAAAACCGCCTTTACCCAATTAAAGCTCCATATCGGCGGATTGTCCTTGATGGAAAAGTCGGATAAGCTTCTATTGCCTTTGGACATCAACCTGAAGGCGGACGAAATTTCCGGCAACTATCCTGTGATCGAGATCAAGGATGCAGCCGTACAAATTCCCCAGGTAAAGATTAACACCGGAATCGGGGACACGCTCATCGGAGATATCCGCTTACAGATCCCGGAAGGCCGCCTAGACACAGAAAAAAGATCCGTTATACTCCCGGAGGTCCGACTCGACGCTGTTGGTTTGAAAAATCTTTTGCTCGGCATTCGTTTAGAGGAACGCAATCTGGATCTTAAGGTCCAAGGGAATCATACCGGGTTTTTCCATTCAGCCGCAACTTACCACCTGATTTCGTCCGATTGGGATATTAAGGTTCATGATTCCATCCAAATCAACGTTAGGGGACCCCAGACCGGTCCCTGGCAGGTGAAAGCAAAACTGTCTCTTGAAGATCTCGCCTTTCAAAACAAGGATGGGAGCATAATGGGCGAAAAAATTTCCCTCGGCACGGGGATCGAAGGTGTTATCGATTTAAAGCGTTCAAGGATGACGTTTGCCGCCGATACTAAAGCCCAGGCAGGTGAAGCCCTTTATGACCGGTATTATCTGAACCTGAAAAGAAACCCCATAGTCTCTTCCTGCAGTGGGATTTATGATCTTCAAAAAAGATTCGTAGAACTTTCCAGGCTCCGGTTCGACCTGACGGGGATCCTGCCCCTTGAAATCAAGGGGTTTTTCAAGCAAGGTCCGTCGAAAGCCAATGCCGATTTATCGGTGATCATCCCGAAGGTGCCCTTAAAACCGATATTTCATCATTTTTTGCAGGAACCCTATCAAACAGAAATCCCCTTTCTGGCAACACTTGAGACGGAAGGAATTATTTCTGCCGAATTTCGGATAAACGGATTTCAAGATGCCTGGCAAATTACGGGGCGTCTCGGGTGGCTTGGGGGCAATTTTTCTTTGCCGGAGAAAGGTATCGCCCTAAAAGGCATTCTTGTTGATATGCCCGTCTGGTACCGGACCGGAGTCACCAATGCCCCTGATAAGACGTTAAGCGGCCAGTTAGCGGTTGAATCCATAACAATTCCCCTCATGCCGGAACAGCCGCTGAACATCCTTTTGGATGTGGGCCCGAACCGGATATCCGTGGAATCCCCGACCGTGATACAGGTTCCCGGTGGGGATCTCCGTCTGGGATCCGTGAAAATAGAAAAACTCTTTGGTCCGGATCTTATCATCGATACCCGTGCGGTATTTGACGGGATAAAGCTTCAGCCCCTTTTATCTGAAATCTGGATGCGTCCCCTGGCAGGCACCTTAACCGGTACGCTAAACCCCATTCGATACGATCATCACGCCGTTACCGCTCACGGAGAACTCAAGGCCGAAGTATTTGAAGGCAGAATCATCTTATCCGATTTGGGTGCTTCAGGGATTTTTACGCCAGCACCGGTCTTTAAACTCAATGTAAAATGGGAGGATCTTTCGCTGTCCGAAATGACGACGGATACCGAATTCGGAATCATAGAGGGGGTTTTGGAAGGTCGACTTCGGGATTTTGAAATGGCCTACGGCCAACCCCAGAGATTCAACCTTTTGCTGGAAACGGTTCAAAAAAAAGGAATTTCCCAAAGAATCAGCGTTAAAGCCGTTGAAAACATTGCGCAGATTGGCGGAGGAGGGAGCCCATTTATGGGGATGGCGGGCACCTTTGCGTCTTTTTTCAAAAAATTTCCCTATGAAAAAATCGGCATCCAGGCCCGTCTGGAAAACGATGTGTTCACAGTCAACGGCACCATTAGAGAAGACGGTACAGAGTATCTCGTAAAAAGAGGTGGCTTTTCAGGGGTAAATGTTATAAACCAGAATCCGGATAACCGGATTAGTTTTAAGGATATGGTTAAAAGAATCAAAAGAATCAGCTCCAAGGGGGGGCCGGTTGTGAAATGAAGGAGGGAGGTTCATATGAGAATGTTTCAAAAACCCATGTGGATGGCAATGGTGTTCGCGATGATAACCCTGTTTGCCTGCGTGACCATAAATATTTATTTCCCGGCAGAGAAAGTTGAATCCGTTGCCGGGGATATCGTGAATGATATCCGGGGCAAAAAGCCCCCTCAAAAAGATAACCTTTCCAAAACCCATAAAGACTTCTCATTTAAGGTCAGATTCGCCTTATTTCCAGCCAGTGCATGGGCGGATGACGTGACCACCGTTTCCAATCCCACCATTCGCGCCTTGAAGGAGAAAATGAAAGCCCGTTTTCAGTCTCTAAAACCCTACTACCAGAAAGGGGCCTTGAATGAAGGGGACAACGGATATCTCTCTGTAGGAGATATCGGGGGGCTAAACCTCAAGGAGAAAAGGGACCTCAATGGCCTCGTGGATGCCGAAAACAGCGACCGTAAAACGTTGTATAATGAGGTGGCCAAGGCTTTAAAGATAGATGCCAGTCAAATCGACCGCATTGCAGGCATCTTTGCCAAAGAGTGGCAGAAGCCGGTGCGGTAGGTTCCGAAGTTGGGATGTTCAGGCGCGCGAAAAATTAAGGTTAACCCTTCGATACAGCGGCTTCGACGACAAGGTCTTTGGAGTGGTCGCGTGCAACCAGCATGTAGATCGACGGGATGACGAAAAGCGTAAAGAGCGTTCCGAAGGCCATGCCGCCCACGAGCACCAGACCGATGGAGTTACGGGCAGCGGCACCGGCGCCGGTGACCAGTGTCAGTGGAAAGTGGCCGGCGATGGTGGCTCCGCTGGTCATGAGAATCGGGCGCAGGCGGGTCATGGCCGCTTCGCGGACGGCCTCTCGTTTGGAACGTCCATGCACTTGCAGCTTGTTGGCGAACTCAACAATGAGTATGCCGTTTTTAGAAACCAGGCCGACAAGAGTCACCAATCCCACCTGGGAATATATATTGAGCGTGGTCGTCCAACCGCTTGTCCAGAACGGGACGTTCGGGTCGGGTATCTTCAAGAAGGTGAAGATGAGTGCGCCGAACATGGCCAGCGGCACGGAACCGGCGAGAATGACGAAGGGATCGCGGAAACTGTTGAACTGGGCCGCAAGCACAAGGAAGATGAGGACTACGGCAAGCCCGAATGCCGGAAGAAACGTATTCCCTTCGGTGCGGAGTTGACGTGATTCTCCAGTATAATCAAGAACATATCCATTGGGAAGGATTTTGGAGGCTTCGTTTTCCAGATAACCCAGCGCCTGATCAAGAGGACGGATGCTCACACCGCTGATCGTAACGGCATTGAGTTGCTGAAAGCGATTCAGCGAGCGCGGTACGGTGGAATTGCGAATCTCAGCGATCGTGCTCAGCGGTACGAGCTGTCCGTTCGGTCCGGTAATGTAAATGTTTTCGAGCTGATTCGGATTGAGGCGGTCCATGCGTTTGATCTGCGGGATGACCTTGTAGCTGCGGCCGGCGATGCTGAAGCGGTTGACAAAATCACCGCCCACCATCGATGCCAGATCAGCCCCTACCTGTTGGAGGTTGAGACCCAGATCCGCCACCAGATCGCGATTGATGACGATTTCCGATTGGGGTTGATCGATCTTGACGTCGATGATCGGCGGGAAAGCGAACAGACCGCTCTTTGTCGCTTTGAGCTGGATCTGCCGGGCAAAATCCAGGATCTGGTTCGATTCAGCCGTCGATGCGAGGATGAATTCTACCGGGAACTGGCCGCCGCCCGGGAGCGCCGGCGGCGTCACCGGCAGCACCCGGACCCCAGGAATGGCATGCAGTTTTCGCTGGACTTCTGGCAGCACTTGAAAGACAGTGCGTTTGCGCTCGTCCCACGGCTTTAAAACCATGCCTGCGAAACCGGAGGACGGATAGGTAACCTGAAAGGTGAAGTCGGACTCCGGCTCGCTGAGAAACACCCGGTTGACTGCTGCGGCATACCGGCTGTTTAGGTCGAGAGAAGAATTGGCCGCAGATTCGATGATGCCGAAAATGACGCCCTGGTCTTCGGTGGGTGCCAGTTCCTTGGGGGACATGGTGAACATGGGTATGGTTAGCAGGCTCACAACGATCCACACCGTGTAGACGGCCGGACGCGCATTGAGGGTGGTGTCGAGCTGGCGGCCGTAGAATTCACGAAACCGCTTGAAATCGCGGGTAATTTTGCCTGAAAATCCGCGCTCCGCCATCCCCGGTTTTAGCATCTTGGACGACATCATGGGCGAGAGTGTGAGGGCAACAATCCCGGAAATAATGACCGCACCTGCCAGTGTGATAGCGAACTCGCGGAAAAGAGCGCCGGTGAGGCCACCCTGGAAACCGATGGGTGCATAGACGGCCGCCAGTGTCACCGTCATGGCGATGATGGGACCCACCAGTTCGCGGGCGCCCTGCAGTGCGGCGTCGAGGGGCGCTTTGCCCTGCCCGAGGTGGCGTTCGACATTCTCCACCACCACGATGGCATCGTCCACCACCAGCCCCACGGACAGCACGATGG